>Ga0257106_1001412_pt1 | contig 11967 bp, 10 predicted proteins | sample LP_taG_3_FD_190177 | JGI IMG/M metagenome (GOLD analysis project Ga0257106, IMG submission 190177) | Marine microbial communities from Northeast Subartic Pacific Ocean, Canada - LP_J_2011_P26_10m | ecosystem: Environmental > Aquatic > Marine > Oceanic | place: Canada: Northeast Subartic Pacific...
CCGATCTTCAACTTGCAGCGGTATGCCCCTGGAGAAGGTTTTAAGCAGTGGCATTGCGATTGGACCATCAGCGATGAAGCGACTGAGCCCGTGCATCGGGTGTTGGCTTGGATTCTTTATTGCGACAGCGTGGAAGAGGCAGGCACGGAATTCCATTGGCAGAACCATCACGAACCGGCTGAACGAGGCAAATTAGTGATCTTCCCAGCGGGGCCATCTCACATTCACCGCGGCAGGGTGAATCCAGAGCTGAGTAAGACGATTGCGACGGGTTGGATCAATGCAGGGGCTCAGAGCGAGTACCTCAAGCGGCTTGCTCAGTCCTGAACACGCCAATTTTTCATGGTCCAGAGAAGCTCTCCGGCATCCCAGCTGCAGAGATCGAAATTGTGGATTGCGGTTGCATCAGAAGCATCGAGCATGCTTTGGGCGTAATGCTTCACCAGTGCGGCAGGTTCGATGTGGATTCCTGCCTGTGCTGCAACCTCGCTAACGGCAGCAGCTGTGGTGGCCATCCGCAAGCCCCTCTTGAGCTAATCGTTCTGGGCCACAGCTTCAAGCATCTGCTGGATGGCAGTGCTGAGATCGTTGGATGTTGAGCCCATGGATCCTTGGCATTGATGCTGTTTGATCATCGCTGTCAAGCCGCCTGAAAACCCCTTTTGAGACCATGAATGGTGTGTATGGGTTCTACCCGTGTCGGATCTGGCCAAGACCTATGACCCGGTTGGTACGGAAGCCAGATGGCAGAAGGCCTGGGAGGCCGAGGGGGCCTTTCATCCGGATCCTGCGGCTGAGGGCGAACCGTTTGCTGTGGTGATTCCGCCGCCCAACGTCACAGGCAGCCTGCACATGGGGCATGCCTTTAATACAGCTCTGATCGATACGATCGTGCGCTATCAACGGTTGGCGGGCAAAAATGTGCTTTGCCTGCCTGGCACGGATCACGCCTCGATCGCAGTGCAGACGATCCTTGAGAAGCAGCTGAAGGAGGAGGGCAAGACGCGTCATGACCTTGGCCGCGAGGCCTTCTTGGAGCGGGCCTGGCAGTGGAAAGCAGAAAGTGGAGGTCGCATTGTCGATCAGTTGCGCCGGTTGGGGTATTCCGTCGACTGGAAGCGACAACGATTCACGTTGGATGAAGGTCTTAGCGAGGCGGTGAAAGAGGCCTTCGTTCGTCTCCATCAGCAGGGCTTGATCTATCGCGGTGAATACCTGGTGAATTGGTGTCCTGCATCGGGCTCCGCGGTGAGTGACCTGGAGGTGGAGATGAAGGAGGTGGATGGCCATCTCTGGCATTTCCGCTATCCGCTCAGCAGTGGGGATGGTTTTTTAGAAGTGGCCACCACGCGCCCCGAAACGATGTTGGGTGATACGGCGGTGGCTGTGAATCCCAGCGACGAGCGTTATTCCCACCTGGTGGGACAAACCCTTGATCTTCCGTTTGTCGGTCGTCAGATCCCGATCGTCGCGGACGACCACGTTGAAAAGGACTTTGGGACAGGCTGCGTCAAGGTCACACCGGCCCACGACCCCAACGACTTTGCGATCGGTCAGCGGAATGGTCTTCCACAGATCACCGTGATGCGCAAGAACGGCACGATGAATGCCGCAGCCGGGCGGTTTGAAGGTTTAGATCGTTTTGAAGCGCGGAAAGCCGTTGTTGCTGCACTCGAAGCGGAAGGATTGTTGGTGAAGGTGGAGGAGTACCGCCATAGCGTTCCCCATTCGGAGCGCGGCAAGGTGCCGGTGGAGCCGTTGCTCTCCACCCAGTGGTTTGTGAAAACGGAGCCCTTGGCTGCCCGTTGTAGGGAGGCGCTCGCCCAGCAGGATCCGCGCTTTCTGCCAGACCGCTGGGAGAAGGTGTACCGCGACTGGCTCACGGATATTCGCGACTGGTGCATCAGCCGTCAGCTTTGGTGGGGCCATCGCATCCCCGCCTGGTTTGTGATTAGTGAAACCGGCGGCACCTACACCGACACCACGCCTTATGTGGTTGCTCGGAATGAAGCCGATGCGCTTGCCCAAGCCAAAGAAAAGTTTGGAGCGGAGGCCCGCATTGAGCAGGACGAAGACGTGCTCGACACCTGGTTCTCCAGTGGCCTTTGGCCATTTTCAACCCTGGGTTGGCCCGATGCGAATGCAGCTGACTTTCAGCGTTGGTATCCCACCAGCACCCTGATCACAGGCTTCGACATCATCTTTTTCTGGGTCGCCAGGATGACGATGATGGCCGGTGCTTTCACTGGTGAGATGCCTTTTAAGGACGTCTATATCCATGGGCTGGTGCGGGACGAGCAGAACCGCAAGATGAGCAAAAGCGCTGGGAATGGGATCGATCCCCTGTTGTTGATTGAGCGCTATGGCACCGATGCCCTGCGTTTCGCTTTAGTGCGCGAGGTGGCCGGTGCGGGTCAAGACATTCGCCTTGATTACGACCGAAAAAAGGACACATCTGCCACGGTTGAGGCCTCTCGTAACTTTGCGAACAAGCTCTGGAATGCCACCCGGTTTGCCCTGATGAATCTGGGAGGGGGCACACCAGCACAGCTCGGTGAGCCTGATCCTTCGGCATTGCAGCTTGCCGACCGCTGGATTTTGTCGCGCTTGGCGCGTGTGAACCGGGAAACCGCATCCCGCTACAGCAGTTATGCCCTTGGTGAAGCTGCAAAAGGTTTGTATGAATTCGCTTGGAACGATGTTTGTGACTGGTATTTGGAACTGAGCAAGCGTCGTTTGAATCCAGGAGAGGAGCCCAGCGCTGCAGCTTTGGCGGATCAGCACACGGCCAAACAGGTGCTGGCCAAGGTGATCAGCCAAATGCATTTGATGTTGCATCCGTTGATGCCCCACCTCACCGAAGAGCTGTGGCACAGCGTGACTGCTGAGCCCGAAATCACCTTCTTAGCGCTTCAGGCTTGGCCGGCAGTGGACGAGGGCGCTTTGGATGATGGCTTGGAAGCGTCCTTCTCTGAGTTGATCGCTGCGATCCGAGTGGTCCGTAATTTGCGAGCTGTTGCGGGTTTGAAGCCATCTCAATCGGTGCCCGTTCGTTTCGTGACGAGCCGCCCAGAGCTAATGGCAGTGTTGAAGGAAGGGACGGCTGATATCACCGCGCTCACCCGAGCGGAATCCGTGGAGTTGATGACGCAGGCTCAGGCCGAAGCTGCTCCTGTTGCCAAAGCACTCGCTGGCGTCAGCGGTGAGTTGCAGGTGCTGCTGCCCATCGAAGGCCTGGTTGACCTTGAAGCGCTTCAGGGCCGTCTTGAAAAAGACATCACAAAAGCGGAGAAGGAGATCAAGGGATTGGCGGGACGCCTCAGTAATCCCAACTTTGCCGATAAGGCGCCAGCCGCTGTGGTCGCTGAATGCAAGGCCAATCTTGCCGAAGCGGAGGCTCAGGCTGACTTGGCGCGCAGACGGTTGGTGGATTTGGGATGAATAGTGCCTGTCATGTCGATGGGAAGAGCTGAGCTGGTTTTAAATTTGGCGCTGGATAAAGGGTGGTGCAGTCGAATGCAAAGTCGGCATTATTGGATTTAACGATTGCCGCTATTTGTAAGAATACGTCCTGCTGAATGTCTAGATAGTCTTGCCAATTTGTTGTTTTAGTGAAACAGTAGACCTGTAAATTTAGCGATGAGCTCTCCCACGAATTGAAGTTTACCAGTATGATTTGCTCTTGGTCAATGGCTGGATGATTTTCTAGAAGCTCCCGTACTTTTTGGGTAATGATGTCCATTACCATGATGTCTTCATAGCGCAAACCAATATTTGCCAGGATTCGGCGGTTATACATCTGACCAGGATTGACGATGCTATTGGTGGCAAAAACTGCGTTGGGGATATACATCGGTCGGCGGTCAAAGGTGCGTAGGCGTGTGTGATACCAGCCGATATTTTCAACGGTTCCTTCCATTCCGTCCGTACTGATCCAGTCCCCCTCCTTAAAGGGACGGTTAAAGAACAGCATGAAACCGGAGAAGAAGTTTTGGGAGATGTTTTGGGTTCCGAAGGCGAGGCCGACTCCAGCGCCTCCTCCTAGAGCGGCCAGGGCAGTGGCGGGAACGCCGAAGGTGATCATCAATGCGCCAGCGCCAATCACCAGAATCAAGATCGTGTAAATCCTGCCCAGAAAACTGATGGCCATCGACACATCTTTCTGGTCGTCCATCTGGAGCCATCTTTCAAAACGTCTGGTCTTCATGACGGTGTGGCCCAATTGGCTCAGCGCCCACATGACGGCGAGGATTGTGATTGTGGCGGAGAGCTTTAAAGCATTGCTGCCATGCAGCCACTCCACGTTGCTGGCGATTTCTCGTCCGAGCCAGCCCAAGTACAGAGAGGCGCTGAGCCCTAGAAGCAATGGCTTGCGGATTGCTCTAGCGATCATCCCTCCAAGATGTTGTCCTCTCCGCTCCATTAGCCCAAGGACAAGCCAGAGCAGTACAAGAACAACAGTGCCAATCAATACTCCGGTATTGGAGTGAATCACATCCACGTCTTGAATGATCCTTTCTTTCATTGCGTCATCACCGTGACCTGCTGCATGCAGTCTGCCTCCTCCTTTGCATTGGATCAGGCTGAATGCTTCAGCTTTTAAACTTTCACTTGGTGGTGTGCCATCGCGTTCGCTATACCCACGAGTTGCTGATGGTTCTGTTGTGATTGAGGTTGAAAGTCTCAGCAAGATTTACCGGGTTGCCGACAAGCAACCGGGTTTGAGTGGAACCTTGCAGCACTTCATGAGCCGGCGCCACCGTGATGTGTGTGCGGTGAGCAATGTTTCTTTTACGATCGCTCGGGGAGAGATGGTGGGATTTCTTGGTGCCAATGGCGCCGGGAAAACCACCACTTTGAAGATGCTGTGTGGGTTGATCTATCCCAGTGCAGGTCAGGTGGTCGTTGCAGGTCATCAACCGCAAAAGCGTCATCCCGATTTTTTGCGTCGGATCACTCTGGTGATGGGCCAGAAGCAGCAATTGCTTTGGGATCTCCCCCCGATGGATTCCTTGAGGGTGAATGCTGCTGTGTATGGCATTAGTGATCGGGATGCCAAGCGCCGTATCTCCGAGCTGTCGGATTTATTGGAGTTGGGTGAGGAGCTCACGCGCCCTGTTCGCAAGTTGTCGTTGGGCCAGCGCATGAAAGCTGAGCTGCTCGCTGCCTTGCTTCACCAACCTGATGTGTTGTTCCTTGATGAGCCCACCCTTGGCTTGGATGTGAATGCGCAGTCGAGGGTGCGGCAGTTTTTAGCGGACTACAACCAAAGAACGGGTGCCACTGTGCTGCTCACGAGCCATTACATGGCCGATATCACGGCCCTATGTCCGCGCGTGTTGTTGATTCATCAGGGGAATTTGTTCCATGACGGTCCGCTTGATCGCTTGGCAAGTCGGCTCGCCCCTGAGCGCCATGTTCGTTTGGAACTTGCTGCACCAGTGGGGGCTGAAGCGTTTGCGGGCCTTGGCCGGCTCGACAGTTGCTGCGACTGCGAGGTGAACTTGCGAGTCCAGCCTGATGAGCTCACGGCTGTGGTGGCACAACTGCTTGACCGCTTTGAGGTGCGGGATCTGGAAGTGAATGATCCTCCGATTGATCAGCTGATCGGTGAGTTGTTTCGGCAGGGAAAGGTGTAATGCGTATTTTTGGACTCAATCGCAAGATTATTCGTGTTCTCTTAGGAACGGAATACGCCCATATGTTGGAATACCGCGCTGAAATTGCCCTTTGGGCTCTTTCCGGAGTGCTCCCTTTCATCATGCTCAGCCTTTGGAATGGCAGTGATGCTCGTGGAGCGTTAGGGATGGATGGTGTGGGCCTTGATCGTTATTTCTTGAGCGCCTTTTTAGTGCGTCAGTTTTCTGTTGTTTGGATGATTTATGCCTTTGAAGAGGATGCTCTCACGGGCAGATTGTCTCCTTATCTTCTTCAGCCATTACACCCGCTCTGGCGTTACGTGGCAAGTCATCTTGGCGAGCAGCTCACGCGTTTGCCTTTTGCTGCGGTGATTACCGCGATCTTTTTTCTAATTCAGCCCAATGCTTTCTGGTTGCCATCGTTTGGTCATTTTGTGCTGGCTTGGTTGGCCACATGGATGGCATTTTCGATTGCTTTTCTGTTGCAAAGCCTGATTGCCTCCCTTTGTTTTTGGAGTGAGAAGGCCAGTGCTCTCGAGAGGTTGTTGTTCATTCCTTTCCTTTTCTTGTCTGGACTGCTTGCTCCGCTCACGGCATTCCCACCCTTTGTGCGTACCTTGGCTCAGTGGACTCCTTTCCCTTATTTGATTGACTTCCCGGCGCGTGTTTTAGCCGAACAGCCTGTGGACTTGTTGGCTGGATTTGCCATCCAGTCGGCCTGGATCGTGCTGCTGTTGCCACTTGTTCTTCTGTTTTGGCGCGCTGGGGTGCGGCGTTACAGCGCGATGGGGGCCTGAATGCGGCGTTACTTCAAAAGTCTCCGGCGATTCTGGGGAACAGCCGTGGCCTCGCAGCTGGAGTACCAACTCAACGTTGTGATTGAGCTGGTTGCCGTTGGCTTGAGTTTGCTTGGCAGCCTGTTCATGCTCTCTCTCTTTTTTGGTCCAGGGCGTGAGTTGGGTGGCTGGAGCTGGCATGAAGCCTTGATTGTTCAGGGCTTTTATACGGTTCTCGATGGTATGGCCAGCACTTGGTTGCGCCCCAACCTCTCTTCGATCGTGACCCATGTGCGCGAAGGCACCCTTGATTTCGTGCTACTCAAGCCGATTGACAGTCAGTTCTGGTTGTCATTGCGCACCATCTCGCCAGCCGGGTTGCCGGAGATCGCTCTTGGCTTATTACTGGTGATTTGGGGCGGGCATCAGGCTGGTGCTTCTTTGTCGCCAGGAGGTATTGCGGTGGTGTTGCTGATGCTCTTGGCTGGTGGATTGATCCTGTATTCGCTCTGGTTTTTGATTGCAGCGACCAGCATTTGGTTTGTGAAAACCTGGAATGCCACTGAGGTTTTACGCGCTGTGTTGGCCTCAGGTCGTTATCCCGTAGCGGCTTATCCGGCTCCTTTGCGTTTGCTTTTTACCTTGGTGATTCCGGTGGCATTTCTCACAACTGTTCCGGCTGAAGTTGTGCTGGGGCGAGCTAGCACGCCCATGTTGTGGCTTGGGTCAGGCCTCGCCGTTGGCTTTTTCGTTGCTGCCCGTCAGTTCTGGTTCTATGCCTTGCGTCACTACACCTCCGCCTCCAGCTGAATGCATGCTTTGTTGAAGACTTGGTGGCCATTCCATTGGATAGATCTGACGTTGCGGGAACGGAATGGTGATTCCTTTTTGTTCAAATTGTTTCCAGATTGTTCGGCGAATATCACTGCCAATTTCAAAGGAATCGAGGGGGTTGGCTACCCAAAAGAGAACCTTATAGTTTATAGAAGACTCTGCAAAGTCGATGACAAAGGCTTTGACTGGGGGATATTCTAGAACTTTTTTGTGCTCTTTGGCAATTGTTATTAATAACTCAACGATAATATCTGGGTCGTGCTCATAGGCTGCGCCAACCACCACACTGTCACGTCTGGATGTTTCTGTTGCGGTGAAGGATGTGGCTTCTTGTGTGAAGAAGATCTGATTCGGGATTAACAGCTCAGCTCCATCGCGTCCCCGACGTAATTGTGTTGCCCTTAACCCCAGTTTGCGTACGGTGCAGGGGTCGCCGTTGACCATCAAAATCTCTCCGGGGCGCACTGACCCTTCAAACAGGAGCCAGATGCCGCTGATGAAATTTGAGATGATTTCTTTTATACCAAAGCCTATTCCGACAGACAATCCACCTGCTATGGCAATGAATGCTGTGCCATCGATGCCGATGAAGTAAGCCACCCCAATGATGCCAATGATGATCACGCTGTAACGGAACAGAAGCTCCATTCCTCGCCTGTTTTTGGGACGGACACCAAACAGCACTCCACTAAGCCATGCGAGAAATGTTGCAGGCCTTGAGGAGAGGGTCATAATGACATAGATGGCTATGATTGCAAGATAAATTCTTCCTAGCGTTAGCTCAACTCCAAATAAATTAGCGATTGGAGTTTGCGCCAAGTTTTCCGTACTTCCCATCAGTCTTATGAAGGACATGGTGGCCACAATGAAGTAGACGGGTCTTAAAAATGTGCTTTCTAATTCATCAACTGGGAATTTTTTGTTGATACTTAGAAGTAGTATTTTCAGTGGTGTGAATGACATCCAGCCCAGCCAGAGCAGTCCGAAATAGCGCAGCAATCCCCATGGCAAGCCCACTAGAAGGAAAAGCCCTGAACTGATTAAGAGAAGTAGGGGGCCAATCAGAACTCGGATGTATTCAGGAACTAGCCTGAGCTCCATGCGCCGTCGAAGCGCACCCCGTTGCTCTGCCACCATCACAATGCCAACTAAAAAGAGTTGGAGGAGAACGGTGCCCCGGTTCAGATATGACAACCAGCTCAGGAGCTCGTTGAGAATTGCCCCTGGGTTAATAGTGATGAGGTAAGGCATAGATAGAGTCATCGATTCGCTTTCATCTGATTTTGGAGTTCAGTAGCCGCCTTCTCAGGAGATAATCCATCAAAAATTAACTTGTTGAGTGTGGATTGAATATCTTTTCTTAATCTTGGCTTGGCATTAATTGCTGAGACAATTGCATCACCACGGCTTACGCGCTTGTTTTCGTCTTCACTGAATTTAGAGAATCCTGCAGGTAATTGTTTGCTGACGATCAGTGCCGCCGCCGGATTGACAGGAAAGCCCGTCTGGTATTTAAGGGCGTAGGTTTTCTGAGCCCAGGGTTGCACCATGAAATTCAGCAAGTGCAGGCTTTCCGCTCGTTGACGTTTGCTTGAATTTTTACCAAGAGCCCAGACCTGTAAACGCGTGATTGGTGTTGCTCGTCCAAAGTTTCCACTGGGTAATGGGGCAATGCCGAGATGATCTTTGAGCTCTTTACGAAGTTGCGGTAGCTGGGAACTCCAACAGCTGATCCAACTCATTTCGCCTTGGATGAATGCCTTTCGAAGGGCGGCTTGATTTCTCAAAAACACAATATTTTGCTGATAGCTGGATGCCTTGAGCCAACGCATCCAAAGAGTGAGCCGTTCATGGGCCGCCTCAGTGGCTTTTTTGCCTGCTAACGAGGCAGTTAGTGCTTCGCCCGCCCCGAAGCTCCCAAGGCTCCAGTACAGATCCTGGATGTTGGTGACCATCCCAAAAATCTTGCCCTTGCCACTGTCTGCGGACAGTTCCGACAAGGTTGTGGGTGCTTTTTTGAGTTTGCGTTTATCGAAGCAAGCCAGTTGTAGAAACTGCGAGACCGGTTGCCCCGCTAAAGATCCAGTGGCTGTTTTAACGCGCTCTAGGGCTGCTGGATTAATCAAGTTTTGACGTTCTTTCGTCAACTTGATCGGCTCGGTCAGACCCAAGGCAAGAAGGCTCAAGGCTTGATTGCTGTCTGCAATCACGAGGTCTGGTCCTAGGCCGCTATTGGTTTGAACTTTGAGCTCCCTCTCCAAAGACTCTTCGGGATAGATCGAGGGATGCAGCTTGATCCCAGGCTGCTTTTGAATTAATTGATGTTGAAAATCTCTGGTGATCTTCCGTTCTGCTTCAAAACGATGAGAGGAGTGTTGTTCGTTTTCATTGCTGGCTTGAGCCACCTTCAATACGATCGATCCTTGGCTATCGGTGATGGCGCAGCCCCCGAGTAACGATGTGCTCAGCACGAGAGCGATGCTGCACCTGTTCCTTCTGATCGGAGCACAAACGCGGTTTGCTTCCATACCTCTAGAACAGTTGTCCAATCTTTAGCGTAAAAGTGGGCATGCTCCCCTTTGGCACCAAAACGATCACGATGGAATGGTGGCCTCGGGTGGTGTGGAACACATGATTGAGGGAATGTCCTGGTTTGAGCCATTGATGCTCTGGCTGCGCTCTCCTTTGGGTGGACTGGTTTTCATCCCGCTTTATGCGGTTTGGGTGACGCTGTTGCTTCCAGGGGTATGGGCTTCGATGTTGGCTGGAGCTCTTTATGGCACTTGGTGGGGGAGCCTGATTGTGTTTGTGGGGGCCAGTCTCGGCGCAGAGGCAGCGTTTTTGCTTGGCCGATATTGGTTGCGTGATTGGACGAGCAAGCGTTTGACGCAATACCCAAAGCTTCAGGCTGTGGAACGGGCCGTGAGCCGGGAGGGTCTCAAACTTGTGCTTTTAACGCGTCTATCTCCAGCGTTTCCGTTCTCATTATTGAACTTGGTCTATGGCCTCAGTGAGGTGAGCTTGCGTGATTACAGCATCGGTTTAATTGGCATCATTCCCGGCACCATTTTGTTTTGTGCTTTGGGCGCCTTGGCAGGTGATGCTGCTCGTTTTGGTGAGGTGCTCGCTGGGGAAGCCTCAGCACAGGGCTGGATCCTGAGGGTGGTGGGCGTGTTAGCTACGGTCGCGGTCGTTTGGTTGGTTGGGCGCGCAGCAAAGAATGCTTTAAGTGATGAAACAACGGACCACTAATTTTGATGTAAGCACGTGACGTGGGCCTGTCTTTATCTTCAAAAATCTTTCGTATCAATGGTTTGGATGATGACTTGCAACTTGAAATACTGTGTTCTTGCATGTACAAGTGAATGCCAGAATAAAACCCTATTCTGAGTGGTTAATCTGGGTTGGGCAGATTGATATCTCGAATGCAAGCAATAAGTACAAACCATCCCAGCCTCAGGCTGGCAATGACACCATTGCGAGAGGAGAGATCAATATATTTTGCACGACCACAGTCTGTTTTGATCCAGCGGAAGGCTTTGGGTGAGTTCATTGTTGTTTGTCTTCAGTGATGGTGTGGTTGAAGAATAGTTTGGGTGTGTACCAAATAGAGTGCATTGATAATGCAGAAAGACTAAAAATAATCATTCTGAGATTTGTTCAGCAGAGTGGCAGTGAAAAATCCCAGGTTCTTTAAAGGCTGAGGCAGGTCTGATTGGTGTTTATTTATGGCCATGGTTTCAGGAGGTTCTGAAGATCATTTTCGTCAAGGATTTTGATCCCCAGCTCCTTGGCTTTGGTGAGTTTGCTTCCTGCCTCCTCGCCTGCCACGAGATAACTGGTTTTCTTGCTGACGGATCCTGAGACTTTCCCGCCGCAAGCCTCGATTTGTTCTTTGGCCTGAGACCGGGAGAGTGTGGGCAAGGTGCCGGTCAGCACAAAGGTGGAACCAGATAAATGATCGTTGGCGGCGGCCGCAGTGGCTCGCTTTTGTTCTTCCTCATTGAGCGAAAGGCTGAATCCGAGGCTGTGCAATTCATCGAGTAGCCGCTGATTGGCCGGATTGGAAAACCATTGCTGCAAACTTTGGGCAATCTCTTTGCCGACCCCATAGATGGCGGTGATGCTGTCTGGTGCGTGGCAAGCCGCTTGATTCAGATTGTCTGCATTGGAAAAAGCAGCGGTAATCGCCTTGGCGTTCACGTCTCCAACGTGATGGATGCCGAGCCCGTACAGCTGTTTGGCCCACCCTTGAAAGCGGGATGCGTCCAGAGCTTGAATCAAGCTCTCGGCACTCTTTGCGCCCATGCGCTCCAGGCTGCCAAGTAGGGCGATATCGAGGCGATAAAGGTCTGCAATCGATTGAACGAGGCCCCGATCTACTAGTTGTTCAATCAACTTGCTGCCCAGGCCATCCACATCCATGGCCCCTTTGCTCACCCAGTGGCGCAGGGCACCACGCAGGATCGCCGGGCAGCTGCTGTTGATGCAGCGCGTGGCCGATTCGCTGGTTTCGCGCACCAAGGTGGATCCGCAGGCTGGACAGGTCTTGGGGAGCTCCACGGGTTGGGCCAGGGCAGGTCGGAGCTCAGGCAACACCCGCACCACTTCCGGGATGATTTCTCCGGCCTTGCGCACCACAATCGTGTCGCCGTTGTGGAGGTCGAGCTCCAGCAGCCTGTCGGCGTTGTGAAGGCTGGCCCTGCTGACGCTTGTGC
>Ga0257106_1001413_pt1 | contig 11950 bp, 7 predicted proteins | sample LP_taG_3_FD_190177 | JGI IMG/M metagenome (GOLD analysis project Ga0257106, IMG submission 190177) | Marine microbial communities from Northeast Subartic Pacific Ocean, Canada - LP_J_2011_P26_10m | ecosystem: Environmental > Aquatic > Marine > Oceanic | place: Canada: Northeast Subartic Pacific...
AGTTTGGGGCCCGCCCACCCCCCAAACGCCTGAGTAAAGCCCCCAGCCGCCGACCCAAAATTATCGGGGTCGTTTCGGGTCCCTCGCGCCCGCGGGAAACTCGACGCGTTCTAGTTTGGAGCCCGCCCAGAGGAGCCAGGATACCCCCCTCTAGGATATAACGCAGTCTCACTCTCATCTGGGCTATGTTCCCGCTTTCGCGCTGTGAGCCACCGCGCTACACCTGCTAGCTGTGCGCAGCTTCACAACTGCGGGCCTGCGCGCAGAGCGCGCCGCCTGCAGCAGACCCACCGCTCGCGAGCGGCGGGTAGCCCCTGGAACCAGAGCGCGCGCCGCCGCAGAGCCCGGCGCCGCGTCGCGCTCCGGTCCGGGCCCCACCAGCGCCCGCGCGCAGAGCGCGCGGCGCAGCGGCGAGGACACCAGCGCCTCGCCTTCCTACAATGGCGCCGCAGACCCGCGCGGGCGGGGGCGGCGGCGATGACGACGACGGTCCACCGCCAACGCTCCTCAGCATCGTCGAGCTGAACAAGCTCTTCAAGGACGTCACCATCTTCACGCCGCAGAGCGGCGTCCACGACGGCAACAAGGCGCTCTTCAGGAGCTGGACGCGGTCCATCAAGGCCAGCGCGCTCTACGCGCAGCTCGGCGTCACGTCCAGGCCCCGGCCCTCCGAGCGCCACTGCGAGGCCGCGGAGCGGACAAACCGGGCCGTCTACGGCCTGACACGGGCAATGATGCACGCGGGGTCCGTCCCGGACAACCTCTGGGAGGACGCCGCGTGCCAGGACGCGGGCCGGGCCTGGTTCGAGCTCCTCTCGCACCAGGTGCTCGACGTCATGGGGTTCCAGCGGCACCCCGTCGACCGCTGCCTGTTCTGCAAGGCGTTCGGACAAGGCGTCGTCTACGTGCTCGCATACGTCGACGACCTCCTCGTCATCGGCACGCCGCGCCACCAGGCCAGCGTTATCGACGACCTCAAAGCCGCGTTTCCCATGACCGAAGGCGGCGAGGACTACCTCGGGCTCCAGTTCCAAGTCGAACCCGGGCGCGTCCGCGTCCACCAGGCGGAGTACGCCTCGAAAATCTGCGCCAAGTTCGGCTTCGCCCGCGCGTCCTCCGTGAAGACGCCCCTGTCGACGGACTGGAACGCAGGAAACACCGAGCAGCCCTCGGGCGGCCGGCCGGGTCGCATCACCCGGGACAACATGGACAGCGCCCTCGGCGCCATCGGGTACTTGGCGACACGGACGATGCCGTGGCTCACTGAGGAGGCTCTCCTCCCTTTTCTTTCCTTTCCTATCCCAAAGTACTGAGATCCTCCCTCCCTGGCGCTAACGCCAGTAGGCCAGTCCACGTAACTTTCGCAGCTGCCCCTGCGAGGGTTATGGGCCCACAGATCGTATAACTCCAGCGAGAGTTACGGATCTGGCTCCTTGGCTCAACCACTCGACTCGCGCATTTTAGCAGCTGAGTCCCTCGAGTAAATCTCGAGTGTGGTCGAGTGTTCTTTCCACCGTTTATGGTAAAAGAACAACAAGCCGAGCAGGACTGACATTTGAATTGATAGGCGGACCCCTCAGACCAGAGAAAAACACTACGTATTTCTACCGTTAACCGAAATCGAAGTATGGCTGACACACAGCTTGCCGCTGTACTGGCACAACAAGCTTCCATACTGGAAGGAGTGCAAAGGACTCTTGAAAAATTGGAAGAGAGAGAAAAAGATACAGCCCCATCGCTTGCAGCAATGAATAGTCGTATTACCGCTGACATTGCTAACGATAAAGCGACACATGACACTACCTTAGCATCAGAATTCCCCCAGTGTCATCCCCTAGGATATGGATCCCCCCGTATCCTCCTCCTCCTTAACCTAGCCTATAACGCCAGTGCTATGGTTCACCTGATCTGAATGGAACAAAAATTTGCCGTTTGGGTAGCATTGTGCTCACAACTTCAAGAGTACATGACCACCCACGCCGAAGCGCGAATTAACTTTCTTCTTGACGGACCACTTGGGGGGGGTCGATCGTGAACGGACCCACGTTTGTTGTTACCCTAAGTTAGGGCGCCTCTCTCTATAATTTACCTCGCAGCCCCTCCTCCCAAATAGGGCCAAGGCACACCCTCGCCCGGGCCAAAATGCATCGCAAGGGCCGTCCATAGCTCGGTTGCCGTACCAATCCTGCGGGAACTCAACTGGGAAGCCCGACTAGCAGTGGCCTAGGTTAGCTTCATGCTGCGGTACCGGCCGACAGCCGGCTGCTAACGGACACTAAGAGAGCCCGGGTCCGCGTATTCGGCGCCGACCTCGCAAACGACCTCGCACAGTCTCGATTTTCTTTTCTTGCGCAAGCGGGCAGATGCCCTTCAAAATCTATTCGGAACTCCAACCGCGTGCGCGGATTGAGAGGCCACTCAGCAACACATCCGCGCTAGTACGAACGCGTAGCCGCTGGATGTATCCAGATCGTCGACCCCCATTCGGAATCCGCTCCCATACCCGGAATCATCTGCCATGGCGCCACTCCGCTTTTTACCACACTCGAAGGGGACTCCACTCAGGTCAAGTCTCTAATGGTGTCATCGGCCGCCGCGACAGTGAGCTTGTTTGAGAACTAGAGCTCGAACGAGTTGATTCTCAGCACTGCTTGTAGTTTTAAAAGGTCTTGGTAGCGAAACAATTAGCCATATGAGGACTAGCGCGATTTGTGAGTGATTTACACATGAATGGACGATCTGGAGTCATTCCACATGGTCACGGAACACGTAGCAAAATCGCCGGCCAAGCCAGAGCACATTTTGCCCCTCGACTCGTCTCCGAAGGAAGATCGATTTCTGACAATTGCCTTGAGTTTGAGTTGATGCAGAGCTTCTCAATGCTCTGGATTCTCAGCTGATTCAGGGGATCAGGGTGCCTGTATCTGACGCAAAAGGAGCTTCTGAAGTTCTGCAGAGTCCGCATGGTGCATATTCAAATTTAGCGCACTTGCAACCTGAGCAGATAAAATGACGACACAGCATCAGATCTAGCTAGTCAACCGTACCATTGAAAACGAATCTTGGATATTTCCCAGCTTGTAGGCGAGCAGCGCACCATTAAAGAAAGGTTGGAAAAGATGTGGGGCTTTACTTTGAGCACTGTTGAAGATAGCTTGGGCAGCTTCTGTATTCCGACTCTGCAGCTCGAGCACACCCAGATTACAGAGACTCTCAGCATGTTCGCCATCGACCGACAATGCTACCTTGAATGATTGATACGCAAGATCGCAGTTCCCTATGCCAATACCAATGTGACCAATATTATACCAAATATCAGCAATATCATCGGCTAGTTGGAGCGCTCGACCGAAGCAATTCAACGCCAGGTCAAACTGGGATGAAAAGAAGCAGCATAGTCCGACATTATTCCAGATCTCAGGACCTACCACTCCCATCTGCAACAAACGACGGTAATATCGAAGACTAATCTCTGGCTGATAAGAATAAAAATGATTTGCGGCAAGAGATGACAAGCCTTCAACATTCGAAGCATCGAAAGCCAGCACCATCTTATAGCTGGAGACGCTTGGCTCTATCGCATAGAGCATTTCATGAATACGAGCTATTCCAAGCATCAGTCGCGTCTCACCAGTAGTCTGTTTATTCGCCTTTTCAAGAACCGCTAGAGCGGCATTCGGCTGATCAAGGCGGATATAGACCTTACTTAATTCGAGAACTGTCTCAGCCATATTTTGGTCTTGGAGTGATGATGAAAGCTGTTTTTCTGCATCACGGTACAGTCCTAGCCGATAGTAGCATCTTCCAAGTCGAGCTTTCCACCACCAGTCTTTGAAATTCGCCTCTCGGGTCGCTTCTGCACATAGTTCCAGCGCGCGCCTGGGATTATGCTCGTGGTAGATCAAGTAGTCGCAAATAACTTTTGACATCGATTCCCGACGCACGAGCCTGGAGAAATCCAAGCGGCTAATGTCGAGAAATGAGTTTTTTGATTCTGCCAGTAGTGATGCAGTTCCAAGCCTCAACTCATGTCCAAGAGAGGTAACAGGTCGGGACTGCCCAGTAGCTGTGTTTGTGGTACGGAGAGCCGCCTCGAGCCCCTCGCGGCCTGTGATTGGCCTTGAAGTAGTCCCTGGTCGCTCAAAGCCTGTCAAAGGTCGTCCACAATTAGAAACTGGCCTCAAGCTCTGTTCTGATGATGATCGGGATCTGGATGCTGGGCGATTTAGAGAAGTACCCGGCCTAAAAGTTGGGCTCCGTATGATTTGTGATGATGATAAAGACAGGTACCTGGGCATAGCAGCGACTGTGTTCGCATCTAATAACAGATCTGCAGTTCCCTGATCCTCTAGATTGGTATCATCAACCCAGCTTTGCTGAAGGAATGCACTACACTTTAAATATAGCGCTGCTTGGTCCCGAGGATGAGAATCCAGCAACTCTGTGCAGTCTCGGATACACCGCTGATGTTCGCGGCGACGATTGTTGAACATCGCCATCCAGAGCTGTTATGTTATGATGCACAAACAAAAGAAATGGCAGGCTGACGCACATGATCTATGGTTTTCATAATTGGTTTTTACAAGCCGGCCTACGGCCGGCAAGCCGCGAAGCGAGCTATCGTTTAATTGAGGGTGATCGTATCAAAACGATGATACTCACGCGTTAATTACACGTTTGCGATGACTTTTTAGGCTGCCCCATCGCGTGGTGCAGCTAGCGATAGGTATCTTTGGCCGCGTTGAGGCCGGACTTGCCCCTGGGGACTATCCGTTGGGAGGCCGTTGACGGGGCTTGAGAGGCCGTTGGGGGGAAGTGTCCTTGGCGTCCTGTGGTCCGGCCAGGCGCCGAGGGTGGAGGCATCATTTTTCGTTGAAACCGGCCTGTATCCACTCAGCGCTCCCTCCGTTACAGACGACGAACAGATGTGCAGCGACTTGAAAAAAAAAAAAAACTACTAGCTCTGCCGCTCGTCGAAAATTCGGACGCGAATACTGCATCCCAGACGTGCTCCTCCAAAACCAACCTGTAGACGCTGCGACGGTTAGCTGTCAGCCTAGCTGTCTTAGGTACCCCTCTCGCCCCCCTGGATAAGCACCCCCTCCGTTACAGACCAAGAGAGGCCTGAACACGGGAAGTCTTCGTGAACGTGAACCCTCAAGGTCGAACTTCATAGACTAACGCACTAGTTTTGCTGTGATGACAATTTAATGTCTCGACGGCCGCGTTGTTCGACAATTGGCCCGTCCGATGCATTAGCTTCGGAGGTCTTTGTCAAGAAAGAATTTAAGTGGTTGTATGTTGGCTTGGAGCAGAAAGCCACCGCAGGTTCGAATTTAGTAGGAGGGCGTCCAACATATGCTATTGACGACTGTGTCAAGGGAGTCGATGCCCGGCACATGCAAGATATTGAGAATTTCATCGCAATAGAGCTACAGACTCGCGGCTGTGATGACGCAACTCTCCCGTCCATGGCTCGGCTGCAGGTGTTCGAGGAAGCGTTGGATCGCTTTCTTTCAAGGTGTCACATGTATCGCTCCTTTTTTTACCGATACAGGAGGGAACAGAATATGCTGCGAGGCGTGTACGCCGCGCGTGTCGCTGAACTACCTGAATTGCGGGCCCGTGCAGATGGTGCCCAATTGAAAGCTGATACAGCAATGGAGACAGCCAAAAGCTCGGCGGCTATGAATGTGGCGAAATTGCGAGACGATGCTGTAGCGTTACGGCGAGCCCTGGTGGTGGCCAACGAGGATCAACGCCGAGAGAGAGAGAGGAACGCAGAAGAGGCACTTGCCTATCGGAGACTCCATGAAGAAGCAGAAGAGTTGCGACGGGCAACATCGATGCTCACGACCTCTCTCGGGCGGCTGGAGGAAGAGAGAGAGCGATGGGCTCTGCAGGAAAACTCAACCAGAAGCGAAGCCTTGAATTACAAGTCGGCACTGGAGAAGTCATTGATAGAAACAGAGCGCCTCCGCGCCCTTGCCCAAGACCTCGAAGAGAGGAAAAAGGACGAGGGTAACGAAGCACTCAAGGAGCTTGAAACAAAACTTGTAGCAATGCGCAAGGAGAATACTCACACCCAGGCCCAACATCGCGCACTGCAGGTTCGGTATCGAGCACTTGCATCAAATAGTTTAGCACGTGATGCCCCAACTGAAGAGTGTAACAGCACAAAAGATGCTGTAGCAAAAGAGGTCCCAGAGGAGAGCGATGGGATGGGCAGCGGCGATATGAACTTCGATGATCTACTTGATGTTACCAACGAGCTGGGCCCAAAGAGTGAAGATGCAAGCAACCTGCACGAGGACAGGGAACATGCTAAACGCAGGGAATCTCATGGTCCGCACCATCACATGAAGAAGCATCACGCATCCATCATCAATGAGCATCCAACAATGCAAACTGTGACTATTGAAGTTGAGTCGGAGGACAGGACAATGTTGAATGAGTGTTATATCCCTCCTGGGATCCATTTCATTGGTCGGGGCACATCTGATGACGTGCCGCCTTATCTGCGAATTGAAGGTCATGTCAAGAATTGGGTCCTTAGTAAACGCGAGACGGAACGCATGATCAATGATGTCTGGGTAAGTAAAGAGAGGTTCGAGAGCCAGACCGGCAATCGGGAGCCACTTTCAAACTACCTCTACCAGTATCTCTCTCTTCGCTTTTCCTCGCATACGTTAGCAATTGAATGGGGCTACAACTTGCTTGATTCTCTCGAGAGATACATCGCTGACTCTGATTGCCGTCTTTTCCTCCAGATCCTCAATGGTAGCCTGCCGGAAGAAGTTCGAGTTGATCAACTTGCACTGCTCGCAGATGTTGTCACAACCATGGAGAGAGAGGACAGGACCCTAAATAACGGCAAAACTACTTCCAGTCTCAGTCTCCCAACATTCACCACGGCCCTGCGCAAGCTCCTCAACACAAAGTCCGAACACAATTTCTCACGCCTTGTGAGACAGCTTCAGATCGAGGCGCAGTCCAACAAGTCGAGAGTCGTTCACTACTGTGAGCTTCTCCAGTCGGACTCTCAGGGGAATCAAGGAAAGTTCTGTGAGCTTCTCCGTGAACAGCATCTCTCAGAAATTGTCGCTTTTTCCCAGCATGTCCAGGCAACGATTCATGAGGCAACCGGCAATGGCAACGACACCGAACTACCGCTTCCAAGGCTTCGCGAGGCACTTGTCAAAGCAGATCCGGAAAAGCCTCGCGCGGAGGTGAATGCCTATCTTGCCCGTGGTGCCGGCGTTGAGCCCAAAGAATTGGTAGAGAAGGAACAGAGTAATCAGCTCTGCGAAGTTACCCAGTTCATTAAGAACCTAAATAAAGGTCTTCTGAAGCGTTCAACTCCCGTCGTTCCTGGTTCAGGTGGAGGCGGCACTAGCCTCCGCTAGGATCAGCAAAATTAGCATGCAGCAGATTTGCCGCATCAACAGTCTCGGGCGGTGTAAGCGTCGATATGCATGCACGGGAGTATGAAAGTCGCCGAGAGAGGCAACTATAGGCGCGTGTGACTTCGCTACGCAGTGGCCTCCCTGCTTTCTTCTCTTCTTTGTCCTCAAAATATCCTGCCGGAGAGAGCGCCGAGAGCTAAGTCGCCCGAGGGTCATTGTGATTCCAAGCCCGTAGTGCGACTCCGATCAACTCAAGGCCTCTATGCTGCGGAGTCGAGACCGAAAATCAAATCACGGCGGTACAATATGGCTTCGGCCGCAACGCGCACGTGCTGTAGAAGATCAAAAAGAGGAAAGATTCATGTCTAGCTAGGGCCTGAGGGGGGTGCAGGCCATGATATAGAGGACATCGCGCTACCTTTCCAACTGCGGCGGGATAATGGACTAAGGCAACTCGGCTGGCTTAGCTTGAAGTTGGCATTGCACCTGGCTTGTATCTCTAGTATGTTCCTATTTTATCTACAGCGAGCGACGGTGGATATATATAAACCCAGCTAGGGGGGGATTTCACTCTGCTTCCTTTAGCTCAGGCTAGTGGGAGATACGAAAGGCCAAGTGGACGGAAACATATTGTACTGCCGTAAATGCATTATCCATATATAGAAGGGCGAGTTGTGCGTCGGCGGTTCCCCCGCCGTACGAAGATTAAATGGCTGTCGTCGCGCGAGCGGTGCAGAGGGAAGCATTGACACGGGAATGAGTGGCTCAGCGCGCGCGAGCCGAAGGGCGCGCTCGCGCCGCGCCGCAGGCAAGCCCCCCCGGCAGGGGCAAGATGCCGTAGGCGTCTTGTTATACATACATGTATCTGTTCTTATCGTCCTTGATACAACCGCCGATGGCAGGCGACCAAGTAAGTGTATTGGACATGATTGATAGCATGCGAAAGCGTCTGAAGAGGCGGAATATGTTGCTCGATGATGTTCGCACGGCTTACTTGAAAGACGTCGTCGTCGTCAGAGAATTACTGTCCCGCCAAAGCCCCGCAGGTGATAAGATGACAGCGTCACTAAACCTTCGGCCTACCCTAGCTCTGTATGCACCGTCGGAGTGCACGTTTCGAATTGCTCACGGGGAAGGACTAGATCACTATGGAGGGCATCTGGAAGTGGTTCATCACGAGTCGAAACGTGTTGTGGAATTATCGAAACGCATTGAGGAACTTCTCGAGGCAGAGCAAGACTCGCGGTTCAAGGCTGCCAAACTCGACCTAAGAGCCCAGCAGGATCGCTTGGCATTAATCAGTCAACGCGTATCAAGTAGAGATGAACGCGAGCAGCTCTGTAATGAAGTACAAGTACTAAAGGACCGATTGGGACGGGTTGATGAAACTGCTCACGAGACTTTGCAACGAACAGTTTATGGGTTGCAGCGACAGTTGGAGCAGGCTGAGGCCCGTATCCGCGAGCTCCTCCCGCTTGTTGGTGACAGTGCGCGCAACCAGCAGGATGCAGGACAGGCTGAGCTTCAGCTTGCTGGGAAAGACCACCGAATTGCTGATCTGGAAAAGCAACTTTCTACGTCCAAATATGATTTGGGCTGCGAGCTCAAGCGCTACAGCGATATTGAGATCAAATACGATGATGAGTGCGCCAAGTCACGCCTCTTACAACGCCAGTGTGATGATATAGAAACAGTGTTAACGACTACAAAAAAGCAATGTGGCGCTATCCAAGGCTCTTTGGATGAAAGCAGACGAGCACAGGCTGAACTGCAACAAAAGCTTAGTGACTTGCGGGTAGAATACACCGAAGCTGTTCAACGTGAGGAGGCCGAGCAGGAAGAACTCCAATTGCATCTTGAACAGGCGAGAACGCAAGAAAGAAAAGCAAGAGCTGAAACTGACGAATTCAATACCAAGCTAATCAATTCCGAGCTTGCACAGCAGGAAGCTTTGGCGAAGGCCTGTGCTGATTTGGAAACTCAACTTGGAGCAAAACACAGCCATACAGACAAACAGTTGCGGGATGAAATCATGCGATATGAGGAAAAATCCAGCAAGCTCGAAGCTAAACTCAAAATTGAGCAAGAGAAGCGTGCATCTCTCGAGGTGGAGTTGCACAGTTCCCAGGTCGAGACTGAGGAGCACAAGTCAGCTGCATCTTCGTCAAAAAATGAGGTGAGTACTCAAGTGGCAGAAATCTTATCGTTGCTCCAAACCTGCCCACAAAACTTGGATCCTGAGCCTGAACCCGACACGAGCGAGCTAGAAATTGTGCGAAGCCGGGTGGCTAATCTCTTGTCGATTTTGATAAAGACCACTGAAGAAAAGACCGCTTTGGAACTTCATTTGCAACAGTACAAGACCAAAACCGGCGCAGTCACGAGTAGTGCTAAATTGATGTCGGTAATCTCCACCAGAGATTCCAGTGATTCCGTATCTCAAGATCAGCTTGTCCAGATGCTTCAAGAAAACGCAGATGGCATGTCCCAGCTGCAGACAGAACTGGACTATATCACCTCAGAAAAGGAGAGAGCCGAAGCGGATTCAAAATTGTTAGCTGAAGCTCTCAACAAATCGCAAGCAGACCTTGACGCATTGCATGGTCAAAATGTGCGCACTCGAGAGGCGCAGTCTACTGCCCAAGCATCTCTTCACGAGGAGCTTCTCGGCGAACTTGAACGAGCAAGATCGTGTGCTTGGCCGGAGTCCGCGGTGCAAGCAGCAGATGACCTAAAATCTAAAGTTCGCAGCTTAGAAGAAAAGCTTGCAAGCCTTCATCAGGATGCACGTGCCTTTTTGCTAACCCGGAAGACGGGAACTGCAAGCGCCCCTGCACTTCAAGCGGACCACCTGGAGGGAGGGGCACGTGAACTTTCAGGGGGGGGTTCTGGAAGCAACTTTGAAGATGATGAAAGCAAGTCTCAACTCAAATCAGCCACCTCACTACTTGGCGACTTACTCCAGCAGGTTCATGCCTTCAAACCCAGCTCGGAAACCAGTACGAACGAAGAACAAGACCTGAATATTGAAGTTCCTGCACAGAGCGATGTGGATGAGTTTAATGTGGTTTTTACAAACTTGGCGTCTCAATTCACGTCAGCGCTGCAAGCTGTGTCAGTTGAGTTGCTCGAAGCACGCGCAGTTATCTCCACTTTACCCGACGGATTCTCGTACAAAGAAATGGCAGAAAAACTTTCGGTTCTAGAGCAAGCGTCAAGGGAGACGGGTGAGGGTGATCAAGGCAAAAGGAGTGGAAGAGAAGAGGAACTACAGAGGTTAAAACAACGCAACGCATCTCAACAGAATTTCATCATGGAACTGCAAGAGGAGGTGGCCACAATGAAAGGTCTCATGTTCGCAGCGGATGAAATCAAGCGGCAATATAGTGAGCTCGAAGACAAATACCGACTCTTAGAAAATGAGTTCACTGAAAAGGCAGAAAACGAAGTCAACTCACGGAAAGCGAAAGAGCGCATCGAGTTGCAGCTAACACTAGCGCATGCTGATGTGGCTTCACTCTCACGCGACAAGGGGACCCTGACGGACGCTCTCAAGGCAAACGAAGACGCGATTACAAAATTGGAGTCTAAACTTGCACACGCACTGAAAGTATATGAGGATGTGGTGCAACGTGAACGCTCACGCCTGGAAACAAATAGAGACATCCAGACCCAGTTCAATCCTACACTTCTAGATATTGCAATTCAAACATCCTTCAAAACCCCAGCCATGACTCTAAGGCAAATCAATTCCTACTCTCATGTGCCACACCGCAGGCGGGGCCCAGGACTTGTTACCCCAGCGCCATCTAGCAATGAAATATCAATCCCTGAGCACTCCATCGCGAATAGTGGCGTCTTTCAAGACAAAGGTACGATGTGGTCGAATTCAGTGACCTGAGGACTCATCGAGAAGCCGAATGTGAATCAGGATAGCCCAGACCACATCGGAATTAGCCAGCACTAACAACGCATACCGGCGAATGCCCGGGAAATAGAAGATAAATATGGGACCCCTATCGAGCCCGGACGGCGCGGCCCTGGAAATTATTGGAAATAGGAAGGAACTCAAGCATTCTATTGGCGGCGAATTGCACGGCGCTTCAACAAAAAGCGCGACTTCGATAATATTATACTGCGTCGTCCGGTCTGCCTGTCCCGGGGGCAAGCAGCTGCGTCGATTCCAAGACCTGGCGCTGCGCAGGGTCTATGGACCACGCAATCGTCCGGATATCGCGTCTTTTCATGTGCCTCACCCACATGTTTGCGGACCTCAAAGCCGCTGGGATCGTTGCACGTCATTGCATATTCGAGGGGCACGGGCCCCCTAAGGTGGAAATTCCATCATCGGCCGCTATACTGGCAAGGTGAAAAACAAACGAGCTCGCTGTGCCGGTAGCCGCGCCGGCACAGAGACGGCCTGCCCGGGGTGTGCCGGCACAGTCGAATCCGGCTTGTGCCGGCTTGTGCCGGCACTTTCCGGTGTGCCGGCACACCGCGGGCGGTCCGCGGAAACGCGTCTATGCAAGTTTGGAGCTATAAAA
>Ga0257106_1001414_pt1 | contig 11947 bp, 7 predicted proteins | sample LP_taG_3_FD_190177 | JGI IMG/M metagenome (GOLD analysis project Ga0257106, IMG submission 190177) | Marine microbial communities from Northeast Subartic Pacific Ocean, Canada - LP_J_2011_P26_10m | ecosystem: Environmental > Aquatic > Marine > Oceanic | place: Canada: Northeast Subartic Pacific...
TCGCCCGTCTGGGTTCTAGGTCGAGGGATGGATAGATTCGACGCGACGGAAACGCGCGCGCGGCGGACCGACGCGGCCGCGATCGGACGCTTCGACCCCTCGAGTATCTCCCCGACGACGTGATGTCGTGGGAACGACGGGCGTGTCGTGTGTAATCGCGTCGCGTCCGTCCGCCGCGCGCGCTCCACGGGGTCCTCCCTCCCTCGCAAAACTCGGTGCCGCCGCCCGGTTCACCTGCGAGTCAGTCTGAGAAAATTGATAGATCGGCGAGACACCAACGAGAGACACCCGCTGACCATCACCCCCTTCGTTTCGTTTAACCCTCACAGGAAGAAGAAGGCTCTGCACAAGACCACCTCCACCGACGACAAGCGCCTCACGAACACCCTCAAGCGCCTGGGCGTCAACGTCATCCCCGGCATCGAGGAGGTGAACATCTTCAAAGACGACGACGTGGTCCACTTCACCAACCCCAAGGTGCAGGCGTCCATCGCCGCCAACACCTACGTCGTGTCCGGCCCGTCCCAGACCAAGAAGCTCCAGGATATGCTCCCCGGCATCATCAACCAGCTCGGGCCCGACAACCTCGCGCACCTTAAGAAGATTGCGCAGGCGTACCAGGCGGGTGGCGACGACGTCCCCGCGGTGGAGAACTTCGAGGCTGGCAAGTGAAGGAGTTGATGTTTTAGTGTCGGGGGTGTTACGACTGAAACGGGGGCGGCGACGAGGCCGAGTGGACGGGACCTAGTGTATGTGAAACGTTCGTGTAATCGAAGCCGCCATTTTCATTCACGTCGTGCGCAGAGTAGTAAGATTAGTTGCAGTCTCGGATGCTCATGACGGATAAAAGTTACTCCCTCGATGTGGGTGAGGAACGGAGGCGATGCTCTTCGTTACAAGCGTATTAGACTAGTGATACATCATCGCGCCCCCCGACCGACTTTCCGCCCGCTCAGTTCTCCGCGGGCGTCGGACACGCCGAAGGGTCCGCCGCGCACGCCTCCGCCTCCTCCTGCTCCCGTAGGAGCCGCCGACGCTCCTTCTCTTTCCTGGCGAGCTCGCGCTGCTCTGTTTGCTCGCGCTTGATCATATCGCGCTGCGCGTCCCTCGCCTTCTGGTTGATGTCGTAGCCGGGGATACCGCTGCCGAACGCGAACGCCGCGTCGGGCGTGGCGGCGACCGCGGCGACCGCGGCGGCGAGCGTCGCCGCGGCGAACGATCGCCTGCCGGTGAACATCACCCTCGCGGCCACGTCGCTATCCTCGCGCGCGGCCGCCCTGGTCGTCGCGACGGGCGCGCGGGACTTGGAAGCCATGGACGCCTTGGCGACGGTCGGGACGGTGGCCACGCGGTGGGATACGGTGGATACGGCGAACATCGCGATCGAACTTCGACACTCCGGGGTCGAGTGAGTGGATAGAACGCGCAGGGATAGCGACGTTTTGATTGCAAGTCTAATTCATCGCCTCCCCTTTTTCTTCTTGCCCTTACCCCCGCCAGCCACGCTCAACACCTTCTCCTTGATCGCCTCAGCCTCCTTCTTCGCGTCCGTACCGCCCGAGAACTCCGTCTTCCCCAGCTGGTCGATGGCCTTGGCGCTCGACGCACCCTGCGCGCCGCGGATGTTCACCTTCTTCCGCTTACCCTTCCACGTCGAACGCTCGCGAAGCGGAAGCCACCGCTCGGGATCCGGACCCGACCCCGGGTTGTTCGGATCGAAACCCTTGGGTAAGATGACCTTCTTCTTCCGCTTCTTCTTCGCCTTGGGCTTGTCAGTGGACCCGTCGCCGTCGCCGCGGGACTTGGCACCGCGCTTGCCGCGCATGCGCTTCTCCATCTCGGCGGCTCGGACGAGCACAGACGCCGGGAGGGTATCCTCGAGCGAATCCGCGTCGGTCGCCCCGCCCGCCGCGGACGCCACGCGTTCGAACAACGCGCTCGCGTCAGCCTCGGCGCCCGCCACGTCACCGGCCTGTGCCTTCGCGAACGCGATGCCCGCGGACGCCGCGAGTTTCTCATCCTCGTCCGCGGCGGGGTCGGCGGCGACGGATTCGAACATCGCCATCGCCTCACCCGCGGCGCCGCGCGTGAGCTTGCGCTCAGCCGCCCTGAGCGCAACCTCCGGCGGCGCACCTCCCGCGGATGCACCGCCGGACGACGCGTCGAGGACGGCATCCGCGCCGGACGCGTCGCCCGCGAGCTCGTGCAGCGCCACCAACGTCGCCGCGCCAGCCGCGGTTCCCTCCAGTTCCGACACCCCCCGCAGCGCGTCGATGGCGTTGGCGTAGTCGCCCGCGGAGGCGTGGATCTGCGCGAGCGCGAGCCGAGCGTCACGCACCGTCCCTACGTCACCGCCCTTCGCGACGACGTCGCCGAGCAGTTTGACCGCCTTTTCCGGTTTACGCTCTCGCATGAAGAGAGCGGCTTCGAGCATCACCGCCTCCTTCGCGCCGGCGTTGCCGTCGAGCTTGCGCAAAGTTCCGAGCGCGTCCCTGCACCGGTCCAGGTGGTTCGAGTGCAGCAGCGCCTTGGCACGGTTTACCACGAGCGTCCGGCGCTGCCGCTCGGACAGCTTGCCGACGAGGACGTCGTTCAACTTCCCGTCCTTGTCGCAGTTTCGCTGCGTCCGCCGCATGGCATCCGCGCCGCCCTCGCCCCGGGATCCCACGAGCGCCGCGAGGTTGTTCGCGACGATCGCGCGCGTCGCGGCGTCGGTGGACTCGATCGCGAGCGCGGCCCTGTACCCTTCCGCGGCTTCGTCCTTACGCCCGAGCATCTCCGCGACGAACGCTCTTTGAGCGTCCACGGCCATGAGCTCATCCGCGACGGCGTCCTCGTCCAAGTCCTCGTCCATCAGCGTCTCCGCGCCTTGGTTCTTCGCCAACGTTAGGTAGTCAGCCGCGTCGGTTAGGTTACCGCACTCCACCAGCGCGCATGCAAAGTTAAACGCGAGCTCGAATGAGTCCTTCGGTGAGATCTTCAGGCGCTTGAGCGCGGCGGGTAGATCGGCGCCTCGCCCCGCGGCGACCATCGCGGCGGCGAGGTTCACGGCTGTGTTTGGTGACTCGCCGACCTCGTCCGCGTGATCGCGGAAGAGTGTCTCGTACATCGTCGCGGCTTCTTCGTGCCTGCCCGCGCGGTACATGAGCTGCGCCTCGAGCTGCACGGCGCGCGTCGATTCGCGCTCATCCTCTGAGGTTTCCGTCTGGAGCACGCGGAGTGCGTCGTCTGTTTTGCCGCACTTGTACAGCGCGTACGCGCGCTCGAACGCGAGCTCCTTCCGCAGCTCGGCGTCCACCACGTCCTTCTCGATCGTCTCCGCGCAGTCCGCGAACCGCTGAAGCTCGATGAGCGCGGTCACCCTGCACCGGACGGCGTCGGCATCGCCCGGTGAGATCTTGAGCACGTCGTCGGCGCACTTCAGGACGCGCTTGTGGGAGCCCTGCTCGGCGCACTCGGAGAGCTTGGTGAAGAGTTCCTCGAGCTGGGCGTCCACGCTGGGCTCGCCGCCGCCGGTCGAGGCGCCACGCCACGACATCGTATGGGAACGGAGAGGCGCGCGCGTCGTCTGGCGAGCGCGATCGCGTTTTTTAGGGTTGATGGTTGTCAGCCGGTTGGCGCGCACAGCGCGCTAGAAATTGCGCACTCAACGTCAACTTTCACGAGCGTGGCCCCTCGCCCCCACCATCCCCCGAGGCGCAGGGCGACATGCCCCCGTCAGCGTCCGCGCAAGCCGCGGGCGAACCACCGCGGAATCGTCGACCCAAACCCCGGCACGGCGGTGTGGAGTCCTTCGACGATGCCGCGCTGCTCGCCGAGCTGGGAGACGAGGGTGGGCCCGACGAGGGTGCCGACGGATCGGACGCAGAGGAGACGCACGAGGAGCTTGAGAGGCGGTTAAGGCGTGAGATCGCCGCCATGCCCGATACGATGGCACTGGAGGAGGCTGCGCTGATGCGGGACCTGGCGTCGATGAAGGAGGAACCGGACGAAGGCGACGTGCTCATGGCGCAGCTGCTGGCGGAGGAGGAAGCCGAACGTCGCGCCCGGGAGGCCAGGAAAGCATCGGCGTCGGCGTCGGCATCGTCGGCATCCTCCGCCCCAACCGCGGTGATCCCCGACGCGGCGGAGATCGCCGCGATGCGCGACGCGTGCCTCCAGGAGAAGCGCGAGGCCGTCCGGCTCAAGCGCGCGGGGGACATCGACGGCGCGAAGGAGGCGCTGCGCAGAGCAAAGGCCATCGCGGCGCGAGCCGACGAAGCAGAAGCGTCAGCAACGAACGCGCCGCCAGCCAGGGAGATCGCGGGAGACGCGGGAGACGCGACCGAGTCCGTGGAGACGCTCACGCGCGCGGTGGACGCGGCGAGACGCGAGGCGGTGGCGCATAAACGCGCGGGGGACATGGTCTCCGCGAGGGCGGCGCTGACGAAATCGAAGGAGCTCCGCGTTCGACTGGACGCCGCGGTGGCCGCTCTAGAAGCTTCCAGAAACACCGAGAGAGACACCGGACACGCGAAGGACACGCCGAAGACCGACGACGTGGATACCATGATCGCCGAGGCCATCGGCACGGTGGTCAAGATAATCTCCGACGATCCCGACTCGAAGGTCACCGCTCGACGCAAAAAGCCGCAGAAAGACGAGGGCGATTCCGAGCCCGGCGGTGATCACGACGACGACGACGACGACGACGACGCGTTGCTGAGACGAGAGCTCGGCGATGACTACGAGGCCCATCGCGAGCACTGGGGCGGGGACTATCACGAGCCGGAGCCGGAGAGCGAGACTGAGCTCGTGGCGGCGAGGGTCGCGGAACTCGAAAATTTGGTCGACGCGGAGAAGAGAACCGCGCTCGCGAGGAAGCGGGCCGGGGATCACGAAGGCGCGAGGAGCGCGCTTCGGGCGATGAAGGCGGCGCAGGCGGAGTTGGCGGACGCGAGCGCGATGTTCGCGGCGCTCGAGGATTAGTTTAGCGACGGGTGTGGTCTCGACTCTTCTGCGTATTATCGAGTCGAACGCTACGTGTTGTTATCAAGTCAGAGCCGATCGCCCAGGGATCCCGCGGCGACGACCTCGGACCTCGGCTGGACCCTCGGCTGCGGCGGCGGCTCCTCGACACTCTCCCCGGATCCACCGCTCGCGCCCGGCGTGCTCCCGTCCGGCGGGGTCATCACGGTCTGCGGCGAATCCCGCCCGGCGCCGCCCTTTGAAACCTCGGCTGATTCCTCGGCGGCGGCGACGAGGTCGTCGACGGAATCGTCGAAGGAGTCAAACAGCGGGATGCCCATGCTGCCCCGCTCGGCGTGCTTACCCCCGTGGGTCGCGTCGCGGATGAGCTCTTGTTGCTCGATGAGCTCCTTGGACTCTGTCCGTCGCGACGCGGACTTTGGCGGCGTGGCGTGTAGCCCGCCGCCGTTCTCGCGATTTTGTCCTTGGCCTCGCTGATCTTCGTGAGCCTCCCAGTACTTCCCTTCCCTCGCGCTCGCCTCGTCCTCTTCTTCTTCCTCCTCGTCGTCGTCACCCTTACCCCCGCCGTGTTCCACCGCGGCGGCGTAGATCGCCTCGCACCACTCCCTCACGCTCCGACCGTTACCCTCTTGCGGCAGCTCGAGGTCGATGGTGGCGAGGCCCAGCGACGCGGCTCCCGACTCCATGACGTTGTCGTTCGGTCCGCCCTGCATCTGCTCGGGTTTCCACAGCACGATGGAGAAGCACCGAAGGGGATCGTGCGTGCCGATCTTCTTGGTCATCATCGCGCGCGCGGACGCCGCGGCGCTCATCGTGAGCGTCGTGGGGGATTTGGCCTTCATGCCCCTTCGCCAGAGTTCCTTAGCTTCGGCTCGGGTGACCTGCCCCTCGGGCTCGGCGCCGAGGGTGAACGCCGAGGATCCGACGACGCATTCCTTGATGAGGGACACCGGCACGAACTGGTGCAGCTTGGAAGTGCGGCCTGGGGCGCGACCGGCGCTCCACACGATCCGCTTGAGCTTCGAGTTGAACCATATGCGGTAAGTCCCGGGGGTGAACCCTGGGGACCGCTTGGTGTGACACGTAAACACCGCGCCCTCGACCAGCGCTCTTCGAAGCTCGAACTCGCGCCTGTCGCGCTCCATCCGCAGGTCCTCCTTCGATCCCATCATCTTGCGGTGCATCGCGTCGATGGCCTCCTTGTGACGCGTAGCGTCCTCGCGGCGGGAGCGCTGGATCTTGGCCATCTGAAGAATGTGCGCCGCCGTCTGCGCCATGTGAGCCCCGCCGTGTGCGTCTCCATCGTCCTCGTCGCCCTCTGCGCCCGGCGTGGGGGTCCGCGGTGTGCCCACGGTGGACGTCGGCGTGGCGAGCGTGCTGTCCCGCGGAGACCAATCGTCGATGGGCTCCTCGTCGTCCTCGACGTACTTCTCCGGCCAATCGCGGTTCTCGAGCTCGAGCTCTCCGGCGGTGAGGCTCTCCTGGCGGGTCAAACCGCGCCCTTCGCCGCTCGCCTGGCGCACGATCGCCCGTTTCGCGAGGTTCCCGTCCGCTGACGCCCGCCGCGAGGGCCTTCGCGACCCGGCTTGCTCCGACGACGACAGCTGCGCGGACGACGACGGCTGTGCCGGACCCGCGGCTCCGAGGATCAATTTCACGAAACCACCCTTCGTCCTTCGCAGCGGTAAACTCACCTCGCGCATCCCCAGCGGCCCACCCGCGTCGCTCTTCCGCTTACCCGCTTTCATGCCCCCGATATCATTCGCCTCGCGGTGAAGCCGGCGCGTGTCCACGGCGTAGGATGCCTCGCCGATGCACCGCGGTTCGCCCAGCGGCGACCAATCCATGACCCTCACCCTCAGCGGCAGAGTCCTGCCGTCGCCCACGAGTGTCGACGGATCCACCTCGTTCGCCGCCTCGCTCCCTTTGTCACCTTTCACGACGACCGGCGACCCGAACCCGCCGCCGTCGCCCTTGTCGGAAGCCTTTTGCGCACGCAAGTCTTTAGCGCTCGGAAGCGGAAACACGACCCTCACGCTCCACTCGGGCGATGTGGTGTTAAGCCGCGTCGCCGTCCTTCGAGTTATCCCGCCGTACGTCAGCTCGCAGTACGGGTTACTGGTCCTGCTCTCCTTGTTCGTCGCCGGGAGCCGTACCGCGCCCGCGACGTCGACGACTAAAGCGCCCCCAGGGCCACTCGCCGCGGCTATGCCCCCGTCCATCGATCTCAGATACGCGTTTTCAAAGTCGTAGGTGTACCGCTTGGGTTCCACGTAGGATGTCGCGAAGACCGTGGCGATCTTGTTCGTCACCCACTCGTGCACGCCCGGCAGGTCGCTCACCGCGAACCCCGCGGGTTTGATCGCGACGTGGATCTCCGGCTTGGTTTCGAACGACACGTCGACGCCGGACACGCCGGGGGATCTGTTCGCCAGCCGGAATCCGACTAGAAGCCTTCCGGTGATGCTCAGGTCGGTCACCGATACCGGCACGGACATCCGGGGCAGGTACGGCGACGGCTTGACGCTCGCCCGCAGCACGATCAACGACGACACCGTCTGCCAGTTGAGGTCGAACTCGAAGTGCAGGTAGTCCTCCGTCGGGTTGTACCGGGAGCAGTACATCTTCAGATCCGGCGGGACCACGCCGAAGGTGAGCTCCTCGACGGTCGCGCCGATCGTGACGCCGGCCGTGCTCGTCTCCGATGCCCTGAGCGTCTCCTCGAGCGACTGCGTGGCGATCTGGTCGACGTAGGCACCGACCACGGCGCGCCATTCGTGACGCAGCGCGTGGTTGATCCACTCGAGCATTCCGGTCTCCACGGAGGTGTACGTGGCGTCGCGCGTGCGGGCGAAGGACATGGCGCTCTTGGCGGCGCGGAGCCTGCGCGCGTGCCGCCGCTGCTCCATACGCGCGACGAAGTACGCGACGAAACACACGATGATGACGTAGTCCAGCCAGTGCTGGAAGGCGAGCCACAGGTCCTTCAGGGGCGTCTCGGTATCCATGGCCGAATTGAGCTTCGCGGCCAAGTTTTCCACGGTTTCCTTGACGCCCTCCAGGGTCAGAGGCGTGAAGGCGTCCTCCATCGCGCCCGCTGGCCCGGCGCCGTCGTCCACGGGGCACGCCCCGACGTCTTCGGTGACGTATTCCAGCGCGTCCGTGCTCCCCGCGCCTCTCGCAAGTGGGGATTCGGCCACGGCACCTGCCAATTCATATAATTTGACGGCAATCGTTCGGCATTTTCGCTGAACTGCTGAATCGTCAAGCCCGATCGCCTCGTCCACAAGCGGAGGCGCGCCCCAGGTCGACCGGTGCGGGCTCGATCGAGCGAGGCACGCGATGGGCGCGGGTGCGAGCTCGCCGAGGGACTGGGTCGAGGAGGAGCGCCGACGGGGTAGGGCGAGCGCGGACCCCGCCGCGGAGGAGGCCCTCCGACGGGAGTTCGCCGGGGCCGGGGCCGGATCGAGCGTCCGGGGAGACGGCGCCGGCCCGAGCGGCCGGGGAGACGGAGTCGGCGTCGGCGGCGCGGGCAGTACCGGAGCACGGGTGTATCGCGAGCACCAAGGGGAGCTGCTGTACGTCACCAAGAACCGCGCCAAGCCGCACAGGTGCAACGACAGGGTGGAGGACGTGATCCAGGCGATGTTCGAAGGAAACCCGTTCCTGACGGTGCCCCCGACGGTGACGTTGTTAAGACGGTGCCTGAACTCGGAGGTTGGGACGGAACCGGAGGAGCCGTACCTCTTCCTCGACTTACCCGCGCCCGTGCGGCGAAAGGAGGAAACGCCGCGGAAGAAAGGCTGGTTCGGGTAAGCCCATCGGGTAGCTTGATTTAGATGAGTAATAATTGTTGAAACTACGAATACGGAGACCGCTTCTCGTCAGTCACTTGGCCCACCCCGGCTTGGCGTTGGACAGACCGAGCGAGTCCAACACGAACGCGTGCTCGTACGACCGCTCCTTGTACAGCTGGTACCGGTCACTCGCGCTGAAATGACCGGCGGCCAGGTCAGTCTTCAATAAGATCCTCGAATCCGGGTTGGATCGATCAGCCGCCCGTAGCCTCGCCGCGTACTTGGCAGCCTCCCAGTACGCCACCCGCGGGTCGTGCAGCCCCGCGGTGATCAACACCTCGGGTTTCGGCCCGTCCGCGATGTTCTCCATCGGTCCGTAGCTGAGCATGTACTCGTAGTATTCAGACTCGTTGGGGTTACCCCACTCCTCCCACTCGCCCGTGGTCAGCGGAATCGACGAGTCGCACATGGAAACCATCATGTCCACGAACGGTACCGCGGCGACCACGCACTTGAACAGCTCCGGGCGCATGTTCACCGCGTTACCCATGAGCAAGCCCCCCGCGCTTCGGCCCGAGATGGCGAGTGTGTCGGTGGAGCTCCAGCCGGCGGCCACCAGGTGCTCGGCGACATCCACGAAATCTGTTGAAAAACACGGCGTCATACTAATTGCCCATACAAAGATAAAAAAGAACTCACCGTTAAACGTGTTCTTCTTGGTGAGGTACTTCCCCTCCTTTTCGTACCAGTGCCGGCCCATCTCGCCGCCGCCGCGGACGTGCGCGACGGCCATGACCACGCCGCGGTCCATCAGCGGCATGTCCTCGCGGCTGAACGTCGGATCGTTGCTCACGCCGTAGGAGCCGTACCCGGAGAGTAACATCGGACCCTTCGGCGTCTTGGCGTCTTTCCGCCACGCCAGCGACACCGGAACCTTGGTCCCGTCCCTCACCGTCACCTCCATCCGCGTCGTGGCGTACTTGTCCGCGTCGTACCCCTTGACCGGCGTGGTCTTCACCACAGTCGCCGTCGCCGTTCGCATGTCGTACCTGTACACGGTCTTCGGCGTGGTGAGGCTCTGGTAAGAGAACATGACGTCGTCGGTGTCGAAAACCTGGTTAGCGCCGACGCACGAGAGGTTACCGCTCGCCACGGACGTGTACACGCAGCAGTTCTGGGACGGCCACGAGGTCTTGTGCCACGACGCGATACACGCCCCGGCGTCGACATCGCCATCCGCGGACAGTTCGGCTAGGCGGAGCACCCACGTGGCGCTGAATCCGCCTTCGCGACCTTCCAGCACGAGGAAGTCTTTGAACGCGGACATGGACTCCAGCGTTCGGCCTTCCGACCACTGGAACGACGCGCCACCGCCGCCGCCCACGCCGTCGCATCCCTCGCCGCCGCCGCCCGGGACACCCGGCACGGGTGCCCAGTCATCTTCACCCGGGCGCGTGAGCCGAGCGCGGACGAGGTCGAAGTTGATGCGCCCGTCGCGGTTGGTCAGCACGAACCAGTGGTCGCCCCGGTGCTCGGGGTAATACCTGTGGCCCATGCGCCTTCGCTGCATCAGCGTCAGTGCCTGGTCCACGCCAGGACCTGCGGCGATGTCGACGTAGTGCACCTCGTTGGTCTCCGTGCTCTCTGATTCGATCAGCATGAACCGGCCCGAGCTCGTTTTGCCGAACCCCACGTTGAACAGCTCGTCGGGTTCGTGTAAGACGCAGACGTCTTTTGATTGGTGCGTGCCGATGACGTGGCGCCATACCTTATCCGGTCTGTGCGCGTCGTCCTGCGTGGAGTAGTACACCTCCCTGTATTTAGTGGAGGCGTCGCAGTGCCCCCAGCTGACGGACCCGGCGGTTCCTTTTATAACGTCGGGAAGTTCGGCGCCGGTGACTAGATCCTTGAACCGGACCTCGTACGTTTCGTACCCGGACGGATCGATGGAGTACGCGAGGACGTCGTGGGATGGGTCGGGGCGGAAGGAGCCGACGGAGCAGTACTTGAGCGGGGCGGCGACCGCGTTGACGTCCAGCACCGTCTCCCAATCCTTGTCCGCATCGATCTTCCTCACGACGATCGGGTAAGCCTTGCCCTTGACCGTCCGGACCATGTACGTGTGCCCCCTGTCGCCCCATCTGAACGGGACGTCGTCGTCAGTCTCCTGGATGCTCCCGATGATCTCGTCGTACACCCGTTTGGCCAGGGGTTGGACGTGCGCCAGGTGCGCCTCGGTGTGCGCGTTCTCAGCCTCGAGGTGCGCGACGATGGCTGGGTCTTTCCGATCGTCGTCGCGGAGCCAGAAGAGGTCGTCGTCGCGTTCGATGGGCGGGTCCATGGGCTTCACGCCCCGGTTCTCGCCGTCGACGACGCCGAACATGACCTTGTGCGGGACGCGCTTGGCCTGTGAGGGTGAGGGGGAGGGTGGATCGGGGTCGTAAGGGAGGTGAAAGGGATGTGGGCACCCGCGTATCAGATCTCAACGGTTCCCGGGAGAAGGGACGCACCACGGGCGGGACCGGGGGAGTCGCGGACGCGGAAGCGGCGCGGGCGTGGCCTCGTCCGCGTCGGATGATGGCGCGCGCGGCGACCGCGGCGCCGAGCGCGAAGGGCGCGACCTTCACGATGTTCACCATCGTCGCGTGCGATGCGCGGACGAGGAATGTTGAGTTTCCGAATATCACCGTCGTCACTTCGAGGGGCGCGCCGACCTCGCGGGATGGGGATGACGACGGTTTGGAGACCGAGAGTCAGGATAGCGGTTCCGAATGTCGGCGATGCAGAGAACACGGATACACCGAGAGAGGAGTCGACCAAGAAGGGCACGAAGCGGAAGTATGCCCCGAGGCACTACGGGCCGTGCGAGCACGGGGTGAAGCAACGCTCGAAGTGCAAGGTGTGCAGCGCTTGTCCGCACGGTCGTTGGCGCTCTAAGTGCAAGGAGTGCGGCGGTGCATCAATCTGCGAGCACGGCCGTTTGCGCTCTAAGTGCAAGGAGTGCGGTGGTGCATCAATATGCAAGCACGGTCGTGTACGCTCTCAGTGCAAGGAGTGCGGTGGGGCATCAATCTGCGAGCACGGCCGTTTGCGCTCTAAGTGCAAGGAGTGCGGTGGTGCATCAATATGCAAGCACGGTCGTGTACGCTCTCAGTGCAAGGAGTGCGGTGGGGCATCAATCT
>Ga0257106_1001416_pt1 | contig 11922 bp, 5 predicted proteins | sample LP_taG_3_FD_190177 | JGI IMG/M metagenome (GOLD analysis project Ga0257106, IMG submission 190177) | Marine microbial communities from Northeast Subartic Pacific Ocean, Canada - LP_J_2011_P26_10m | ecosystem: Environmental > Aquatic > Marine > Oceanic | place: Canada: Northeast Subartic Pacific...
GATGGAGCTCTACGTGAATATACGTCGGACCCTCGGGGTGTGAGGAGGGCGAGATCATGGTAGATGTATACATTTCTATTTTGTTGTGTTGTTAAAAAACTTTTCATGCCTATTTGTTGAGTACCTTGAGAAAATGCGCGTGACGAATGCTCGTCGCCCCTATATCTTCTCTCAACGCGGCCATCGCCGCTTCTCTCACTATTCCTCTTATATCTGCGCCAGTTTTCCCCTCAGTTCGCTCGGAGACATCTTCGAGATTTACGTCTTCGGCTAAAGAAACCGCTCTGGCATGGACGTGTAACGCCTCGAGGCGTTCCTCCGGTGTCTTTAACGCTCCAACTTCTAAAATTAAATCAAATCTACCCGGTCTCGTTAGTGCTGGGTCTAAAGCATCTAATCGATTCGTCGTTGCTATGACTAGAACTGATGATGATGACGACGACGAAGGAGAATTGGTGCTCATATTACTAGTACTACTGTTAATACTGCTCAAGCCGTCCATTTCCGTGAGTAAGGCTGAGAGTACTCGAGCTGCTGAATCGTGAGAACCGGCACTGGAAGATCCTTCTCCTCCTCCTCGAGATCCGGACATGCCATCAATTTCATCTAGAATAAGCACCGCGGGTGAGGCTTTTCGAGCCTTTAAAAACGCGTCCATGAGTATTTTTTCACCTTCGCCCAAGTACATCGAAAAAACATCTGCGGCAGAAAGCGAGAACACGGTTGCACCGGAAGCAGTGGCTGCCGCTCGCGCTAACGTCGTTTTCCCACCACCCGGTGGACCGTGTAATAAAATACCTCTTGCTGGTCGAATGCCTAATCGTTCAAAACTCTTTTTCTTTTTCAAAGGCCATTCGATGGCGCGCACTAAGCGTTTCTTCACTTCGAACAATCCTCCGACATCGTCCCAGCTCGTTTTAGCGACATCCGCGACCGAAGCAACGTTTCGGATTACTGTCGCCCGAACTTTCGACGCCGCTTCGACAAAATCACTCGAACGCACTTTGACGTCATTATTGTCGTTTTGGGTACTCAGTGCACACCGCTTCACCGCATCCATAGCAGCTTCTCGGCAGAGACTTTGTAAATCGGCACCCGAGTAGCCTTTCGAGTTTTTCGCGACCGTATCAATGTCGCGCTCAAAGTCGAAGTTGTTTTCAGTATCATCTATTGGCACGTTCCGCAAATGCACCTTCAAAATCAGTGATCTCTCGCTCGCATTCGGTAATTCTGTTTCGATTTCCCGATCAAATCGTCCCGGTCTTCGCAACGCTGGATCGATGGTATTTGGGCGTGTTGTCGTCGCAACGACAACCGGGGACTGCCCCCATTGCTTTGTGCCATCCATGAGCGTTAAAAGTTGTGCAACTACCCTGTTTTGATGCTGTGAAGAATTCTTCGTTCGTCTCGGTGCAACTGCGTCTATATCGTCCATCAGAATAATCGATCTTTTGTTCCCTCCCGCGCTACTGCCACAAAATTCTCTCGCTTTCTGAAAGATGTTCCGAACGTTTCTCTCCGCGTCGCCGGCGTATGCGCCATTATTGAATACATCACCTGCGCTCAGAGAAAATATCCGAACATCAATTCCTATTTCACTACATGCTTCCCTGCACGCGGCGCGAACTGCCGACGTCTTACCAGTCCCGGGAGGACCGTGGATTAAAACGCCGCTTGGGAAAGACGCGCCGATCGAGGCTGCAATCCCCTCGTACTGTTTAGGCCACGCGATTGCCTCTCTCAGCGCACCGAGAAGTTCATCGCACGCCACGAGTTCGTCGTCCGCGCTCCACGAAGATGAAGTAGAAGAAGTGGACGCAACCCCTAAACGCCTAACGCTTGTTCCGTCGCCATCCACAAGATTGATAATCGTCCGGTGCGTTATTCGATAGCACTGCTCCTCGCTCGACGAAGACGGCTCACACTCTCGCACTCTCAAAACCAAACTCTCCTCCGTTTCTCCAAACATCAACGTGCACTTCCCCGAGACTACTCTGTGCGCCAACGCTCTTCTCACCTCTTCCGTTCGTCTCGTCGTACCGTCTTTCTTTGCTCTGCCATTCATAACTTCCACGCTTACGCGCGAGCAGTTCACCACCGCCGAAGGAGAAGCAGACATCATCGTTTGCACTTCAATCGTACACCGATCGTCCTCGCGCTTCTCGCTCCTCTTATTCTGTCTCTGTCGCAACGCGTTTAACGTTTCTTTCGCGTCTGTCAAAAAATGTTCCTCTTTCGACGATTCGTCTTCTTTGGAGTGATTTTGCAGAAAGACGAAAACGCCGCCGTCCAAGACTGCTTCTTCATCCGCTTCGTCGTCGTCGTCGTCTTCTCTTCTTCTTCTCGCTAACCCGGATTGCTTCACGGGCGTGTCAAGCGCACCACCGTCTTGCCGCCATCCTTGCTCGCGTTTTGGATGTGCCATAGCGAGGAGCGATGTCGTCGAAGAGTTTTCAGCAACAATCGACACGCGAACGAATTCGCCGCATTGCGCGTGCAATCTGTGCAAGTCGGAGGCATTCAAAAAGATTCGAGTCGAAGCCGTCGAAGAGGGAGAAGAAGGAAGGAGTCGCAGGGAAGAGAAGGATACGCTGCTGGAATGTGTGCGCGCTTCCGTCTTCTCTTTTGTCGGGGACATTTTATAGTATCATCGTCATTATCATCACGTGTAGCGGAGTTTTTGACAATAAAAATGAAGTTTTGAAGAAGCACAACTTGAATTAAAAATGATATAAATATACAAACGTCGTCGTGCGTGGATCATCATCAGCATCATCATCATCGAGAACTTCGAGTTTCGATTTCGCGTCTAAACTCCAAAGCGATTTCGTCGATTAACTCGTCGCTTTTTTGTCGAATAGCTTCTTTCTCGCGTTGGACTTCCAATCTCGATTGGAGCCTCTCTTCCTCTACTTTTCGCAACAAGTCTTCTTTTTCCTTCGCGAAACTCGCTCGGGCGGAGGATAAAGCGTCGTTGACGTCTTTGTTCGATTGCAGTTTCATTTCGGAGACGGTTTGAAAGGTTTTACGCTCAAACTCTTTCGCCTTCGCTTCGGCGGCGTCGACTTTCAACTTCATGGCTGCTTCTCGTTGCTTGAAGTCTTCTTCGAGCGCGGCGAGTTTCGCGTCGAGCTCGAGTTTGTTCCGGGCCAACACTTCTTCCTCTCTCTTTTGCGCCGCGACTCCGTTGGTGTCTCGTTCTTTCGCGAGCGCCTCTTTCGACGCCTTCAAATCTTTCTCCAGTTGTTCCAATCGCTCGCTGTCTTCGTTTTTCAACGCGAGCTTCAACGCAATTTCCGCGTCTTTACGCGCTCTCTCAAACTCTTCTTGGCTTTCTTTCAGTTGTTGAGATAAAGCGTCGATTTTTTGCTTCACCTCGAGCGCCGTTTGCTTTTCCTTCTCGACAAAGTCCTTCTTCATCGCGTCTTCTTTGGCGATATATTCTTTCTTGAAGAACGCGAACGAGTGCTTGGCAATTTCAGCATCCTTCTTAATCTCTTCAATCTTATTCTCATAGAATTGCTTCACTTCCATGTTGTCCGAGTCGGCGCCTTTTTGCCCGGAGAAAGAAGGAAGAGACGGTGCCGATGCCGACTTGGCGGTGGTAGTGCTATTTGCGACAGCGGAAGACGCCTTGTACATCTCGTTCTCCATGAGACGTTTGAAAGCGTTTCGCTCGGCTTTTGCATATTTCACCTGCGCGACGGCGGCTTCAATCTTGGCGTCATTCTCTTTCATGAGTTGCGCAACCATTTCAATTTCTTCGTTTTCGAAAAACTTGCTCACTTTGTTCAACAGAACGTCGTTCTCGCGGCGAATAGTTTGCAGTTTCGAGTCAACGATGGCGGAAATCTTAGCATCGTCGAGATCCTTTTGTCTGCTCAAAAGACGTTTCGATTCTTTCTCTGCTTTTCTCTCGGCAGCTTTTTTGGCTTTGATTTCAGCAGCAATTCGTATCGCTTCTTTATCGGCTGCGAATTTTTCTTCATCTTTGAATCCCGTGTTGACGAGCGCGTTCGCGGTTGATCCAATGGCGCGCGCTGCTCCGCTAATTGCTCCGAAAGGTTTGAGATCGTATTGCTTCATAATAATGCGAGCTAAAAACGAAAATGTCACGAGGAAAAACATGTTTCGCAACGTGTAATCGATGGTGCCGTCGCCTCGGATGATGGCAAGAAATTGTCCCGGAGCTACATCATCGCCTGGTATCATGCTCGCCGTGCGTTTCTTAGCACGGGAAAGCTCTCCGATCGATTGGTTAATCGATGCCACTTTTGATTTCTTTTTTGCAGCTGCGGCTTTTTGTGCAGCTTTCTTCTCTTTCTTCGTCATGGGCATAGCCGGAGGTTGAGTCGAGCGCGAAATATGCGCCAACTTCTTCACCGACGACGTTGCCGCTTGGACCGGTTTTCTCACAACTGGCGGTGCATTTTGATAGCAAATGATACACGCTGTAACGGATAAGGCGATCGCTAAAAACTTTTCCTCGTTGTCCATGCGAGTCCACATGTTCGGAGGCCCGGGCAAATCAAATCTCGCGTCCACGCGCTTCCACGCTTTTTTAATCTGCGCAGTCTGCTCTCTGCTCACGGATTCAGCTATGATGCTAGAAGACGATTGCGTGACTGGTTTTGATTTATACGCGATACCAGAGGTTGAGACTATCATGTTGTTCTCGCCGATTTTCTGACCCCACTCTTTCGATGTGACGTTTGGCGAGGACGACGAGGACGAGGAGGAGGAGGTCGGAGGAACGACTAACACGTCCCAAACGGCGTCAACGGCGTATGCGAACGAAGCATAACCAGCCGAGGAGTAAAACGACGTCTTTCCAACTCGACCGGAGTGGTCACCTCGCGTTTCTTCTCCGTGATTATCATGATCATTATCGTGGTCGTGATCGTGGTCGTGGTCGTGGTCGTCTTCCATTTCAACGTCTTCCTCTCCAACCCAGGAAAATCCAGCATATCCAGGCGCGGAATAAAACGACGCCATGCCAGACATGCCTCCATTCTTACCTTGAATCGATAAGTTTGGTTTGCTTGCTTCGCCTCTTTTCGCTCTGAACTCCTCCGCGATGGCGTTCAACCGAGCGTACAAGTCGCCTTCTTCGTCCTCCTCGCGCGTAACTTCCGTCAAAGACGACGCAGAAGCAGTCGATTTCAGGACTTCTTCTTGCTTTTTGCGGTGTTCGCGAATGATCGCGTCCAACCGTCCTTGAATATCGTCTTCCTTCTCTGGTTCGTTTTTGGCGGCTGCCGCGGAAGGTCCTTTTTCCTCCTCCTCTCGTAACTTTTTCATCGCTTCCTCCGCGTACGCGTCGCAATACTCTTGCGATCTCTTCGCCGACGCTTGAATTGCCGCGTTTACCATCGTTTCCGTAATGTTTTCCTTCGTCGTCACCGATGACGAAAAACTTTTTCTTTGCTCGCGAAAGGACATCGTGATTGCGTTTAAGCGCGCGTTTAAATCTTCTTCTGATGATGATGATTGAACAACAAAATCTCCCCCTTTTGCGGTTGCTTTTGAACTCTGCGCGTTTGCTCTTCCTACGCCTTTACCACCGCCATACGAAAAGCAATACACCGACGATCCGTCTTCGCATATGATCTCCGTGCACTCGTTTGGCCGCTGTTGTCGATAATACATTTTCGTGGGTTCCTTCGACGTCTTTTCTGGGCCGAGCGAATACACGATGTTCGCGTTGTCCCCGACGTTTCGTCTCGAGTTCCTCGCGCGCACGGATTTTCTTTTATTAGTATTCGTACTAGAATCATCATCATCGATATCGTTTTGTCGACGCGCGGGGTTCGCAAAATCAGCAGATCTCGCTCTTCTTCCTCCTCCTCGAGTCGTCGTCTGCGATATACTACTCCTCATCATCGCCGGGGCTTTGCAGGAGGAAGTTCTCTCCATCATAGATATCAATTTTTTTGTGTGAAGTGTGTGGTGTGAAGAAAACAGAGAGAGAGCGCAGGAGAGAGCAGAGAGAATTAATACTGATGAGAGGAGAAGAACAGTTGTTTTGTCTCACGCAAGACGAGAGAGTGCTCACAAGGAGAGGAAAGGCACAAGGCACAAAAAAAGAGAATAAATGCCGTAATAATAAGCGCACAATTTATATTCGACCACACACACACACACACACACACAAAGGTTATAGTAGTAATCACGAACACGCGACATACATAAAAAGAAGGAGAAAACTTTGAATATTTAGTATCAAAGAATGGGGATCATTAAAGCGCAATCGTTCGACGAACCGTCCGTTTTGAAGCAAATGCCTTCCGCGGAAGATCCAAAAGTGAACGCCAAAGTGGTTGACTTTGGGACGTGTCAATGCATGAAAATCGAAGTGACTAAAGGCGTGGATTGGAAAAGCTGCATGGGAATCCTCCCGGGCGCGCCAGCCACGTGCCAAACCAGACACGTGGGTATTTGCGTGAAAGGCGAATTGAACGTCGTCATGGACGATGGCACGAAGTTTGACATAAAAGAAGGCGACTCTTACTTGATTGAACCCGGACACATTTTCACGGAAACGAAATCGGACGTGGAAGCGTTTGAAATCGTCTCGAAAGTCGAAGGCGCCGCTTCGGCCGGAGGTGCGTCCACGTACATGAACAACGACACTTCCGAAGAAGCGAAGGAAAACAACGCGTCGTTCGACGTGAAACGGTTCGACGACCCGAACATCACTACCAAAGAGATGAAAAACGGGAAAGCGTGCGTGTGCTTTCTCGGTAACAAACAAGCGAAAGGCATGGTGTGTTACCTTCAGCCTGGATGGACCTGGGCCACTGGGGCGAAAGCGTTGTTACCGGAAGATAAACAACATCTCACCGCGTGTCCCGCCAGGCACGTCGGCTTTATTAAATCCGGTACGTTTGGAATGACCGACGTCGAAACCGGAACGGAAACCGTCGCCAAGGCGGGTATGTGCTACTTGTGCGAACCAGGGCACGAAGCTCGCGTCATCGGCGACGAACCGGTGGAATTCATCGAGTTTGAAAGCGTCGGGCCTTTTTAATTTTGTATTATTTGTGTCTGTTGTCTTCTCTGTATATAATAGATAATAGTATTTGTCTGTCTCTGTCTCTCTTGTGTTTTTGTTAGATCTGGCGCTCAGATATTTTTGCTCGCGAGAAAAAAGAAACAAAAAACTTCCTCCAAAAAACGAACGACTTTCTTCAATAATTAAAGCGCAAACGCAGAGCGATCTTTTTATCGTTAAGAAGAAAACTACTTTACTGTCGCATTTATATACACATCCACACAAAGCGATGATGAATTCTTCTCGTCCTGTTTCTGTTCATCGCGGTTTGTCCTCCTCCTCCTCGCAAAAAAGATCTTCTTCTTTGTCTTCTTCTTCCTCGACGATGACGAGTGGGAAAAAGAAATCTTTGTTGGCGGCGATTAAAAGTGGACATCCAACTTCCCATCGCCGCTCTTCTCTGTTTTCATCAACCTTTGTTGCGATGGCTGGCATGACCATGTACGACAAAATTGTCCGCGATCACACGATTGCCACGGAAGATAACGGGACAAAGTTAGTGTTCATCGACAGACACATGGTGCACGAAGTCACGTCGCCGCAAGCGTTCGAGGCTTTGCGTTTAGCCGGGAGAAACGTGAGAAGACCGGACAACACGTTGGCGACGGTGGATCACAACGTCCCGACTTCGGACCGATCGAAGTTTGAAAGCGTGGAAACGTTCATCACGGAGATGGAATCGAGAGTGCAAGTGGTGCAGATGGAGGAGAACGTGAAGGACTTTGGCATCACGTATTTCGGGATGGAAGACAAGAGACAAGGAATCGTGCACATCATCGGGCCGGAACAAGGCTTTACGTTGCCGGGGACGACAGTCGTGTGCGGGGATTCCCACACGGCCACGCACGGTGCGTTTGGTGCGTTAGCGTTTGGTATCGGGACGAGTGAAGTCGAACACGTGTTGGCCACGCAAACGTTGTTGCAAAAGCCGAGCATGAATATGAACGTGAGAATCGACGGCAAGTTGATGGATGGCGTCACCTCCAAAGATTTGATCTTGCACGTGATTGGAAAGATTGGTACCGCCGGGGGTAACGGGTCTGTCATCGAGTTTTCTGGCGAAGCCATTCGTGAGTTGTCCATGGAAGCGAGAATGAGTATTTGCAACATGGCGATTGAAGCTGGCGCGAGAGCCGGAATGATCGCGCCGGATGAGATCACCTACGAATACTTGAAAGGCAGACCGATGGCGCCGAGTGGTGAGACTTGGGAGAAGGCGGTGGCGTACTGGAAAACGTTAGGTACCGATGCGGATGCCAAGTTTGATAAGGTTGTGGTTATTGACGCGAAGGATATTGAACCGACCGTCACGTGGGGAACGTCGCCGCAAGATACCGTCGGCATTTCCGGCGTCGTGCCAAACCCGGACGATTTTGACGAATCCAGGGCGAACGCGATGCGAAGATCGTTGGAATACATGGGTTTGACTCCGGGGACAAAAATGAAGGACGTTGCTGTTGACAAGGTGTTCGTCGGATCGTGCACGAACGGGAGAATTGAAGACCTCAGAGCCGTGGCCGCCGTGGCCAAAGGCAAGAAAGTTGCCAGTTCCGTGTACGCCATGGTGGTCCCGGGTTCGGGTATCGTCAAAGACCAAGCCGAAGCAGAGGGTTTGCACACCGTCCTGATTGAAGCCGGTTTTGATTGGAGAGAACCGGGGTGCTCCATGTGCCTCGCCATGAACCCGGATAAGTTGTTGCCGGGTGAACGATGCGCTTCGACTTCAAACAGAAACTTTGAAGGTCGTCAAGGGAACGGCGGCCGAACGCACTTGGTGTCGCCAGCCATGGCTGCTGCCGCGGCCATTACTGGTAAGTTGTGCGATGTCAGAGAAATCGGTTCTGGTGCCGGTTTGACTGGCGACGACGTCCCGAAAAAAGTCGACAAGGACTTTTTGACAAACCAATCCATCGTGCCGCCGCGACCGAGAGTGGACCAAGCGAAATCTGGCAGCGGTAGTAGTGGTATGCCGACGTTTACGACGCTCAAAGGTAAAGCCGCTGCGATGGACTTGCAAAACATCGACACGGATATGATTATCCCGAAGCAGTTTTTGAAAACCATCAAACGAACCGGATTGGGCGTTGGCGCGTTTTACGAAATGCGATTTAACGCCGACGGCTCGGAAAAACCGGACTTCGTCTTGAACAAACCAGAATGGAAAGGAACCTCGATCTTAGTTGCCGGCGATAACTTTGGTTGCGGCAGTTCTCGAGAGCACGCGCCGTGGGCCATCAACGATTTGGGCATCAGGTGCATTATCTCCACCTCCTTCGCGGACATCTTTTTCAACAACTGCTTCAAAAACTCCATGTTGCCGATTGTTTTGGACGAACCGACGGTGAGAACATTGATGCAAGACGCCAACGAGATGAAAGAGCTAGAAGTCGATCTTGCGGCGCAAACCATCACGAGAGCGGATGGTTCTAAGATTTCCTTTCAAGTTGACGAGTTCCGCAAGCACTGCTTGTTGAATGGCTTGGACGACGTTGGATTGACGATGTTGAAGAACGACCAAATCGACAAGTTTGAAATCGAACGATCGCAGAAGTACCCGTGGCTGGACGGTGCGAGGGAAATGGCTGCCCGTTAAAAAAAAGCGATTGTTATATTACTACGCTAACACTCTCTATATATTGCTATCATCTTTAATTCATAACTATAACTTTTTGCTGAAGCGACTAAATATTGTACACACGTATTTACTAAAGGATGCAAGAAGGCGAGCTTCATCCCCGTCTTCGTACTTTGTCGCCCACGGCACGTCTCGCACTTTGATTTCGTCTGCCTCATTATTATTATTTATCGCAAACTCTATTTCCTCCGTGACGATTTCGTTTCGAACGTCGTCGTCGGAGCATTTGAGGAGCACATGCGCCAACACCGTTTTACGATGGTGCCATAGCGTTTCCCGTCCGCGAAACGCCGCAATCTTTTCGCGCACGAAACGGAATTCGTTAACGATCACTTCATCGAAGAATCTCTTCTTCAATGCATCGTAGTGAAGTAGTCGATCGTAAACTGAGCGAATTACTGCGCGTCGAAAATGCCACGCGCTCGGATCGGAGGAAGAAATGTTCGTTTTTGATTCTCGCAAGACGCTCTTCGCCCGTTCCAAGAGCTCATCCGGTTCGTTCATGTTTTGCTTCACATGGACGAGTTCAAAGACGAACAACTTGTGCGCCCACGCGGCGTAATTGCTCAGCTTCCGTCGACACGTTTGTTCGCACGCGAGAGTTTCTCGTTCGTATACATTATGTAATAACAATAATGATAACATCGTCGTATCCCTTCGCGCGTTCCTCGTTATTAGGTGATTCCTTCTCTCCGCGCCGCCGCCGTGAAAACAACACGTCATAATCACCCACCTTCTGTGCGCAAACGCCGCCGTGGACTTTGGAAACTTTGTTTGTACGAACGTGGCAAACATCATTTCTCGTTCCAACAACTCGCTCTCTTTCGTCCTATTCTTCTTCTCTTCATCATCACTCGTTTTGTCACCGTCCTTTTCCAACGCTTCCAAGACTCTTCTTCTTCTCACGTTCCAACCGGATAAACTGTCGCCAGTGAGCACGCATAAAAGTACTTTCAAATCATCATCCAAGAAAGCATCGTCGTTATTTTCGTCCTTTTTCCTCCTCAACTGAGAATACACGTAGTTTAATACGGGCACTATAACGTGCGCGTTAATCGCCAGTTTATGTTCTCGGACGCAAAACGAGCGATAAAACAACTTTAACCGCTTTCGGTCGTTTTGGTCTTCTTCATCGTCGGCAAACTTTTCCCCCAACAACTCTCTCAAATGCTTCCACGGAGGCACAAACGCCAGCTCGTTTAAAGAGAAATCCGAGGAGATGATTCTGAGTAACTCTAATGCGAGTTCTTTGCCATCAAAATCATTCTTGTCGTCTTTTCCTCCCACTCCTTCTTCTTCGAGTTGTTGTCCCATCATCGCATCATCTTATCAAATTTGTCTTCTTCAAGAGTTCTTCTCATTGCAAGCAAAAAAAATTATTATTTGTGTCAAAAAATCGTCTTTTCTGAAAAGTCACGAGGAAAAACCAAAAAAAAAATTGACGAGACTGTAAAATATCTACTTTTTCTCATCACACAGTCCGACGACCAAATTAAATTCTTCTTCGATCTCATCAAATTTCGCCAGAATTTTATTAGTGTTCTCTCTCTCACTAAACTCATCACAGAGAGCACAGGTAGTAATCAATCTTTAACGATGACGACGACGACGACGAGATCACCATCGCTCGTATTCCTCATTTTCGCCGCCCTTTTCACCTTTTCCTCTTTCAAAGGAGTGAACGCTTCTGCGTTCCTCGCGACGGACAAAAATTTCGACTCCGCGGTTTTAGGATCGAACAAGAACGTCTTTGTTAAATTTCTCGCGCCTTGGTGAGGCCACTGTAAGAGCATGAAACCCGCGTGGGACAAGCTCGGCAGTAAATACAAAGATCACTCGTCGGTGATGATCGTGGACGTGGATTGCACCGCGGATGGCGCGCAAACGTGTCAGAAAATGGGCGTCCAAGGGTACCCGACGATTAAATACTTCCTCGCAGGGGACAAGAAAGGGAAGGATTACCAACAAGGGAGAGATTTCGACGCAATGCTCGCGTTTACCAAGAAAACCTTAGACGTGGAGAAGTGCGACGTGAAGACGAAGAAAGCGTGCAAACCGAACGAAATCGCGTTGATTGAAAAATTCGACGGGAAGACTTCCGCGGATATCGCGGAAGAGTTGAAGAAACGATCGGAGGAGTTGAAGACGATAAAGTCAGACATGAAGGCGGCGAAGCTGGAACACAACACCAAGGTCGCGACGTGGAAGAAAAGAGAGGCGGCATTGAATAAAG
>Ga0257106_1001417_pt1 | contig 11918 bp, 4 predicted proteins | sample LP_taG_3_FD_190177 | JGI IMG/M metagenome (GOLD analysis project Ga0257106, IMG submission 190177) | Marine microbial communities from Northeast Subartic Pacific Ocean, Canada - LP_J_2011_P26_10m | ecosystem: Environmental > Aquatic > Marine > Oceanic | place: Canada: Northeast Subartic Pacific...
CGCCCATGATGTCGCGCACGCCCGGGCAGTCGTGGGGGTAGACGAGGTGCTCGTGGGGGATGGTCACGGCGCCGATCGTCGCGTCGCGCTCGCCCCACCTGGGCAAGACAAGGGTGCGAAATTCCCAACTTCAAAGGCTCCTCTCTCGGCCGGTTTCCACTCGTTCGGCTGACTTTTGGACGAGCGATCATCTCTCGGAACGGTCTCGAAGCGTGGATGCTTTTTCCGGAACGCGCGCGCGCGGAACGCTCACGTTGAAGCGACGTTGAATCACCCTTTTGCTGCCCTGCGCCCCACCGGTCCTTCTTGTCGTAGACGACGACCGTGAGCGGGTCGCCCCAGACCTCGTCGTCGGGCACGGGCACGTCGACGTCGACGACGTGGTACCACATGGGCCGCAGCGCGTCCGTGCGCGGGGGCGTGTCGTCGCCCCACTTGGCGTCGCGGTAGAGCACGCGCGCGTACGGGTCCGGGATCGCGTCGCGCGCGTCGTCCGTCTCCGCGAGGTCGAAGACGCCGACGAGCGTGATGCGGACGTGGGCGACGAGGCGCACGCGCACCGTGAGCGTGCCGCGGTCGATGGCGACGGCGATCTCGTCCTTCTTCTTCTTCGACCGGCGGCTGACGATGCCCGCGGGGTCGTCCTTGAGCTTGAGCGTGCGCCAGCCCGCCTGGGCCAGGAGGTCCGCGTGGTCGAGGCAGGCGTAGCCCAGGAAGTCGTTCTTCCCGACGATGTCCTCGTCGACGACGCGGAGCTCGCACTTGGCCTCGAGGAGGTCCTGCGCGCCGAGGCACTTGCCCTTGAACTTGGGCAGCAGGAAGCGCTCGTCGACCCACTTCGGGTAGAGCGTCTTGCGCTTCGTCGCCGTGCGGCCGATCTGGATGCCGCCGGCGTAGACCTCCGCGAAGGGGTCCGACTTGCCGAGCACGTCCGCCTTGATGAGGCCGTCCGCGCGGAGCACCTCGATCTCCGCGGACACGCGCGGCAGCGCGTTGCCGCTCGGGCTCTGGTCGAAGCGGTGCTGCCAGTTGGCGAAGACGGCGAGCGTGCCCGGCGGCGCGATGCAGCGGATCGTGAGCACGTCGCCGAGGTCGCGCGCGGACGCGCGGCGGCCGCGGCGCCGCGCGCGCGTCCGCGCGAAGCGGTCGTCCTTCCGCGCGACCGCGATGCCCAGCGCCGGGCCGTCGTCGGCCAGCGGGTTCGCGACCCTGAGGAGGTCCGGGTGCGTCCCCTCGCCCATGTCGCCCCGCTGCTTCCGCAGCAGGTTCCGGAAGTCCATCGTCTTCCGGGCGACGTGCGCGCCGCGGATCGGCGCGTCGTCGCGGCCGCCGAAGAGGCGCTTCAGGGCCCGCCGGAGGGGCGACGTCCGCGCGCCCGCGACGCCGCCCCGCTTGCGCGACGACTTGCGCTCCTTCATGGCCTTGCCCGTGAGCATGGACCGCCGCGAGCCCTTCTTCAGCGACAGCGACGACCCCGCCGACAGCGCGCGCGCGAGGAACTTGGGCGACGCGCTCGGCGACTTCTTCGCGCCGCCCGTCGTCGACCGGCCCGCGCCGGCGCGGGCGAAGGCGCCGCGCGTCGCGCCGGAGAGCTTCGCGAGGAGGCCCCGGACGCCCGCGCGCTTCCGGCGGCGCCGGTGCCGCGCGGACGCGCGCGACGCGTCGTCCGCGTGCGCGAAGGACGACTCGCCGGCGAGCTCGTCCTCGAACCTGGCGTAGTCGTCGTCGTCGATGTGGTCGCTGTCCGTGTCGCCGTCGCTGCTCTCGAGGAGCGACATCTCGTCGCGCATCGCGCCCGTCTCGTCGAGCGCGCCTTCGCCGAGCGCCTGCTCCATCTCCTGCTGCGACGGCGCGTGGCGGCTCTCCATGATGCCCCGGCGCCGCCGCTTCGTCTGGTCCAGGGGCTCGCTCAACTCCAAGACCTCGCGGTCGCGGAGCGCGTACCGTAAGATCGGCGGCTCGTGGATCGCGTTGCCGTCCGCGTCCGTCCGCGGCAGCGCCAGAATCGTCCGCGCGTTGATGCGCACCTGGCCCAGCACCTCGTCGGCCGTGCGCTGTCTGTGCTCCCGGATCTCGACGATCAGGGTGTCCAGGGGCCAGCGCACGGGCACGGCGAGCACCATCTTGTGGTCCCAGCGCGGGTAGTTCGTGCCGCAGAGCGCCTCCGTGCGGCCCGCCTCGCCGTCCTCGCGGCCCGCCCAGACGCAGGCCGCGTAGAGGCCCGCGGACGACGGCTCGCCGCTGCCGACGCGGCGGAGCGAGTTGATCTCGATGATCGTCTTCAGCTTGAGGGACACGTGGATCGTCACGGTGCCCTTGGCGACCTTCATGCCCGGCCGCCCGCAGAGCGGCAGCGTGATCATGCGGTCCGCGGACCGCAGCAGGAGGTCGCTGTTCATGCGCGCCTCGCCGAGGAAGTCGTCGTCGCCGACGGCGTCCCAGTCCCAGACCTCGACGGAGATGTCCGTCGGGTGCGGCTGGCTCAGCGGCAGCACGCCCTGCATCGTCTCGATCCACTCCGGGTCGAGGTCGTCCATGATCGTCCGCGTGCGCCCGATGCGCTTCCGCCCGAAGCGCACGACCGCGAAGGGGTCCGACTTGCCGAAGCGGCCGTCCGTGTTGTAGAGGTCGTTGGCGCGGATGATCGTGATGGCGATGACCATCTGCGGGTCGCGGTGGTCCGCGTTGAGGTCGCTGAGCCCGTCGAGGAGGTGGCTGATGACGTGCGCGGCGTGCTGCTTCTTCGTCTCCTTGACCTTGGCGCCGTGCGTGCCGTGGACGTCCGCGCCCTCGAGCTGGCGCTTCTCGAGGGTCGCGCCCTTGGCGTCGTGGACGCTGTGCTCCACGCGCTTCGCCGCGCGGCGGCCCGCGGCCGCGTCGTCGACGGCGTCCTCGCGCGCGGCCTCCTGCTGCTTGACGTCGTCCGGGTTGATCCAGAACGCCTCGTAGGTCCAGATGTCGTACCAGTACTCGCGGCCCGTGCCCGCGTGCGTGCACTCCTTGTAGCGGCCGGACGCGCCGAACTGGCGCCGCTGCGCGGGCTCCAAATTGAGCGGGATCTGCGACGTGCGCACGAAGAGCTCGATGTGGCCCTGGCCCGGCAGGTTCTGGTCCAGGGGCGACATGACGGGCCAGTGCGTGCCGTTCTGGGGCCGCAGCAGGAACTCGGGCCGCACGACGACCTGGCCCATGACGTCGTCGCCGGAGAACGTGTCGTGGTCCCAGAGCACGATCTTCAGCGACTTCTCGTCCGCGTGCTGGAACGCGCGCGCGGGGTGCTCCCAGGGCAGGCGCTGCGTGCCCGGCAGCGTCGTCGACGGGTCGAAGGTCGCCTCGCCCAGGGGCACCTCGACCTCGAGCGAGAGCGTCTGGTACCACGCGGGGTCGAGCGTCTTCGCGCGGCTCTTGGTCTTGGCGATCTGCTTGCCCCGGTACTCGACGACGCAGTAGGGGTCCGACGTGCTGCCGCCCAGGAGCTGCGTGTCCACGCCCAGCAGGTTGTAGCCCTCCATGATGCGCAGCTCGACGCGCGCGATGTGGCGGACGCGGACGAGGAGGCGGCCGCGCACGGGCTGGCGCCGCGGGAGGCTGCAGGGGCAGCAGCAGCAGCAGGACGCGCCGACGCAGTAGAGGCCGTGGATGGCGCACCGGCCGAGCTGCTCGAGGACCTTGGACACGCCGCGGACGGCGCAGGCGCCGACCCAGAAGGGCATGAGCGTGACGAACATGAGGCAGCCCCAGGACCCGCGCGGCACGAGGCCGCAGCGGCCGCACTCGACGAAGCAGCACGTGCGCCAGCTCCGCTTCGGCTTCTCCGCGACCTCGCGCCGCGCGCCGTGCTGCGCGCAGAAGGCCTCGGCGACGAGGTCCGTCCGCTCCTTGAGCTCGAGCTCCTTCTCGCCCGCGACCATGAGGTCCTCGTGGCGGAGCACGCAGTGGCCCAGGAACTCCGCGGGCCGCGCGGGCCCGTCGCTGTCCATGACCTCGAGGATGACGCCGTAGTCGATGGCGTCGAAGATGGGCAGGCCGCCCTCGTTCGTCGGGATCGGGTCCTCGATCGTGCGGACGTCGCTGATGCGGAACGTGCTCCGCTTGTCGTTCGGGTCCCAGATGGGGTTCAGCGTGTTGTCCTTCACCGCCGTCGGCCCCAGACGGTCGCCCGCGTGCCAGCCCTGGACGAAGGGGTCCGACAGCGAGAACGCGTCGGCCTGCTTGAGGTTCGACGCGCGGACGATGTCGATCTCGACGGCCGCGAGCGACGGCAGCGTGTTCTCCGTGTCCCGCAGGGTCTGCGCGCCGAGCTGGGCGTCCCGGAGCACGCCGAGGCCCTTGGGCACCTCGACGCGCAGCTTGAGCCAGGCGCCGTTGGCCAGCACGCGCTGGTTCTTCCGCCGGCCCCGGACCCAGTCCGTGACGAGCTCCAGGGGCACGTCGGTCACGCCCCCCGGCGTCTCGTGGACCAAATCCTCGAAGTGGAGCGTCGCCCGCCCCAGGTCCTTCTTCGACCCGAGCACGTGGCAGTCGATGAGGAGCTGGCCGCCGTCGCGGTTCAGGGGCACGTCGACGAAGAACGCCTCGCGGTCGCGGACCTTGGGGAGCGCCCTCTCCTTCCAGCCGAACCACCGCGGCTCGCACAGGATCTTCTTCTTGCGCTTCTTGCGGTTGCCCCGGGAATCCTTGGACAGGGGCTGGCCCGCCGTGTCGACGGACGCCTTGTCGAGCGTCATGACCGAGTCGTGGCCCTCGAGCATCGGGCCCGGCTCGAGGCCTGGGCAGGAACAGAGTGATTCAACGTCGCTTCAACGTGAGTGTTTCGCGCGCGCGCGTTCCGGGGAAAGCATGCACGCTTCGAGACCGTTCCGAGAGACGATCGCTCGTCCAAAAGTCAGCCGAAACGAGTGGAAATCGGCCGAGCTCGGAGCCTTTGAAGTCGGGAAGTTCGCGCCCGTTTCCTGCCCGGCTCGAGGCCCAGGAGGTGCACGCGGACCTGCCCCAGCAGGGACACGCGGATCTCGCAGTAGCCCGTCACGTCCGTCTCGCCCGGCTGGGGCCGCAGCACGCGCCGCAGGGGCCCGCGCGAGTTGATGTACTCGTCGACCGTGAAGACGCACATGCCCAACGCGTCGTCCTTGCCGCCGGACGCGACGCCGTCGCTGTCCCAGAGCTCGATCATGATCTGGTAGTCCGCGCAGTCCGCGTCCAGGTAGATGGGGAAGCGGAAGGGGTCCTCGCCCCAGACGGGGTCGTTGCAGTTGTTGATGACCTTGGTGCGGCCGACGGTGCGGATCGAGTGCGCGGGCCCGTAGCGGACCGTCGCGTAGGGGTCCGACGAGCCGGAGAGCAGGCCGCCGTCCGCGTTCTTCAGCCCGCCGGCGCGCAGCACGTTGCACTCGACGACGGCCGTGGGCCGGAACTCGTAGTTGGGCTCGCCCGGCTTGAGCTCGTTGAGCCGCGCGTACTTGCGCTTCGTCGGCGACGGCCGCGGCGGCCGCACGGGCACCTCGAAGGCGCTCGGCGGCGGGTCGTCGACGGGCCGCGGGTCGCTCCACCAGCGCGGGATCAGCGACGCGTCGACGGGGTCGCCGTTGCCGTCGCGCGCCGCGCGGCCCCGGAGCCGCTCGTACCAGTACTTGCGGCCCGTCTTCTCGTCCTTGGCCATGCGGATGTCGCGCTGGGACCACTGGAGCTTGTCCGTCGCGCGCTGGGCCTCCTTGAGGTCGGCCATCTGCTTCTGGATGAGCTTGAGCGCCTCGTCCTTCTCGACGTCGCCGGAGCCCGCGTGCTCCGGCGGCGCGCGCGGCCACGGGATCGGCTCCATGGTCCGCGGGATGAAGGACGCCTCGACCTGGAGGTCCAGGAAGCCGGACACGACGGGGTCCTTGGCCGACGCGTTGAACCTGGGGCCGAGCTCCCAGATGTCGCCGCAGTGGGGGCGGAGCATGCAGTCCTGGCTCACGGCGACGCAGCCGAGGAAGTCGTGCGACCCGACGAGGTCCCAGTCGTAGACCTCGACGAGCAGGTCCGCGAGGCCGCCGATGGACGGCGAGTAGGTCGGGATGTCGAACTCGAAGACGGCGTACCACGCCGGGTCCAGCGTCGACTTGGCGACGCGCGTCCGCGCGAGCTCCTTGCCCTTGTAGCGGATCTTCGCGTAGGGGTCCGCGCGGCCCTCGTGGAGGATGCCGATGTCCGCCGCGCGGAGCTCGTGGGCGCCGTTGACGTGGAGCCGCACGCGCGCGACGTGCCAGACGCGGACGAAGAGCGTCGCGCCCGGCCCGCGCGCGGCGGCGCGCCGCTTCTTGTTCGTCGGGCCCTTCTTCACGCGGCCGTCGCCCGCGACGACGCCGACGCGGCGGCCGTCCATGCGCCGCCCCGCCGACGTCGTCGCCGCGGCCTGCATGATGCGCTCGACGTCCTTGACGACGCCCTCGGCGCGCTGCTCCGCGGACTGGTTCCCGTCCTGGTGCATCTTGATGTGGCCCTCGAGGTGCTTCCGGTACTTGAGCGCGCGGTCGCGCGCGCGCGTGGGGTCGATGACGTAGTTGCGGATGGGCAGCTCGTGCTCGCCCTCCTTCATGAGCAGGTCCCAGGGCAGGGCCGCCTCGCCCATGCGGTCGTCCTTGCCGATGTCCATGTCGAAGATGCCGAAGCGGACGAGGTAGTTGCCGTGGTCCCTCGACTGGCCGAGCGTCGGCACGTTGCGGAGCGTGAAGGCCTGGGACCCGTCGCCGGGCCAGACGGGGTTCAGCGTGTTGGGCTTGCAGGACGTGCGCCCGATCTTGACGCCCGCGACGACGACGTTGACGTACGGGTCCGCGAGGCCGAACTTGCCGTCCGTGTTCACGAGCCGCGTCGCGCGGAGCACCTCGAACTTGACCTTGGTCCCGTCGAGGTGGTTCGCCGTGACGGACTTGCGCACGCGGTCCGCGAGGCGCCGCCGCAGCGCGCAGATCGACGGGTTCGACGACACGCGCCACGAGAGCGTGCCCGCGGCCTCCCTCTTGAGCCGCCCCTTCTCGTCGCGGTCCAGGAGCCGCCGCGTGACGAGCTTGCCCGACTCCGCGGCCATCGTGAGCTCGTGGGGGTCGATGACGCAGAGCCCTAAAAAGTCGTCGGCGTCCAGGGGCGACGGGTCGTGGTCGAAGACCTCGAGCACGATCGCCGCGAAGAGGTTGTCCGGCTGCGTCATGGGCACGCTCAGGTTGATGTGGAAGCCCCAGCGCGGGTTCACCGTGCGCTTCTCCGGCGCGCACTTGCCCACCGTGCGCTTGTCGACGCCGTCCCACTTGACGACGACGTAGGGGTCCGACGTGCCTGCGCGGAATTCGAATCTTCGACCCGACTTCGATGCGCGCCCATGCGACAGAAACGACGCAAGCTCTTCGGCCGTGCTTCGAGAACTCGACGAGAGCCATCGATTCGTCCAAAAGTCAGCCGAATCGACTTCGATGTGACCGAGCTCGAGCATTCTGAAGTTTGGTCGGGACCGCCCGAACCGGCGGTCGAATGCCGCGCGGCGACGCGCCCGACGCGTCCGCGGCGCGGATCTCGTCGGCCTGGTGCACGTCGAGCGTCAGGCGCCCGGCGACGACGCTCCGCACCTCGAGCCAGCCGAGGCCCGGGTCCGTGCCCTTGGGGTCGTCGAGGAACCGCTTCGACGGGCACTCCGGCAGCAGCGAGTAGCGCGTGACGTCCGACGTCGTCACGAGCTGGTCCGCGCCGAGGCGGACGACGCCCATGAGCGTCTTCGACGCGAAGTCGGCGTCCCAGACCTCGAGGCGCACCTCGATGCGCTCCGCGGGCGTGCCGTCGCTCTTGAGGGGCACCGCGAACCAGAACGTCTCGTTGCGCCAGACGGGCCGGAGCGTGTCGTTGCGGACCTTCGTCCGGCCGATCATCTTGCCGTCCTTGCGCACGATGACGAAGGGGTCCGCGCCGCCGATGAGGTCCTGCTGGAGCAGGCCGCCGCCCCGCAGGACGTGGAGCACGACCTCGGCCTCGGGCGCGTCCTCGCCGCCGGCCTCGTGGATCGGGATGTAGGGGATCTTCTCCGCCTTGCGGGGCTCCATGGCCTTGGGCACGTAGGACGACCGGATCAGAGCCTCGACGTAGCCCTGGGGGTAGGGGTCCTCGCTGAAGGCCGGCCGCCGCCGGAGGAACCGGGGCACGCCGGGGCTCGGGTAGACGACGGCGTCGCGCGGGATGCTCACGAGGCCCATGAAGTCGTCCCGGCTAAACGTGTCGCTCTCCCAGACCTCGATGTGGAGCTCGTCGGGCGTGAAGTCCGTCTCGATGGGCTTCATGGGCACGCTGAACTCGATCGCGGGCTGGTACCACCGCGGGTCGAGCGTGTTGTCGCGCACGGGCGTCTTCCCGAGCTTCTGGCTGCCCCACTTGACGACGCAGTAGGGGTCGCTGATGTCGAAGACGTCGTGCTGGGCGAGGCCGACGGCTTCCAAGATGGTCACCTCCACGATGGCCTCGTGCTGGATCTCGACCGTGAGCGTGCCCTGCGTCCGGTACCGCTCGGGCTTCTCCCTCCGCGGCCGCTTCGCGTTCGGCTTCAGCGGGCGGTCCTCGAGGCCCAGGACGTGCTCGCCGGGCGTCATGAGCTGGCCCCAGCTGATCTGGCACATGCCCAGGAAGTCGCGGCCCACGGGGTCGTCGTCGAAGAGCTCCGCGCGGACGTCGACGGACGGCTCGCCGAGCCGCGCGGCGTCCTCGCGCCGCGCGCGCGCGGCCTCCGCGAGCGCGGACGTCGACTCGGCGTCGCGCTCGCCGGGCATCTCCCGGGTCTGCTCGTCGTCCGAGTCCTCGACGTCCTCCGGCGCCTCCTTGCGGTCCTCGTCGTCGCTGTCCGCGGGCGCGTCGTCGTCGTCGAGGTCGTCCGACGCCCTGAGCGCGCGCGCGTGCTTCTTCGACCGCTTGCGCCCGAAGAGGCCCCGGGCCTTCTTCGCCTGGGGCCGCTCGTCCGGGTCGCCGGGCCGCGTCACGCGCGTCGGCACGTCCCGGAGCGTGAACGTGTTGCCGTCGTCGCCCCAGACCTGTGTGCAAATCAACCAGTGAGCTGGGACGTCGGGGCCAAACTTGAGAATTCTCTAGCTCGGTCAAATCGAAGTCGATTCGGCTGATTTTTGGACGAATCGATTGCTCTCAGCGAGTTCTCGAAGCACGGCCGAAGTGATCGTGTCAAAACATGCGAATAAGCGCACATAGAAGTCGGGTTGAAGATTTGATTTCCACACAGCCCCAGACGGGGTTCGTCGACTTTTTGCGCGTGGGCGTGCGCCCGACCTTTTTGCCCTCGCGGAAGAGCACGGCGTAGGGGTCCCCCGAGATCGTCGCGCAGCAGTCGGCCTTGCGCAGGCCCGTCGCGTACAAAATCTTCACGCGGATGTGGCACCGGGGGATCTCGTTGAGCGTGAGCGCGCCTGCGCGGAACTCACATCGTCCACCCGACGTCGACGTGAGCGTATGCGAATGCGTTGGCACAATCACGTCCGTCGTGCTTCTCAGACTCGACGAGAGCCATCGATCCGTCCAAACATCAGCCGAATCGACGTCGACGTGACCGAGCTCGAGCAGTTCAAAGTTCGGTCGGGACGTCCCGAACCGGCGGTCGATGTCCGCGCGGGCGCGCGCGGTTCTGCGCGTGCGCGGTGAGGTTGACGCAGAGCTCCTGGATCTTCTCGGGGACGCAGACGCGCAACGTCATCGTGCCCTGGACCCGCTCGCCCCGCTTCCGCGCCTTGAGCGGGAGCGTGAGCTTGTCCATGGACCGCTGGCGCATGACGAACGACGCGTCGAGCTCGACCTTGCCGAGGAAGTCGTCGGACCCGAAGAAGTCGTCGTCCCAGACGCTGACCTCGAGCTTGCCGCCGTGCTCGGGCATGAGGAGGGGGATCGCGACGATGAAGCCGTGGTTCCACGTCGGGCTCAGCGTCTCGTCGCGCGTCTTCGTCCGCGTGAGCTTGCGCGCGCGGTGGCCGAGCCACTTGGCGACCGCGTAGGGGTCCGACGCGCCCATGGCGCCGTCGGCGCTGTGGAGGTGGCGCGCGCTGTCGACGAAGATGCCCACGCGCGCGCGGAGGTGCACGCGGACCGTGAGGAAGCCTGTGTGGAATTCAACCACTGGTTTGGGTGGTCCTGACCAAACTTTGAAATTCTCTAGCTCGGTCACATCGAAGTCGATTTGGTTGATTTTTGGATGAATCGATTGCTCTCGTCGAGTTCTCGAAGCACAGCCGAAGAGCTTGCGTCGAAACTGTCGCATATGCGCACATTGAAGTCGGGTTGAAGATTTGAATTCCACACAGGAGGAAGCCCGTGGTCTTCTTCTGGAGCTCCGCGGAGCTCTTCGGGTGGGGCCGGAGCTCCTTCTCGAAGGGCCGGATGCGCGGCTCGAGGAGCTCGTCCTTGCTCAGCAGCACGATGCCCAGGGGGTCGTCGAAGCCGACGATGTCCTGGTCGAAGATGGACAGCTTGACGCCCTCGAACGCGTCGTCCTTGAGGTCGAGCGCGAAGGAGAGGCAGTCCGGGCCCCAGACGGGGTCGAGGGTCTGGCCCTTGACGGACGTCGCGCCGAACTTCTCGTCCTTGGCGTCGCGCTTCGCGAGGAAGCCCGTCACGTAGGGGTCCGACTTGCCCTTCTTGAGCAGGCCGATGTCCGCGGCGCGGAGGCCCCGCGCGGAGACGACGCAGATCTCGACCTCGAGCTCCTCGCGCTTCTCGAGGACGAACTGGCCGACCTCGCCGGCGTGCTTCGCGCACTCGTCGGCCTCGGCCTGCTTCGCGCGCGCCTCGTCCTTGATGCGGTCGGACACGGTCTGCTCCGACGGCGCCTCGGCGACGTCCTCCTCGAAGGACGACCCCTCGTACTCCTCCGCCGTCAGCAGGCTCCCGCCGTCGTCGTCGAGCTTCAGGACCGGCGGCGGCGGGCCCGGCGGCGCGTCGGCGGACCCGCGGAGCGGCGAGTCCGGGTCCATGAGGTCCGACTCGCGCGCCGGGTGGAGCGCGGCCTCGAGGTCTTTCGGTTGGAGCACGACGCCGTCGTCGTCGCCCGTGTCCACGAGGAAGTCCTTGCCGTGCTCCTCGGCCTCGTCGCCGGCGGCGATGGCGCCGAGCTGCGCCTTCTGCGACGCGTCGAGGCCGCCGCGGCCGCGCCGCGGCGCCCAGACGCCGCCGGACCGGTGGCCCTCCTCCGCGTGCTCCGCGCGCCGCGCGTCCCGCTCCTCCTGCGACGAGTCGACGCTCGGCTGCGGCTCGGGCGCGGCGCGCCGCCGGGCCTCGAAGTCCTGCTCCTCCTTGGACGCGACGCTCGCGGACCCGAAGGGCTTGAGCTCGACGCGCGCCGACTCCTCGCTGCTCACGCTCCGCGCGTCGCTCGCGTTCGCGTCGCTCTCGCTCTCGCGGATCGACGCGGGCCGCGACGGCTCCGACGGCGCGTCGCCGCGCCGCGGCAGCGGCCGCCGGCCGACGGCGGCGAAGACGTTGTCGCCGCTCGCGTGCTTCTTCTTCTTCCCGGGCTTGGGCCGGCCGCGCGACGGCGCGCCGGGCGGCGGCCGCGCCGCGAGCCCTTCCACGGCGCCCTTCTTCGACGCCTGCGACCCGCCGCCGTCGCTCGAGCCGGGCGGCGGCGGCGCGCTCATGGCCGCGGGCGCGGCCACAAGAGCGCCGCAAACGCTGCCCCAGCACTCAGCGGACGAAGGACGGCACGGCAGCCTTTTTTGTTTGAACCTTGTGCCTCTAATGTTGAACTCCCTGGTGTCGAGCTCCGTCCCGCGCGGCTCGCCCTCGACGCGCGCCGACGCGCCGCGCACCTCTGAATTGAGCCTCTGGTCGAGGCCTTTGCACTGCGTCGCGGCTCCGCGCGCCATGAACGTGTTCCGGCTGAAGACGTTCGACGAGACCTGGGCGCT
>Ga0257106_1001418_pt1 | contig 11895 bp, 6 predicted proteins | sample LP_taG_3_FD_190177 | JGI IMG/M metagenome (GOLD analysis project Ga0257106, IMG submission 190177) | Marine microbial communities from Northeast Subartic Pacific Ocean, Canada - LP_J_2011_P26_10m | ecosystem: Environmental > Aquatic > Marine > Oceanic | place: Canada: Northeast Subartic Pacific...
GCCGTCGATGATGAACCCCCGCTTGGCGTCCTCCGCGTCCAGCGAGGCGGTGTACTCGGCGAGAGCCGCCGCGTCAGCCTCCTTGGCAGCCTCGAGCGCCGCCTCGTGGTCGTCACCCTCGGGGACGACCGTGAGGGGAGGCGGGGGAGGAGGCGCGAGGGCGCCGACGGCCATGGCGACGAGTGCCGCGATGACGTCGGGCGGGATGGGCTCGCCCGCCTTGTCCGCGGCGAGCGCGACGGATCCGAGCTCAACCTTGCGCGACCTGGGCGCAGACTGGGACTCCTCGGCGGGCTCCCCCTCGGGCGCCGCCTCCGCGGGTGCGTCCTCCGCGGGTGCGTCCTCTGCGGGTGCGTCCTCCGCGGGTGCATCCTTGGTCGGGGCACCCACGGGGTTGGCCCCTGTCGCATCCTCGGCATCCAAAGTCTCCTCCTCCGCCGGCGGCTGCGACGCGGCGACTCGAGCCTCCTCCTCCGCGTCCCACGCCGCAGCCTCCGCCATGGCCTCCTTGACCAGGATGTCGGGGTGTATGATCTCCAGCCTCTGCGCCTCCGCGATGGCCGCCACCGCGGTGGACTTGCCGGCGAAGGGCATGCCGGCCACCGCCAGGCGGACCCGTACGCCGACGAGGTTTGGCAAAGTCGGGGGAATCTCCGGCGCCGGGAGGGTGAGCATGGACAGGTCAAACACCGCGGACGCCAGTGGCACGTTGGGAAACAGTTCTGACAGTTCCGGGTCGGGAACCGGGACGATGGGGTTTCCGTCCGCGTCGAGCTCCGGCTCGGGCTCGGGTTCGGGCTCGGGTGGTTCCACGGGGTTGCCCTCCTCGTCGAGCTCGGGCTCCGGTTCGGGTTCGGGCTCGACGAAGAATTCATCCTTCTCCGGGTCCCACTCACCCGCGCCCGTGAGGTAGTCCGTTGTGGTTCCTCTGTCGAAGGCGGTCACCTCGGGCGGGTCCTCCTTGACCTCCTCCTCCGCCTCGGGGAGCGCGAAGGGCAAGGGCAGGCCCTCGACAATGAGGTGCGTCCACTCGCGCCACTCCTTCCGAGGCACCTTCTCGCAGTCAGACGCCTCCCGGAAGTCCGCGCACCGTCCCGCCAAACCGCACATGGCCAACACCAAGTCCTCGCAGAACTTCCGCGTGTCCTCAACCTCCAAAGCCTTGCGCTCCTGCTCCGCGTCGGCGAAGTCCTCAGCCTCGGCGCGGCTGGCGGCTTTGTACGCCGCGCGTCTCTGCGCCGCTAACACCGCCTCCCGCCTGAGCGAAGCCTCGTAATCCGCCGCGCGCTGGGACTCGTAGAGTGTGTTCCGCTTGGTCCTGTTGTCCCTCATGTTCTGTCGCTCCACCTCCAGGTCCTTGAGCCGCGCGGCGACCCTGGTTTCCTGCTGGGACATGGCGGAGAGCGCGTTGAGGAGGTCATCCTGGCGCTTCTTAGCCTCAAACGCGGCGCTGGTTCGCTGCTGGTCGACGAGGAGTTTGTGCCTGCGAGCCTCCCGTTCCTTCCGCGCGTCCCGTTCATCGGCAGCCTTGGCGCGCACTTTGTCCATGTACCTATCGCCGAAGTGCTGCATGATTTTCCCGTTGGGCAGCGAGTTCTGCATCGCGTTGAGGTGACTCACGGGGTCGACGCCGGTGAGGGGCTGAATCTTACCCACGGTGAGCTCCGCGCTCGCCGTTACCACGTTCTTACCCAGCACCTTGATCCGCGACGTCTTGGGATCCTCCCTCATGCGCTCCAGGTTCTTCTCGAACTCGTCGATGCCGTCCATCGTATCCGCCTTGGACGTGAGGGTCCGGTCCAGCCGCGCCAACCGATCCTTCTCGGCGATTGCCATCTCAATCTCAACCTCGGTGCGCTCCATGTCGCGAAGCTCGCTCATGTACCTCTGATGCGACGCGATGGCATTTGCGGTGTTCGCGGCTTTAAACTCGCGCGTGGAGTTGAACCGGTCCACCTGCTGGGACCGTCGGCTCTGAAGCTCGCGCAGCATCTCCTCTTTTTTCGCGTTGTGGTCCGACACCACCCGCTCCTGATGCCGATACTTCTCCTCGGCGAAGTGCGCGACGTGCGCCTGCTCCATCACCAGGTTGGGCCTATCCTCGTTGACACGTAAGGTGGTCTCGAAGTTCCGGAAGTTTTGCGAGTCGTACGCGCGCTTGGCGGTGTTGAAGTTGCCCGTGCGGCGGAACGACTCGGCCACTCCCAGCGAGGGCTTGGTCCCGGCGCTCATGGCCGTGCGACCGAGCTTGGTGCCCACCTTGGCCTTCTCCACGTCCCGCACCATGGCGTCGAGGTTCATCCTCAGCGACGAGAGCAGCCTGGTCGCGGCACCCCGCTCCTCCCTGACGAGACTAGTCACCGTGCGCGTGTCCAGCTGCACCCCGATCTTGCCCAGGCTGGGCTGGAGGCGGGTGTAGTTGTTGATCCGCGCGTCCGGGGTGTTCTTTCCCGAGAACTTGGCGAAGTCGGGCTGGAGGTTGCACCGCGCCATCACCTCGCCGAGCAGATATCCCGACGCGAACGCCTGGGGTTTGGCGACGGAGGGAAAGGAGGGTCAGGGAAGGGTCGGGGGTCGGGGGAATTATCGCGCGACGGAGAGAAAGTCCGGTGCTCTTCTCGGATGAGGGGCAGGTCAGGGACGGGGTCGCACCTGCTCGAAGTTGCCCACCGGCTGGGTTATCCCCACGTCATCGCGCAGCCAACGACGTAAGAGATCCGACATGGTCGCGGGGACGTCCTAAACCGCCGATCCCCGGCGACACGCGCTCGCCCGCGCGGTCTTCTCTGCCGCCCGGCCGACCCGCATTGGGGTGAGACCAGCTTGTTTTTCACTCCGAGCCAAAAATGGAAGATCGATCCCGCGCTGACCTCGAGAGTCGGGTTCAGCCAGTTACCGTTCGTTCGTGACGCCACCGCGGTCGCGGGCCCAGTCAGTGTGAACCAGCGCATCGAACATGGAGGCTACCGCCAATCCATCCATGACGGCGACGGCGTCCTTCCTGGGCGATACCATGCCTAACGTCCGGCCGGTGAGTGCGACATCCACCGCGCAGGGACCCAACCCCCCGCCTCAATTGGGTCCCCCGAGGAGGAATCGCGAGTGAATGAATTGAGAATTGCACCGATCGGTCCCCGCCCCCTTTCTCCCTCTGACGACTCTCTCCATCGATCTCCCCTTCTCTCCAGGCCGGCACCGTGTCCGTGCTAGACCCCTTCGGGGCCAAGGCGGCGTTCGGCGGCGTCGAGACCGAACCACGGCCCACCACCCCGGACGAGATCAAGAAGTACCGACGGAGCACCCTGCACGAGCCCGGGCGGCGGGTGGTGCACCCGGGCATGGCGGACGATGCCGTGCCCACGATGACGTTCGGCGTCAAGTCCGAGCTGTGCGAACCCGCCGCGGACGTCATGGCGACCTACCCACGAAACGAGCTGGACCAGTGGAGGCTGGAGCGCACCGAGGACGTCTACGCGTCCACCAGACGGGAGCCCCTCGGTAAATCCTTCGTGCGCGGCCACGACATCCCCGACGCGTTCAACGTCACCGGCTTTGGCCAGCCGAGTTCCGTGGCGCCCACGTCATCCATCGTCAAGGACCTGGTGTTCCCCGCGACTGGACCCATGAACGGCGACGAGGAGGGCGGGTCTGTGCACGCGATGTACGTCAAGTCCCACGGCAACTACGCCCCGGGGGAACAGCGGGTCCGGGGGTACGCGGAGACGTTCGACAAGACGGCGACGTTCGGCGGTAAGGAGAACGACGTGGTGCTGAGCGGGGTGGCCAAGGCGCTTAACCCTTTGGTGGATACGACCACGCGGTCTTTCTCCGCCACCATCGTGAACAAGACGGCGGAGGATTTCAAGGCTACGGCGGGGGATGAGCTCGGAAAGGTTCGGCGGCTGGGCGCGGGCGACAGGAACATCCCGGAGGGGTTCACCTTCGGGGCGCCCTCGCGCAGGCAGGACGTGCCCCCCGAGCCGGACGCGGGCACCCTCCTCAAGGGTGACTACACCGAGGAGGAGCAGGCACCGGATCCCACCATCGGCAAGAGCATGAGGTTCCAGGGGTACAAATTCGACCCCACGCCAGCCGCCAGCCCCGGGCGGGTCTTCGGCATCCCCTGCATTCGCAGCGACTTGGGCGCCAAGGACCCGATGACCAAAGGGTTGGCAGACATGGTCAACTACGGGAACGACCCGGGCGCGGGGGTGCTCGTGAACCCCGGCTACGGCGCGGACAGGGGCGTGGTGGAGACGGACCTGGAGGGGTTGCTGACGAAGGAGCAGCTCCGAGAGTTTTACGAAGGGACGGGTATCCCGCTGCAGGATACGGAGTTTGAGAACGCGTTCAACGCGGCGGTGGCCATCGACGGGGACGGCGGAGACGGGGTGCTCCACCCGGCGATGTGCAGCATCGCGACGTTCCAGAAGTACCGCATGCAGTACCTCAGGGGCATCGCGCTGGGCGGGAGATGAGACTCCGTGTAATTAACTACGTAAGTGTTAGACAGATTCTGACTCGATCCTATTGCTCTTATTCCCCACCGGCGGCGTACCCGTCGTCCTCCTCGACCAAGTCGTGCGACTCGGGAGGTGCCGAAGGCCACTCGTGGGGCGCGGCTCCTCCCAGTCCCCACTCGGTGGACCCGCCGGCCACGGCGCCGGCACGAACTCCGAGAACATCGCCGAGCGCGCCGCCGCCGGTCCACCCCCTGGTCTCCCTCAGCCTCAACGCCACCGCCGCTACCTCCTCCCTGTCGCGTCCCTTCCACGTCATGAGACCGCCGAGTAAGGACGCGAGGGTATCGTCGTCCCATCCCGTCAGCCCGTTCACCAGCCCGCACGCCGCGTCCGCGTCCCAGACGGCCAGCTCCTCCAGCAGCTCCACCGCGTCTGATACCGACCACCCGTGCTCCCCGACGAGGACGACGCACATGGGCGCCACGAGCCGCTCGGCGTCCCACTCGACGTCGTCCGAGTTTGCGGCGGTTCGCATCGCCGTGAGTACCTCCGCGGTCTTCGGCACGTTCCATCCGACGTGCGGCGACCGGAGCGTCGCCGCCGCCGCCGCCTGCGACGCCGGGTCCGACCCTTCCCACCCGAGAACCTCCGCCGCCAGCCTCGCGGCGGGCTCCACGTCCCACGCGAAGTGGCCGTGGAGTTCCGCGGCGAGACGCGAGACGCCCCTCGCGTCCCATCCCCCGCCCTTGGGACGACCAGCTCCTGATAAGGCCTCGGGACCCAGCCGCGGCGCGAGCGAGCGTGATCCGGCACCCTCCACCCTCGGCCTCCGACTCGCCCCCGCGTCCGACGGCGCGAAACTTTCATCGTCCCGAACCCGGTCCTCCTCCTCGTCGTCCCCGACATCGGCATCGTCCACCTCGTCCAGCGCGTGTCGCAGTGCGCCGGCGATGGCCCCGACGGACCACGCGCCCGTCTTTTTCTCGGCGACGTCTTCATCGTCGACGCTCGGGTAGGTCCGGCCCGGCGCCCACTTTGATTCGCTCATCCCGTGGCCGTCCTCGTCGACCCCGGCCCTGCCACCCGCGGCGAGTGCCGCGGCGAGGAGCGCCGTTCCCTTGACCGCGCTCATGCCCACCAAGCCGTCGTCGTTCCAGTGCGGCGCGGGTAGCACGGCGGGCAGGAGCGAGGCGGCGTCGTCGGCGGACCATCCGAGGCCGCATCCCGCGCCGAGTTTCTTGGGACGCGCGAGCTCCAACACCACCTCCGCAGCCTCCTCGACGCGCTCCATGGAGGTGGACGGGGCGTGGGAGTCGGCGGTACACGCGTGGATGCACCACAGGAGGTCCCCGACGGTCCTGTGTGTCCACTCGTGCGTCTCCACGAGGTGATGGGCGAGCGTGGCCTGGTCGCGCGGGTCGATGTCGCCGCCGACGGGCGCTCGGGGACCGCGGTGCGACGACGCGAGCCCGCATATGAGCGCCGCGAGCGCCTCGGGGTCCCACCACGCGCCGTCGTCGACGCTCTCGTCGTCCCCACCGTCCTCGTTCCACGCGTCGTCGGCGCTCGGGCCCGCATCGCGCGCGTCCGCCGCCGCCGCCGCCTGCAGTTTTCGCACGACCGCATCCGTCAGGCTGGCCAACGATACGGGGTCCCACGCCCCACCGTCGGGGTTGGCGAGCCCCGCGGCGGCGCCCACGTCCTCCCCGGGCACGCCGTCCCGTAGCAGGGATGCGGCCGCGGAGGCCTTGATGTCCAGCGGCGCCGTTGCCGCGTCCGCCATCGAGGAAGTGCCGTCTCGGGAAAGTCTCGGTTTATATTTGCCAGAAAAATGGTCGGCGCTACACTTAAGAGTATCACTCCGCCACGATGAGCGTCTCCAATCCCTCGAGAGCCTTCGCCTCTGCATCCGCCTTCGCCCTCTGCGCCGCTTCCTTCGCGGCCCTCTCCTTCTTCCGGGACCTGTACCTGACGCTCTTCACCCCCGGGTCGGAGAAGGATTTGACCTGACGCTCGATCATCTCGTCGAAACACGTCTCCACGGCCCGAGCCGCTCGCTCACCCGCCGCACCCGGTGCGTCGATCGGTGAGTCACCCGCGGGCTCAGCCTCACGCAGCGCCGCCGCGATACACTCCGCCGTGGACAGGAACCCCGGACGCGGCTGTTTTCGGATGCGATACGCGCTCTCCCGCCTCTGCCCGGATCCACCCTCGTCACCCGCGTTCTCATCGTCGCCCTCTTCCCCGTCCCGACCGTGCGCGTTTGGTTGAATCAACGTGTTACCCGACTCGCCGTACTGCACCCTGGACGTGTTCTCTCCGAGCACGTACGCCGGCAGCTCTTTGACCCACGGGATCCTGTTGTACATCCGTTTGGCGCGGTGCCACGTTGTGTCAATGACGACCAAATGTTTCGGGGGTGGTCGGTCACCCGCCGGCGTCGATGGCCCCTCGCCGTCTCCATCGATCGTGTTGGTTTCTTCGTCATCGTTCATCGTCGCACGGCGTAGTGTAGCGGCGTCGGGTGCGGGCCAGAGCACTCCGACGTCAGTTGCGGGTAGGTGCTTCGGCCGGGGCACCCGCTCAGGAACCGAGGTGTCGAACCAGACGGATGTGCAATCCTTGAGTGCCAACTCGGCGACGATGGCGCTGCCGAAGGGCCTCTTGATCGCCTCTATCCTGTCCTGCAGCACGGTGATGCCCAATTTGTTGTCGATCGGTGAGTCACCGACGATGGAGTGGACGACGCCGCACACGCACAGCCTCTGGACCCGCCTGCACCGCCAGCACATCTCGCGTCCCTTTGGCGCGTCGGAGTCCTCCGCATCCTCCGCATCATCGCCGCTCGAAGCCCGCGGGGCGTCGGGAAAAGGCGTCGGGAACCCGTCTTTGCCATCGTTCGGGCCCGATGCGTCGTCTCCAGCCATCCCTATGGGCCCAGAGGCTGCGGAAGTGACGGTCAGTGAGGACGCGCGACCACCGCTCGCTCCCATCACGACCGTCTCGCCCTGTGAGGCCGCCGCCGCGAGACCAGCCGAGCGCCGCGACGCCATACGCTCCCTCCACGCCTTGGCATGGTCCTTAGAGTTAGACATGCCTCGCGCGCCCCTGGTCGGAGGCGCGCTCGTCGATACCCCAGCAGCCGCGCTCGCCATGTGTGACCCGGACACCTGGCCTCGGACATTCACTTTTTGTCACAGTGGATAAACCTGCACTTTTCGCAGGTAGGGTTCATAGCACACACCCCTGTCGCGCCCGGCGCCCACGCGACCGGACACTCTTCGCCTTTGCATCGACAGAGTCTTCGAACATGTCCAAGGCGGCCACGAGGCCGTTGGATGAGCTCGATCTCGACGATCCGGACCTCACCGACGAGGAGCTGGACGCCCTCCTCGCCCAAATGGCTGAGGAAGAGGCGGCGGAGCACCTCGGGGCTGACGATGAGGACGACGAGGACGGATCCTCCAAGGCTGCGGGCATGGGCACGCTCATCGCCGCCGTCATCGGTACCTTCGTTCTCGCGGCCGTGACGTTGGTCGTCAGGAAGATGAGGAGAAGCAAGGCGCCGCCGCCGGCGAACGTGCCCTCCGAGGAGCCCACGATCCTGCAGGCCCCGGGCACCAGCAACAACGTCGTCAAGCGGAAGAAGCTGGTCAAGAAGAAGGTGGTGAAGAAGAAGGCTGCCGATGCCAAGGCGTGCGCGCACTGCGGCGCCACCGAGGCCAAGACCACGTCCGGCAAGCTCCTCCGCTGCGGCCGGTGCAAGGCGGTCTCCTTCTGCAGCGCCGATTGCCAAAAGGCTCACTGGCCCACCCACAAGGCTGAGTGCAAGCCCGCGGAGGCCCCTGCTGCACCCGCCCCTGCCGCCGCCCCTGCTGCCGCCGCGGCTGCCGTGGCCCCGGCACCGAGCCTCAACGCGGCCGCCCCGGCCTTCGTTCCCCCGGGACCCGCCCCCCAGGCAGCCCCGGCGGCCCCCGCGCCAGAGCCCGAGCCCGCCGCCGCCGAGGTTGTCGCCGCGGCGCCCCCCTCGGACAACGCCAGGGCTGCGCTGCAGGAGAGGATCAACAACGACAGGCAGAACATGCATAAGCTTCAACAGCTGCGCGTCTACCTGCAGGCCGCGTCCCAGCTGTTCTGGCGCGGCGAGTACCGCAGGGCGGTCGAGATCCTCCAGCAGGTTGCCGAGAAGTGCGAAGGGGTCCCGAGTGGCGAAATGATGCAATGCGAGGCTCTCCGCCTGTGCGGCCACTGCCTGATCCGTCTGAAGCAGTTCGACGCCGCGGATAGGTGCCTCGAGATGTGCATGGGCGTCGCTAAGACCATCGAGCTGCCCGCGCTCATCGCCAACGTGCACATCGCGCAAGGGCAGCTCGCGGCTCAGCGGGATCCCCCCGACTACCCCAAGGCGCTCGAGAACCACGAGGCGGCGAGGGTCATCGCCAAGGAGTGCGAGGATATCTCCGCCGAGGCTGCCGCCTGTCTCAACTGCGCCAACACCGTGGGTAAGATGGGCGACAAGGAGCGAGGGATGGAGCTCCAGTACGAAGCCTTGGGGCTGAGGCGCAAGCAAGTCGCGGATGCGCAGCTCGAGATTGAAGAGGCTAAGAAAATCATCGAGGAGACGGAACCCCCGCCGGAGACAGAGACGACGGACGGGGAAGGCGGGGAGGACGCGCCGGCCGACCCTCCCCCTGCGGCGGCATCCGACGATCCGATGCAACAGAAGCGCAGGCGCGCCATGATGGACGTGGCCAGCTCCAAGAGGACGCTCCAGGAGGCCAGGCGGGCGGAGGCTGCGGCTCTCGCCAACGTCGCCACCGCGGTTGCGGGTCGGGACGGCGACGTGGCGGGTCGCGCGGTGGACGCCGCCGCGTTGTACGAGCAGTCCATCGAGATCTTGCGATCCGAGGACTCGTTCACGGACAAGCAGCTGGAGCTGGCGGTCATTCTGAACCTGGCCAACGTGTACGACAACCACGTGCCCGGCGGCCACGGCACGGGGGTGGAGTACAGACGGGAGCTCGACGAGATGGTGCGCAAAAACGTGCAAGGCAAGGAGGGCCTCCCCGAGGTTTGCGGCGTGTGCCAGGGACAGACGAACCCACTCGACATGGTGAGGATGAGCGAGAGGGGCGAGGACGATGACGCGGACGATATGACCGCGCTCACCGTCCTGGACTGCATGCACTGCCACCACTCCAAGTGCTGGACCAAACGCAAGGAAACCGGCAAAGGATGCCCGGACTGCGTCAAGGACGTACCCGCCGACGCGTTCGTGTGAGCTCATTTGAACCCCAAACGATGGTGTGACGCACTAATAAATCGCTAATTAATCCAACGCATCAAAGAACGCGGCTACTGTCGACACTCGGAACCGTATCACCACCACCGCTCGAGGCGCACGTTTTGCTTGGGCAGACCCAGCTTCAGGAGCGTCTTTTCCATCGCGTCCGACATCTTGGGCGGACCGCATAGAAACGCGACCACGTCCATCCTCGACCTGCCCTCCTCCGCAGCCGCCGCGTGAAGCCGATCGATGGCCCTCCCGAGCTCCTTCTTATCGATCCGTCCGTCGCGAGTGATCGCACCTTGCCCGCGCAGGTCAGCGTCGTCCCAAAGCTCCGCCTCCGTCTGGTCACGCCGGAATTTAACCGGCGACGCGGGAACGCTCACTGCCGGGTCGGGGTTCACCGTCAAGGACGCCACCGCCAGGTCCACGAGCTCCGGCTTGGTCATCATGTCCAGGCCGAGGTCCATACCCACCGCGGCTAGGTGCGCGTGGAGCTCCGCGGTGGCCATGGCTTCGAACTTAGCCTTGGCGGAGACGGCGGCTTTGCCGGCGCCCGTGCGGTGAAACACGCACTCGACGGCGCCGTTGCTGCGCCGCACGATGTCCCGCACCCGCCCGCTCAGTGCGTGCTCGGTCTTCTCGCTGTACAGCAATATCGCCCGTAAGTGTCCCTTGGCGCGTCCGGGCGGTCCCGCGCCGTCCGATACCTCGCCCCCACCCGCCCCGGCTCGTCGCTGCGCGTCGTCGATGAGCGTCTCGAGCATGGCGCACAGCGGGCTGATGCCTATGCCTCCCGCGACCATGAGCAGCGGGGACTTGGCGTCCTCGTCCGACATGTAGAACTTACCCCCGACCTTCACCCGCACCTCGTCCCCCGCCTTGGCTCGGTCGTGGATCCAGTGCGACGTGCCGTTGGTCCTCGACTGCTTCGCGGCGACGTCGAAGGTTCCGTCGCGAACGAGCGTGGAGGGCGACGACGCGATCGAGTACCCCCCCGGCTTGTCCACCCCGGGGGCGTAAAAATCGACCCACTGCCCGGGTCTGAACGTGAAGTCGCCGCCCTCGATGCGTTTCGTCGGCACGCGCAGTCGAACCAGCTTCACCGTGGACGTCTCCTGCCTAACCTCCGCGACGGTGGCCACGACCGTGCCGTCGTCCCCGACCCCATCTTTCGCCTTTCCCTGCGACTGGGTTCCGACACCCTCGGTTCCCTTCATAGGGCGCGGAGCGGGGCCGGGTCCGTCCGCGGGGACGCTCGAGCCGCATCCCATATGACCTCGACCACCTCGGGGGCGAAGTCCCGGGTCGTGGCGAGCCAAGACGTGCCCTGCACACTGCGGAGAAGTCGCAGGGGTCGACCGCGTGAAAACTCCGCCTCGTTGTCAACTCCGAGGCGAGGTTTGACCTGTGAAGCTCGCCCCAAATCGAGGTCGGGGAATTTTGAAGGGAGCCCGCGCCACTCTTCCGCGCGCCGAGAACGCAGGTGTGCGTCGCGTGACTCGATCCGCTCGAGCAACATGGGGAAGAGCGACGGCTACGATAAGAAAGCGCCCTGGTGAGTGTCCTGCACCCTCCCTCTGTCCCGCCGCGCCCCTCGTGATTCGATTATCCGTTTGCCGCGTCGCGATTTTGGATTCCCGCCCCATTCTCGCGACTAACCGACGCCCCCCTGTGAACCTCAGCCCGCTCGGCACCGGCACCAGGTTGGTCAGGGTCGGCGGCGAGCTCGTGTGCGTGGCGCACAAGCACGAGCCCACCGGGTACAAGGCTCCCGGCGCGTACGGCAGCAAGGTGGTGTTCGACGGGGAGAGCACGTCCAAGGCTGCGCTCGCCTCCGTGCAGACGATAGGGCCCAAGACGACGAAGAAAAAGCTCGAGCCCTACCACCCGCTCGCCGCCAGGAACAGGCCGAAGCATCAGACGGAGAACATCAAGTCCTCCAGGTTCGGGGTGCCGAAGGGGTTCACCGAGACGTACAGGAACAGCAGCCAGATTGAGCTCGGCGACGGCCACCCAGAGTCCAGGAAACCGTGGAGGACCACGAACCAGATTTACACCAACCGCACGCTCATGACGGGGAAGATTGGCATCGAGACCAACGAGGGTATCTTCGCCGAGTGCGCGGCGATGACCCACAGCAAG
>Ga0257106_1001422_pt1 | contig 11868 bp, 9 predicted proteins | sample LP_taG_3_FD_190177 | JGI IMG/M metagenome (GOLD analysis project Ga0257106, IMG submission 190177) | Marine microbial communities from Northeast Subartic Pacific Ocean, Canada - LP_J_2011_P26_10m | ecosystem: Environmental > Aquatic > Marine > Oceanic | place: Canada: Northeast Subartic Pacific...
CGACTATTTCTCTAATATTTTTACGTATACCCTCATCGCCTTTAGAATGATTTCTTAAAAGGTCTATATCAATATTTTCACCAAGCATTTTTTTTACGCTATCAGATAAAATTTCCTGCTCTTCAGATAAAGCAAATTCCATTATTTTTTTCCTTCAACCATAGGCTTTGGTTCTCTAGGCATTCCCAACCCAGCTTCACTAATAATATTTTTTTGAATTTGAGCTGTTCCACCACCAATTATTAGACCGAGATCAAACATAAATTTCCATTGCCATTTTCCTGAACCATGATCATGATTGCTTTTCCCATATATTGTTCCAAGTTCACCAAGTAAATCAATTGCAAATCCGGCAAGATCATGATTGAGCTGGCACCCATTTAACTTAACTATAAGCTTTGCCATTTTAGCATCTGATTTTTTATGAGAAGCTGTTAATAGTCTTAAGCTATTAAATGACATACTTAATACTCTAGCCTGAAGCTTCATAAGACGGTCTAAATAAACAGGATTATCAATAAGTTTTTCTCCATTGAATGTTTCTTCCTGCATTAAATCTATAATTTCCTTTAATCTTGTTGCAGATTGATTAGGATCACCAAGCATTCCTCTTTCATGAGTTAGGGTAGCATTAGCAACATACCAACCCTCACCCCTTTTTCCAACAATTTGAGACTTAGGAACTCTGACATCAGTAAAAAACACTTCATTAAATTCTGCATGACCAGTCATTGTCATTAATGGCCTAACCTCAATACCAGGTGTTTTCATATCAATTAAAAGGTATGAAATACCTTTATGTTTTGGCGCATCAGGCTCGGTTCTTACAAGACAAAACATCATATCTGACATTTGGGCTCCCGATGTCCATATTTTTTGACCATTAATTACAAAATCATCTCCATCATCAACAGCCTTAGTTTGTAAAGATGCTAAATCAGATCCCGACCCAGGTTCAGAATAACCCTGACACCATATAACTTCTCCACTGATAGTTTTGGAGATCCAAGATTTTTTTTGTTCGTCAGTCCCTAGCTCCAAAAGAGTAGGAACAAGCATTGAAATACCTTGGTTAGCCATTCCTAAAGGGATACTTGATTGACTAAACTCTTCAGCAATAATTCTTGATTTTAAAACATCTGAATCTGCTCCAAAACCTCCATATTCTTGGGGTATGGTTCTAGCGGCATAACCGTTATCAATTAATTTTTTTTGCCACTCAAGCTCTTGCTTACTAGGTCTAACAGGTGTTCTAGCCTTGCCAGCCATATGGATATTTTCACTAAGGAAGTTTGTTACTTCTTTTCTAAAAGACACATATTCAGGTCCTGCATTTAAATCCATTTATTTGGCCCCTTGAATTTATTCTTATTAATAAGCTAATTATAGACCAGAAAATATAGTACTCAAGTCATAAGATAATGAATTAAACGAAGCTAAAATATCGCACCTAAAATTGAATATTTGATTTTACAAAGTCATTAAAGGTAGATAAAACGTCATTAATGATAAAAATAAATATCGTGATTTAATCTTATTGCTACGATTAAAAATAAAAAGCTAAAATGGAAAAAAATAATTCCAAGGATTTCAACAAACTTAATAGGTAAGTAGATGAAAAAATTATTATTAACACTTTTAATGTTCTTAGGCTTTAATCAAGGTAACACTCTCGCTGCAACCTACCCTGATGGAACAAGTGCATTTTCTTTCAGTTTTGAATCAATAGATGGAAGCCAAATGGACTTATCACAGTATAAGGGAAAAGCTCTCTTAGTTGTAAATACAGCATCGTTATGTGGATTTACTGGTCAATATGAAGGCTTACAAAGTTTGTGGGAAGAATATAAAGATAAGGGTTTAGTTGTTATTGGTGTTCCATCTAATAACTTTAAAGGTCAAGAGCCAGGAAGTGACGGTGAAATCAAAGAGTTCTGCGAAACAACATTTGGTATTGATTTTCCTATGACATCTAAAGTTAATGTTACTGGTAAGGATGTTCATCCATTTTATGTTTGGGCGAATTCTCAATCTGGACAGGAGCCAAAGTGGAATTTTTATAAATATCTAATCGCACCTGATGGATCTTACCAAAATATATACTCTATGATGACAAAACCAAATGCTGGAAAAATTATCAAAGCAATAGAAAGTATTCTTCCGATTAATTAAAATGAAGAGGTTAATTTTTCTTTTTACCTTCTTTTTATTTATTTCTTCGCAAAATGTAAGTGCTCATATAGAGGTGAGTAATTCTTGGGCTAGATTAGTTCCAAATGGTATGGGGGCTTTATACTTCGACATTCAAAACTCTCATTCTGAATCTGATATTCTAATTCGCGCTTCATCTCCAAACGCTAAATCTGTCATGCTTCATGAAACACAAAGAAAAGATAATATTACCTCCATGAAACACCTTATGATGGGTATCAAGATTCCAGAAAATGAAAATTTATCTCTTAAGCCTGGTAGCTTTCATATTATGCTTTCAGGATTGGATAAAGGATTGAAATTAGGTGATAAAATTGAGGTATTGCTTGAGTTTAAGAATAACGAGAATATTACTCTATACCCAACCCTTAAAATTAAACCGCCAAAACTTTAGGCATTAAAAAAGGCTGTATAAATACAGCCTTTTAAATACATCTTATTCTATTAGTTATTGGGCAACGTTATAACCTAAAATAGCTTTTATTTCTAAAAACTCTTCAAAACCTAACTCACCCCATTCTCTTCCATTTCCTGATTTTTTATATCCACCAAATGGAGCTGTAAAATCGGGCCCTGCTCCATTAACGTGAACATTCCCTGAACGAATTTTTTCAGCAAATTTTTGAGCTTTCTCTTGGCTACCAGAAACATATCCAGATAATCCATACTCAGTATCATTAGCAATAGAGAGAGCGTCATCCTCGTCTTTATACGGAAGAATTGAGAGTACAGGACCAAAAATTTCTTCCCTCGCAATGGTCATATCATTACTAACATCAGAGAAGACAGTAGGTTTAACAAAATAGCCAGCATTTAAACCTTCTGGTTTGCCTGGGCCTCCTGCCACAAGTGTTGCGCCTTCCTCTATACCCTTTTCAATAAGTCCTTGAATTTTATTAAATTGAACTTCACTTACAACAGGACCCATTCCTCCTGGAGCAACATCTACAGGGTTTCCAACGACAGTTGCTTCAGCAGTGGCCTTTGCTATTGCTACAGCCTCTTCTTGTCTATCAGCAGGAACAAGCATTCTTGTTGGCGCATTACATGATTGACCAGAATTGGTGAAAACACTCCCTACACCACCAGCCACTGATTTGTTAAAGTCTGCATCATCAAGAATAATATTTGCTGATTTACCACCCAGCTCTTGAGCTACTCTTTTTACGCTATCAGCTGATGCTTTAGCTACAGCAATTCCTGCTCTTGTAGATCCAGTGAAAGACATCATATCTATATCTGGATGTGAAGACATTGCTTCACCAACATTCATTCCATCACCATTCACTAAATTAAAGACACCTGCAGGTACTCCTGCTTCATCAAGAACTTCAGCAAATAAAATAGCATTTAAAGGGGATACCTCTGAAGGTTTTAAAATCATGGTGCAGCCCGCTGCTAATGCAGGAGCAACTTTACATGCGATTTGATTAATAGGCCAATTCCATGGAGTGATGAGACCGCAAACACCGACTGGCTCCTTGCGTAGTCTTGTTGTTCCTTTATCTTCCACAAAATCATAATTTTTGAGAATTTCCATAAATGTTGCAAAATGACCAGCTCCAGTTGCAGCTTGCGCTGCTTTTGAAAGCCATAAAGGGGCACCCATTTCTGATGATATAGTTTCAGCAATCTCGTCATATCTTGACTGATATACTTCAAGAATTTTTCCCATAAGGGCTAATCTTTCTTCTTTAGATGTTTGAGAAAAACTTTCAAAAGCATTTTTTGCAGCAGCAACTGCTTTATTAACATCCTCACTATTCCCCATTGCAATTTTAGCAATAGATTCCTCTGTAGCAGGATTAATAACATCAAGGTGTTGAGGGTCAACAGGGTCTATCCACTCACCATTAATATAAAACTGAACGCATTCTTTCATTTAATTGTCCTCCAATTGAAAATATAATTTATTACAGCACAGCAATAATAAACCAACAATACCTTTTACATGTAAAAAATAAATTATTATAATGAAAATATTCAATAATAAAAAATTACGGGGAATAAAAATGGCTAAACCATATCCAAAAGAAGACCACCTTATAGGAAACTTTGCACCACTAAGAATGGAGAACAATATTGGAGACTTAATTGTTGAAGGAAGTATTCCTTCAGAAATAAACGGTACTTATTATAGAAACGGTCCTGATCCAAAATTCCCTCCAAGAGGAGGTAAGTCGCATTGGTTTGGTGGGGACGGAATGGTTCATGCATTTCATATAAATGACGGAAAAATTTCATACCTCAATCGTTGGATGAGAACTGTAAAGTGGACAAAAGAAGAGGAAGCCGGGGAAGCTTTATTCCCAAGTGGAATGGACCCAACAGATACAGATCCCTCAGTTCAGGGTCTTGAAACCGATGGATTAGCAAATACTTCAATTGTTTCACATGCAGGAAAACTTCTAGCTCTTGAAGAAGCTCACGCTCCTTTTGAGTTTAATCCTGATACCTTAGAGTCTATTGGATCACATACATTTGATGGAAAATTACAAGGTCCAGTCACAGCACATCCAAAAGTTGATCCAAAAACTGGTGAGCTATTATTTTTTGGTTATATGGCTGATGGTTTTTTTAGCGATACAATAAGATTTACAGCTGTCTCTAAAGAAGGGAAAATTACAAAATCTGAACTTATTAAAGCTCCATTCCCTTCAATGGTTCATGATTTTTATGCGACTGAAAATTATATTATAATACCCGTTTTCCCTTTAACAGGTGATTTTGAAAGAGTTATTAATGGTGGTCCTGCATTCGCTTGGGAGCCTGAAAAAGGTACTCATATATGTATTTTGCCAAGAAACGGGAAGGCAGAAGATGCTGTGTGGATAGAATCTGACCCTTCATTTGTTTTTCACTATATGAATGCATATGAGGAGAATGGCTCCATAGTTAGTGATTGTATGGAATTTGGTCTACCACCATTATTTCCTTATGCTGATGGTACAATGCCGAAACAATCTGGTGTAGAAGCAAAACATGTACGATGGGAGATTGACTTAAATAAATCAAAATTATCTAAAACCTCCTTAGATACAATAACTGGAGAGTTTCCAAGGTTTGATGAAAGATTTGCATTACAAAAATATTCTAATGGATATTATGCTGGTAATATTGGCAAGCACCCTAAAGGAATGTCACTAAATTCCGTTATTCACTATGATTACCTAAAAAGTGAGAGAAAATCATACACAACTGCAGAAGGTGGAGCTGTAGGCGAACCTGTTTTTGCACCTAAATCAAAAGACAGTAAGGACGGAGAGGGATGGTTGATTACGACCGAGTATAATGCTGCAGAAAATAGATCGAATTTAATTATTTTAGATGCTAAGCATGTAGACGATGGTCCTGTCGCGACAGCCCAATTACCTCATAGAATTCCTTATGGTTTTCACGGGTGGTATGAAAATCGAGCATAAGGACCTTTTATGAATTTTAAAAATAAATTTTTTTTTTATCTTTTAGTAGCAATTTTTCTTCCTTTTGAAGTTTTTTCTCAAGAAGATAATAAAATTGTATACGATCAAATTTATTTTCAAAAATTTAATATAACAAATGCTGCAGACGCTATTAAGAGAATTCCCGGTGTAGAAAACTTAAGCTCTGGCAATTCTTCAGCGAATTATGAGCCTGGTGGTAATAATAAAAAGAGAGGTTTTGGATCATCTGGAACACAAATTTTAATAAATGGAGAGAGGCAATCTTCAAAAAGTAATAATATTATTAAAACCTTAGAGCGAATAAAAGCTGAGTCATTAATTAAAATAGAGGTAATTAGAGGTTCAGAGGCAGGACTCGATGTTCGTTCTGATGGAGTGATAGTAAATATTATCATTGATGGAAGTTCATCAAAGGGTTCTGGTACATGGAGTTCTGCTTTAGGTTTTTTAACTTCAGGTGATAGTAATTGGAGAGGAACTGGGTCCTGGGCAACTAAAATAAAAAAAACTGATATTGTTTTAGGACTAGAAAGAATTGGTGACTTAAATAGTAGAAAATACAATGAATTCACTGTCGATAAAACACAATCACTGCTTTATTACAGGTTGCGTGAGACAATTGAGTACCAGGCTAGTAATAGAATAAGCTTAGATTTGAATTCAAAAATTAATAATAAAAATACATTAAGAATTAATGCTTTGGTATGGTTTGATGGAAAGGAAAATGCGCCACAGATCCAAGAATATTTTTTGCCGAACGATGTCAAAAATGAAGCATTTTATGAAAAAATTGATTGGGACAGAAAAGAGAATAATGATGGCTGGGAATTTGGAGGTGATTGGGAACACCAATTCAATAAAACTAACTCCTTTAAATTAAGAGCCGTCTTTACAAAAGAAAATGAGGATCAAGAAGATATCTCATTATTAAACGATACTATAAATTTTTATAATAATAGCATTGAAACAAACGATAGAACTGAAAGTGAAAGAATAATTCGATTAAGCTTCAATAAAAGCCTTAGCAAAGGCGGTTATCTTGAGTACGGGCTTGAAAGTGCATACAATGAATTAGATAGAACTTTTAATTTGATTTATTATGATAGTAATTCCAATGAAACAGACTCAGACTTATTAAATACTTCGGGCACAGTAGAAGAGGATAGGCATGAAGCATTCTTATCTTACAACTTCCCTTTAACAAAAAAAATTAGAACTGAATTAGCTTTAAATTATGAATGGTCAGAAATAAGTCAATCAGGTGATGTAAACCTCGCAAGAGAATTTAAGTATTGGAAGCCAAGGATAGATGTTAAATGGGATTATAAAAAAGATAGGCAAATTAGATTAAGTTTAGAAAGGAGTATTGGTCAGATTAATTTCGATGATTTTATTTCTAGCTATGATCAGTTTGAAGAAACTATTAGAGCAGGAAATCCTGATTTAAAACCTGAAACAGCTTGGGAATTAAAACTAGAACATGAGTGGCGACTATCCAATGATGGAGGTGTTATAACATTAAAAGGTTTGGCAAGTGAAATAGATGGACCAGTTGATAGATTACCGATAGATGGTTTTGCTGGTATAGGAAACTTAGGATCTGGTGAAAAAACACAAGCAAGAATTGATGGGAGTATTAGAATAAATAAACTTCTAGAAGGAGGAGTTTTTAGATTCATGGGTTATCTTCAAAGTACAGAGGTTATTGACCCTGTTACAAATATTAAAAGAGATTTTTCATGGTTTAAAAGATGGGAAACAATGATTGGCATAAGGCAGGATATTCCTGGAGGTAAATATAGTTGGGGTATGACCCTGAGATCTCAATCACAATTTAATATTTATGATCCTTATTTATGGGGTAGATTTGCACAAGACCCAACTTTGGGATTTGGCTTTACTGCTAAAATTAATCCACAATTAAATTTAAACCTTATGGCAAAAAATATTTTAGGTACAAATTTTGGTTTTGGACGAAAATTAATTTATAATGGGTTTAAATCTAATAACGATCTTCTTATTAAAGAAAATTTTGATGTAAATGATCATAGTTTTTTTAAAATTGAACTTGAGGGAACTTTCTAAAGTTATCCATTTGGGTTTGTAAATTCAGCATTTTCATCATATTCAACGACTTTATTAAGCCTTTTATCAAAAATTGCTATGCCCAAACAAACAAACATTAAAATAATAGCAAGATAATAAGGTGAGTTTGGATTCCAAATAAATAACTGCATGCCTGTTAATGGATTAATAAGAAATCCAGCAGCATAAGAGCTGACAAGAATTCCTGCCGCAGCACCTTGTTCATCCCGTCCAACAGCTAAGGATAATCCTGTAAATAATCCCGGTCCCATTAAAGCACCCCCGACACCATAAACAGCCATTGCAATTCCAGTTAAATAAAGGTTACCGGATGATACAATTAAAAATAAAGATATGATTGTTGCAATAGAGCCCAATCTTAACAAGAAAGCAGGGGTTGGAGAAATTCTTCTTATTATACCCAATTGAACTATTAATGTTGCAATACCAGTGAAAATTAACATAGTTCCTGTATAAACTGATGCCTCAGTATTTGAATAATTAAACTTATCTTGGAGATATAATGATAATATTTGCATAACAACAGCACTAGTTTGGCTAATGCAAAGCCCCATTAAAGCAAAGGATATCACCCTTGAATCAAATGGCGTTAATCGAGCCTCATGAACTTTTGCTGGTCTTATAGGTTTTGTTTTTTCAGGAAGGTAAATAAAAATTAATAAAGCAATAAATCCAGTAATGCCGCCGAATAAAAAATAGGGTACTAAAGGTCCTAATAAAACTGCTGCCGAAGCTAGTCCAGGACCAACAATACCGCTTATTGCAAACGCAGATCCCATCACAGCCATAACTCCAGAACGTTCTCGCTCTGTTGTTCTGTCTGCAACATAGGCCATTGATGCGGAGTGTGCTCCTGAACCAAGAAACCCATAGCAACCTCTGGTTAAAATTAATAATCCAAAAAGAGTACTTAAGTTAATTACACCTAACTCATTTAATCTAAACTCTACCCCCATTAAAATAGTAGTTATTGAATAAATAATTAAACCAAGGATGATAATAGATTTTCTTCCCAAGTAATCACTTCGCTTTCCCCAAAATGGACTCATCAACATCCACCCAAGTGCGGATAGGGAAAATATAAACCCTACTTGTACTTCGGATAGACCAAGACCTCTTGCGTAGGGGGGTAAAACTGCAATAAAAAGTGTTTGGCCAGTTCCAATCGCAAACATACCGAGAAATAAAACACGAAATCCTAATTTTCTCTCTTGAGGTGTGGTTTTAATGGAAGTGTTCATTATATTTGCTAAGTAGCGTTACTTCCCATTGCTCCATCAGCTAGTCTTCCGCCATCAACATTTAAATCTGATCCAGTTAAATACTCTGTTGTACAAAGAAATAAAATTGCATCGGCCATATTTCTAGGCAGACCTACTTCCCTTAAGGGAGTCTCTAATTCAAAGAAGCCTCTTAAATCCTTGTTTCCATCATCGCCACCCCCAACCATTGGCGTCCAAACGACACCAGGATGTAAAGCATTTATTTTTATATTCCTATGCGCAACCTCTAAAGCTGCTGCTTTAGTCATTGAAGTAACGGCACCTTTAGATGCACAATAGCCTGATGCTTCTGGAAGACCCATCTGCCCCATTAAAGATGAAACATTGACTATAGCGCCACCATCTTTCATTTCTTTTAAACAATGCTTCATTCCAAGCCAAGTGCCATCAATATTTACAGAACAAATTTGATTAAAATCATCCAATGTTGTTTCCAAGACTGGTTTTAAAAAAAACTGTCCAGCGTTGTTAACTAAAATATCAATTAAACCAAAATGATCTTTTGTTTTTTTAATGACCTCGATCCAATTATCTTCATCTGCAACCTCATGAGGAATAAATAAGCTCTTATCGCTATATTTAGCAATCATGTCGGCAGTCTCTTTTCCAGCGTCCTTATTGCGCCCAGTAAAGACTACACAAGCACCTTCCTTAGCAAGAAGGATTGCTGTTTCCCTTCCTATACCAGATGTAGCACCTGTTACTATTGCAACTTTATTATCTAATTTTCCCATATTAATTTACCTTGCACTCATCCCGCCATCGATAGTTAATTCAGCACCTGTTATAAAACATGACTCTTCTGAAACTAAAAAAAGAATAGTTTTAGCAACCTCTTCTGATGTAGCTTTCCTGTTAAGAGGAATATTCGACTTAATATATTGGTCTTCTTCAATACCCTCGGGGAAAAATTTACCAATATCAGTATCAGTTAGCCCAGGATGAATTGAATTCACTCTAATTTTTTCAGGTCCAAGCTCACATGCGCCAGCTTTTGCTAAAAGTCTAATTCCACCTTGAGCTGCACAAAATGCCGTAGCATTTGAAGCGCCAACCTTTCCTAAAACAGAAGATATCATTACTATTGATCCGCCATTTCCATGCTCTCTAATAGCTTTTGTTCCATACCTAAGACCCAAAAATGATCCTGTAAGATTTTGATTGATTACATCTCTGAATTCTTTAAGAGAAGCACTCTCCATGGACTGTGAAATAAAGCTTCCTGCATTATTAACAATGCTGTCGATATATCCAAATTCTGAACTTGCCTGATTAATAACATTTTCCCAATCGCTTTCAGAAGTTACGTCATGTTCGATATATTTTGCAGAGCCACCATTGTCTATGATTTCTTTTTCGACAAAAAAACCTTCTTCTTTTGTCTTACATGTTAAAATAATATTTGCACCTTCCGATGCAAGAAGCTTCGAAGCTTCAGCTCCAATGCCTTCGCCTCCGCCAGTTATAATAATATTTTTATTTTGAAGAGATTTCATGAATTTTCCGAAGATTATTAAATGCTATTGTACAAAAAAAAAGGATGAAACACTAGTGCTTCATCCTTTATTCTATCTTTTAGAACTTTCTACCAAGAATTCCTTAGTTCGACCATCCAAGTCTGGGGGTCGCCCCACCCTTGGAACCTAACAGATGTTAATGAGTGTGTTCTGTATTCCTCATCAGTTAAATTTCTACCAACTAAAGCAATAGACCAGTCATCTGAGTCATAGGTAATCGTTGCGTCCAATAATTCATAACCTTTCTCAACATCAGGAAAAGCAGAAATTGTAAGGTTTTGGTCATCATACCCACGGTATGTGATATTTGTATTAACAGAATCACCATTCCTCAATTCATGCTCATAGAGCACTGTTAAAGAAAAACTTGTCTCTGGTATTCGCGCTAACTGAGGTTGTAATCCAGAAGTAATTAAATTAATCGTAGTTCCACTAGCTACCGGAGCACCATTAACACCAACTCGTCCTGATTCAACAGATGCTTCATTAATTTTAGGATCTAAGAAACCTAAGTTTAACCTTACACTTAATCCATCAACAGGAGGTAGCCAATATAATGTAAGCTCAGCTCCTGAAATTTCAGTTTCTTGATAATTGTTAATATATGTATCGGTTTGGCTTAAAGCTCCAGGAGTACTCAGCACTGCTTGTGCCTGAAAACCCTCTGTAGTAGTTTGAAAGATAGCAGCATTAATTTGCAATGTATCATTCATAAAGGAATTTTTTGATCCAATCTCAAACATTTCAGTTAGTTCTGGATCAAAATTTCCATAATCACATCCTTCACACGCATGGGCTTGTTGAGCTACAGGAAAACCTTGTGCATTTAAAGATGCTACTCTTGATGCAGTTAAAGTTTCAGATTGAGCTTGTCTCATTGAGTAACCACCAGATCTAAACCCTCTAGCATACCTTATATAGAGTAAATTATCCTCTGTTGCTTGCCAGTCGATAGTGGCATCACCCATATAATCATCCCATGAGTCAGATTTCGTAGTCCTTGGATTTTGAATAGGTGCATCAGTCCAAGCTAAATTTCCATAAATTGGATCAACATCTGTTCCCAACATTGCGTTATATTGCGTATGAAATGTTTTATTTTCATCTACATACCTAAAGCCACTAGAAACTGATACCGTATCAGTTAAGTCATATCTAGCTAGGGCAAAAATAGCAATTGACTCAGTATCTTGACCTGAGGTTTGGATTGCCCCACCTGGTCCAGAAGCCGCACCAGTGTGCTGTTGCAAGAAGATAGAATCTTTCCACAAAAAGATACCGCTGGTAATATTTAATTTATCAGTAACC
>Ga0257106_1001423_pt1 | contig 11865 bp, 9 predicted proteins | sample LP_taG_3_FD_190177 | JGI IMG/M metagenome (GOLD analysis project Ga0257106, IMG submission 190177) | Marine microbial communities from Northeast Subartic Pacific Ocean, Canada - LP_J_2011_P26_10m | ecosystem: Environmental > Aquatic > Marine > Oceanic | place: Canada: Northeast Subartic Pacific...
AGCGACTTCGGGATGAGCGTCAGCGCGTTGTACTTGTGCGTCGTGATCGAGTTGTCGCAGTAAGTGTCTTTGTTGAGCTCGCCGCCGATGCTCACCTCCAGCACGCGCCATTCTCCCCCCGGGTCCTCGAAGGTGAGCAGGTCGTCGACGAACTTGGCCACTCGCTCATAGGCCTTGGCGATGGCCATGGCGACGGCGCCCCCGGCGGTGGCACTCGCGGACGATCGGCGGTCTCTCGCGCGCGCCCAAACCAGTCTGTAAAAAATCGCTGAACAGGTCTTGGTTGTGGAGGAGGTCGAGGAGCATGGACGAGACGAAATCAGGCACCACATGGCAAAAGAAAGCGAAAGAATATGAACTCAAAAAGACGCGTACGAAGCTCGCACTCAATATTTGTACGATCTGCGGCGCGGATAAAGCCAAGGCCTGCCAAGGCTGCGGAACTACAGCTTACTGTTCGACGGAATGTCAACGCATCGACTGGCGCGACCGGGGCCACCGCAAGGCGTGCAAGAAGATCCAGGCGGAGCGGGCGGCGGAGGCGGCGTGCGCGGAGGCCCCGACGCCCCCGCCGCCGGTGGTGTTCTACGGCCCCGCGCCGCGGTCGCACGCCGATGAGGTCCGCGCGCGCATCGCCGCCGAACACGAGGCCGCTCGCGCGCGCCGCGAGGCGAACCCGGAGCCGGCGCCGGAGTCGGCGCGATACGGATCGCGGTGCCCGATTTGCTTGGACGAATGGGACGTGAACGAAGGCACCCACCTTCAGATTTGCTGCTGCCGAAGAGTCTGCGGTTCATGCGGTGACAAGGTTCACGGCAAGCCGTGTCCTCTGTGTCGGGTGCCGTGGCCGGAGTCTGATGCGGAGCAGCTAGCGCGGCTTCGCCGCCACGTGGAGAACGAGGTACCGGAAGCGATTACTTATCTGGGGAACGCGTACCGTGAGGGTGAGCTCGGCCTGAGAAGCGACAAAAAAGCCGTGAAGCTCTACAAGCGCGCGGTGGAACTCGGGGAAGTGCAGGCCATGCTGAATCTCGGGTACGCCTACAGGAAAGGAGAAGGCGTCAAAATGAACAAGAAGAAGGGGGGTCAGCTGTATCGAATGGCCGCGGATCGGGGCAGCGCGATGGCGCAATGCAACCTTGCGAGACTTCTCTCACAAGAATCTGATGAATCGCAGGAGGCCTTCGAGCTCTTTAAGCTCAGTGCAGCCCAGGGCTTAACGGATGCGATCTACATGGTCGGCTACTGCCTCGAAGATGGAGAGGGCACGGAAGTCGACCGCGCCGAAGCCAAGCGCTGGTATGAGCGCGCAGCTGCCAAGGGCGACCAGGACGCCGTCGATTCGCTGGCAAGACTCGCGCGGCGCAGCATGTAAGAGCATTAAACACCGCGGCCGAACCTAGCGCGGCGTCGTCGCCCCCGGCGGCTTATTCTCGCGGGGGTCGGCGCCGTCGGCGGGATTGTGCAACGCGGCGAGGTTCGCCTCGATGACGCGCTGGCCGAGGTCGTAGATCGCGGACACGACGCCCCTCGGAGGACGCCCTCCCAGAGGCCTTCCCAAGTCTGCAAGTCAGTCAGCACAACTCCATATGCCTCCCCGGTCAAGTTACCCCGTCCTCCGCCGCCGGAGGCTTCTTCCGCCGCCGGCGCCTCCGGTACCTCCGATGGCCGACGGCCACGGGCCCCTCGTCGACCTCGCCGAACTCGCAGTCCGCCACGCCGCGCGCGGAGGAGCCGTTCTTCCCGAAGGCCGCGCAGAGCGTCGCGTGGAGGTCGAGCTTGAGGCGCGCCACGGAGTCGGCGCAGGGCAGGGCGCCCGGCGCCGCGGCGGCGGCCGCCGCCGCGCGGTCCGCCGCGTAGCGGTCTATCGCCGCGTTGTAGAGCACGAGGTCGTTGGGCACGAGTCGCGCGAGGAGCTGGACCTTGGGCCGGTCGAGGTCGTCGATGGAGTACTCCGGCAGGCCGTGGCGCTCGCGCGTGAGCAGGGGCCCCGGCACGCGCGCGCCGCAGGCGCAGTGGGGCGCGTCGACGCCGTTCGTCGTCGCGCGCCGGAACAAGCAGAGCGACTCCTGGTACGCGTCCGCCAGCCCCACGAAGAAGGCGCCGCGTAGCGTTGTCAGCGCATCGGACACGTTCAGGGCATCCGCCGGCGCCGCCCAGGCGCCGAAGGCCGTCGAGAGGTAGCGCGTCTGCACGTCCACGGGGTTGTAGCAGCCGAACGCGAACGGGCTCCTGAGCCCGAGGAACTGGCGCGCCCAGGTCTCGAAGCCGCCCCAGGTCTCGTTGGCGGCGTCGCCGCGCGGGAAGACGCGGTTCCGGCGGACGCTGTACTTGCACATCATGAACTGGGAGTACGCGAGGCGCATCGGGTGCCGGAGCATGAGCACCAGCCGCGCGGCCGGCTTCGCGAGCAACCCCGCGGTGTAGGCGTGGTGCACCGACTTCTCGTGCGAGCCCTTGACGCGCGACCCGGCGGCGACGTGCCGCGGCGAATCCTTGAGGAACGACGCGCCGGCGGCCTTGGGGATGTGCACGAAGACGTAGAGCTCGTTGCGCGGCGCGCCGGCGCTCGCCAGCGTCCCCTGCCAGTAGCGCCGGTCGCTGCGGCTCAGGCGCCGCTCCGCGTGCTGCGCCGCGAGCTCGGGGCCGGGCGCCGCGCAGGTGTGAAAAACGAGCAGCGTTGCGAGCAGCCGGGCCGCCATCGTGGCTGCCCGGCGCGAGGCGCAGCAACCCCAGCTTCAACGTTATTGGGGCGCGGCGACGTGGAGGAGCGGGTGGAAGGTCGAGTCCTCGGTGCGCACGGCCTGCTTCTCGACGCGGCAGAGGCCGCGCTGGCTGTTCTTGACGGCCGTCGTGAGGCGGTCGAGGCGCGCGCGCTGCGCGTCGGAGAAGACGTCCCGCTTCTCGGCCGCGGCGAGCACCGCGGCCTCGACGGGCGTCTTGGCCCACTTCTTCGCCTCGTAGTGGGGCCAGGCGCTCCGCAGGCAGTGGATGATGGCGTCGCGGCGCTCGACGGCCGCGTCGGAGTCGTCGCGTTGGAGCGCCGCGACGGCCTGCGACACGCGTTTCATCGCGCCGCAGAAGTCGTACGTGTCGTCCGTCTCCCGCAGCGTCCGCGCGCAGGCGCACGACAAACGCCACGTCGCGACCTGGACGCGGTCCGCGACCTCGAAGGCGCCGCGCGGCGCGCAGCCCAGCGCCTCGACGAGCTCGCCCATGGGGCCCGCGAGGCCGTCGGGCACGGCGGCGTTCGCGGCGAACGCGCGCAGCGCGCCCATGAAGAGGGGCGCGGTCGTCTCCGTGACGCCGCCGTCGGTCTTCGCGAGGGTCGTGAGCATGCCGAGGGCCTTGGGGCCCTTGCGCGCCAGGGCCTCCGTCGTCGCGAGGGACGCGAGGACGTCGCAGACGCGTTTGACGGTCGCGGCGGCGTCGACCTTCTGCTCCGTCGGCGCGAAGGACACGGCCATCTTCTTCTTCTTCTTCTTCTTCGGGGGCGGCGCGTTCACGTCGCGGTAGTAGCCCAGGCCCTTGGCGCCCCGCGCGAAGACGAAGCCGGGCCGCGACCCGGCGTACGCGCCCGCGGGCTCGAAGTCCGCGTCGGCCGCGGCCGCCGGTTCTTCTTCTCTCGGCCGCTTCGCCGCGCCGCCCGCGGACGTGGCGACGATCTCGTCGTCGTCGTCGAACTCGAGCAGGAGGCCGGCGCAGGCCTCCGGTGGCGCCGGCGCGGCCGTCTCCGGCGGCGGCGCATCGGCTTTCGGCGCGTCGGTCGCCGGCGGCGCCGCGCTCGTTTTCGTCTGCACGATGTCGTCGTCGTCGTCGAACTCGAACTCCATCGCTGTGCCGCTTGGTGTGCAGTGTGGGTCGACGAGGCTGGCGGCGCGCTCGAGGCGACGAGGCCGGCCCAGCTCGAGCTCCGGCAACACGAGGCGAGCTTTGGCCCGCGCACAAGGTGCACTTCGCGCAATGGTCTGAGACAACCAAGACGCAGCCCCTATGGCGCTCTCCATCTGAGACAACCAAGACGCAGCCCCTATGGCGCTCTTCGCCTCGAGAGCGCAATTTTTCCTGCCGGAGAAGGCGGCGTGCCGCCGCGACTGGAAGACGCTGGTGCCTCCGACGCCAACACCCAAAACACCCTCAGCCGACGAGGCGCTGCCGCCCCTCGAGGACGTGAGCAGCAGCAGCAGCAGCGACGACGATTCGTCGACGGACGACGGACCCAGGCCCGCGGCGCCGCCGCCGCGCACGCGGCCCATCCGGCGGGCCGCGCCCGCGTGGCTGCCCCGGGAGACGAGCCCGTGCGCGCGGTCCTGGCGGCCCGGCGACCGCGCGGCGCCGTCGAGGGCGTGGCGCCCCTCGGACCGCGACGCGGCGTCCGTGCGCCGCTGGCTCACGGCGGGCGGCGCGCCGACGACGGGCGGCGACGCCGGCGGCTGGGGCGATCCGCTCCCGGCCGCGGTCAAGGCCGTCTTCGCCGCTCTGGGCCCACACCACATCACCCACACAGACACACCCGACTTCGACGCGCCGGCCGTTTTTCGGCCCTACGCGGACGCGACCTGGCGCGCGACGGCGGCCGCGTGGACGAGGGACGCGCTCCTCGCGCGCTGCGGCGACTTGGAGGTGGACTACGTCGCGTCGCCGCACACGGGCGCGCTCGAGACCGTGGCCCTGCGACGATTCGTCGACACCTTCATGCCCGCCAGCGACTGGCCGGACGTCGCGGACGAGGCGACGGCGCGCGCCTTCGCGGCGCAGGCGAAGCCGCGGCCCTTCTTCGTCCAGGCCGTCGACGGCGGCTGCGCCGCGGTCTGGCACTCCGCGCCCGTGCCGGCGCGGCTCGCCGGGGAGCTGCCCTTCGCGCCGCGCGCGACGACGCAGCGCGTCGCGACGGTCGCCGGCGCCGGCGCCCGCGTCCCGGGCGCCGTCGTCGACGAGCGCTACCCGGGCACGCCGCAGCTGGTTATGGGCCCGGCGCTGAGCGGCTCGCACCTCCACGTCCACGGCGCGGCGTGGAACGTGCTCGTCCACGGCGCGACGCGGCGTCCTGTTCTTTTGACCGGGAAAACGACGGAACACTCGGTAGGCGAGAAGCGCTGGTTCTTCCTGAGCCCCGAGCACGCGGCGCGCGCGCCCGCGTACCTCGGAGCGCGGGCGATCCACTACGGCACGCCGGCGCTGACCTGGCTCCGGGGCGACTACGCGAGGCTCGCCGCCGACGGCTCGCCCGTCGCCGTGCTCGAGGTCGTCCAGCGGCCCGGCGACGTCGTCTGGGTCCCCGACGGCTGGGCCCACGCGACGCTCAACCTCGCGCCGTCCGTCGGCTTCGCCGTCGAGGTCGGCTACCGCTACCCCGACTTCGCGGGCCAGCCCGCCGACGCTAGGGGCGCTCCGTGACAGGTGCTTACTGTCCCGGTTGCTTGGTGGGAGCGCCATCCGGCGCGGGCGGCGCTCGTAGCAAGGAGGCCGGAGCCAGAGCCATTGCCGAGCCGACGCAGAGGCGCGTCGGACGCCGCGCGCGTCGGAGGGTCGCGCGCTCAGCCCTTGCGGCGGCCGAGCGGGCGCTTCGACATGCGCACGGGCTGGCGCTTGGAGGCCGTCGCGCGCTTGCCCGACTGGCGCGCGCGTCGGCGGCGCGGCTCCGGGCAGACCGGGCCGAGGTCCTTGTGGAACGCCGTCGGCGACGGGTGCGCCATCAGGAAGGCCACGAGGCGGGCCTCCGTCTCCTCGGCGGCGCGGTCCGCGGCGACGTCGGCGCAGAGGTACAGGAGCGTCAGGATCTGCGAATCCTGCATGGCGGTGACCTCCAAGTCCGTGCCGCAGGCCGTGCACACCTCCCGCAGCTGCGGCTTCGCGGAGATCGTCTTGTCGAGGGCGCGCGCGACGGCAGCGGAGGGGCGTCGAAGGCGCATGTTGGGAATCTCGCTGATGCCTGCGCGGGCGTTAGGCGGGTCGACCGAATGCGCGCGAGCGCGCGGCGCGTCCGAACATGCTGACGCATATCCGCCCTCGTTGCGCCGCAAGCGCTCAAATCTCGTCGCGTACGCAACCGCCGCTTGTTCACGCGCACTCGAGGAGCTCGGTGCATCACCCCTTGGCGGACGCAGCTACTTGCGGTGGTCGTGGCAGCGCGAGACTCGTGTGAAGCTCTCAGAACTTCTTGATCCGGAGAGGCGTCGACGTCAACGACTCGGAAGCTTTGCAAGCACTACTTCAACATCGACCCCCGCTCGTCGGATTAAAACACCTCCACGTAGGGCAGGGGCGAGAGCGTCGGGAGCGTCGCGAGCTCGACGGTGTTCCGCCGCCGCGGCTTCCGCGGGCGCGTCGCGAGGTACGCGGCCGCGAGGACCGCGGCGAGGACCGCGGCGCCGACGGCCGCGCGCGCGGCGTCCGGCTCCGCGGGCGCGGGCGCCGCCGGGTCCGGCACGACGACGAGCGCCGCCGCGGTCCGCGCCGCGTGGACCGCGAGCACGCGCGCGAACCAGCGCGCGGACCGCTTCGGCGTCCGCTCGAGCGTGCCGTAGTCGACGTAGACCAGCCCGAAGCGCTTCGAGTAGCCGTCGGCCCACTCGTAGTTGTCGAGGAGCGACCAGGCGTAATAGGCGACGACGTCGACGCCCGCGGCCGACGCCTCGGCGGCCGCGTCGACGTGGTCCCGCAGGTACGCGAGCCGGAAGCCGTCGTCGACGGCGTCCGCGGCGTCCAAAGCGTCCGGCTGCGCGCAGCCGTTCTCCGTGACCAGCAAGGAATGGCCCGGGTAGCGCGCGTCGAGCCAGATCAGCGCGTCCCGCAGGCCCGCGGGCGCGACGTAGAGCCAGGGCGAGCCCGCGCGCGCGCCGATCGACGCGCCGGCGGCGTCGACGGTCGACACGTGGAAGCGGCCGTCGAGGTGGGGGATGCCCTCGGCGCTCGCCGTCGGCGCGTGGGCCGCGTCGGGCGCCGCGACGTAGCGGCTCGTGTAGTAGTTGACCCCGAGGTAGTCGACGCTGCCTTGGAGCGCCTCCTTCTCCTCGGCGGTGAACGCCGGCAGGTCCGCGCCCGCGCGTTTCTTCAGCGAGTCGGGGTAGTCGCCGTAGATGACGGGGTCGTAGAACCAGCCCCACTGCGCCTCCATGAAGGCCTCCGCGGCCTCGGCGTCGCCCGCGTGGCCCCGGCCCCGCAGCGGCCAGGCCATCCAGCCGCAGTTGACCATGCCGATCTCGTACGTCGAATCGAAGCGCGCGCGGAATTTGGCCACGGCCGCGGCGTGGGCGAGCAGCACGTGGTGGCCCGCGACGAGGGGCTCGCGCGTCGAGTCGCCCGCGGCGCACCGGTCCCGGTCGCCGCAGCGGCCCGGCGCGTGCACGCCGTCGCCGTAGCCCTCGCCTATAAACGTGAGCGCCTCGTTGAACGTCGTCCAGGACGTCGCGTAGTCCCCAAAGGCCGCGAAGCAGAGGTCCGCGTAGGTCGCGAAGTCGGCGACGATTTCGCGGTCGAGCCAGCCGCCGTAGGCGTCGTCGAGCGCCTGCGGCAGGTCCCAGTGGTAGAGCGTGACGAGCGGCTCGATGCCGTATTTCTGCAGCTCCTCGAAGACGGCGACGTAGAAGGCGACGCCCGCGGGGTTGAGCGCCGCGCCGCCGCCCTCCGGGAGGAGCCGCGGCCACGCGAGCGACATGCGGTAGCGGCGCACGCCGAGCGACGCCATGAGCGCGACGTCGTCGCGGAACTTGTGGTAGAAGTCGTCGGCGACGGCGCCCGTGTCGCCGCCGAAGGTCTTCCCGGGCATCGCCGAAAAGGTGTCCCAGATCGACGGGCCGCGGCCGCCCTCGTCCGTCGCGCCTTCGATCTGGTAGGCCGCCGTCGCGACGCCGAACGCGAAGCTCTCCGGGAAGCTGCCCAGGAGCGCCGGCAGCGCGTCGTCGTTCGACGCGGCGCGCGCGACGAGCAGGAGCGACATGGCGCGGGGCAGCAAGCCCATCGCGCTTCGGCGCAGGCGCATTCGCGCTCGAGAGCTGCAACGCTGACGTTAGCGATCAAAGGAGCAGGGTGCTGCCCAGATGGTGCCGCCATCTCTGGTGGGAGCTCGTCGTCGAAAGTCGACTTGCGCGCGTCGGCGGGCAGGCCCCCGCGGCGCTATGGGCGACATGCGGCGGACGCCCTACAAGCCGCCCATCCCCGTCGCCTCCAAGTACGCGGGCAAGGAGGCCATCGAGGCGTCGTCCTACGGCTTCTGCGCCCACTGCGGCCGCGGCGACGCCAAGGCCAAGTGCGGCAACTGCAGCCAGGTGGCCTACTGCGGCAAGGAATGCCAGCGCGCCGCGTGGAAGGAGCACAAGCTCAGCGGCTACTGCGTGCCCCATTGTAATATTTGCGCGGGGCCCACGCGGAACCCGTGCAAGACGCTGCCGTGCAAGCACAAGATCTGCGGCCTCTGCTACGACGAGTGCAAGCGGCTGGGCTGCGGGGGCTACTGCGCCAAGTGCGACAAGTTCCACCTGCCGAGCCACCCGGACGACGAGGGCGACCGGGCCATGCGCTGCGGCGCGCTGAAGGATTTCCTCGTCGCGGAGCGCATGGACCGGACGATCCGCGAGCGGTCGCGGACCATGGGCATGACCAAGGACGAGAGCCAGCGCTTCGCGGCCTGGCTGCGGAGCGGCACGAACCGCTGCGACGTCGCGTTGGAGAAGGACCCCGCGGACCAGCACGTGCACTGCGTGCTCGGCATGATCAAGCGGTCGCAGGGCGACGCCGTCAACGCCGCGGCGTCCTTCGGCAACTGCCTCGAGATCGAGCCGAGCCACCCGGCGGCGAACTTCTACATGGGCCTCATCGCCATGAAGAACGGGGACCACTGCGCGGCGACGCGGCGCTTCCAGCGCGCGATCAAGTCCGACAAGTCGCACGTCGGCGCGCACCGGTGCCTCACGCAGTTACTAAAAGACGGCGAGCGGTCCTACAGCCCCGCGGGCGCCGCGTCGGCGGAGCGGGCGACGAACGACAACCCCCACGACGCCGGCTGCCTCAACACCTACGGTTTATCGTTGCTCCGCAAGGGCAACTTGGTCGCGGCGGAGGAGGCGTTCCGCGCCGCGACGAAGGAGGACGCGACGCACGGCAAGGCCTACTACAACCTCGGCTGCGCGCTGAAGGACCAGGGCCGCTTCGACGAGGCCGAGGGCGCCTGGCGCCAGGCGCTCAAGGCGAACCCGCAGCTCGGCGACTGCTGGGCGAACATCGCGTGCTGCTACGTGCAGAAGAAGGACTACGGCCGCGCGAAGGAGTGCGTCAACAAGGAGCTCGCCTTGAACATGCACCACGTCCGCGCGCGGAACCTCGCGGAGATGATCGGCGCCAAGGCCACGAACCACGAGGAGGAGCTCGCCGCGCTGCCGCCCGAGGCGCCCGCGCCGTCGAGCGCCGCGGCCCTCAAGGCCAAGGCCCTCGCCGCCCTCGAGGACGACAGCGACTAGGGGGGGAGGTCGACCCCCCCGGTGGGAAAAGAACCGCCGCATAAGCGCGCGACACAGGTGGTTCTTCTCTCCTTCTGGACACTCAGGACGCGATCGGCGCGCCGCAGAGCGGGATCATGCGCGTGTTCGAGAGGCGGCGGACGCGCTGGGGCACGTGCTGGAGCGCGAAGCCGACCTTCTGCCGGATGCGCTTGCCCGCGTGGCGCATGCGGCGGCGCCGCGCGCCCGGCGACGCGGGCGCCGCGGCCGCGCCGTCGCCGCGCGCGCCGCCGTCGACCCAGTGCCGCGCGAGCACGTTCGTCGGGTCGCGGAGCAACGCGTCGACGGCCCGCGCCCAGCCGTCGGGCGGCGCGTCGCCGCCGAGGTCCGGCGGCCGCATGCGCCGCGGCACGCCCGCCTCGAGGCCCGGGCTCGTGGGACCCCGGCTCACGGACAGCTTGTCGCGCGTGTCCGCGCCGAGCGCCGCCTGCATGAACCAGACCAGGGGCATGACGATGAGGGGCGCGTTGACGACGAAGACGCGCGGGATGCGCACGGGGAAGGCCTCGGCGACGCAGGACACGCCCCGGACGACGTCGTCGAGGCCGCCGCCGTGCGCGATCGTCGCGACGCCGACGCGCTTCAGGTCGACGACGAGCACGACGCCCAGGCGCTGGGACTCGGGATCCTCCGCCAGCACCGCCTCCAACAAGAAGCACGTCACCTTCTGGAGGTCCTCGACGGACACGCGCTTCGGGTCGCGCGCGTCGAGCGCCGCGACGCGATAGACGATCACGCGCCGCCCGGCGTCGTCCTTGCCCGGCAACACCTCGTTCCAGCCGAGCCGCAGGGCCGCCTCGTGGGCCGCCCCGTCGCGGAAGCGCGCGGGCCAGCCGTAGCGCCTCCGGAACCGCGGCAGCGCGACGGCCGTCTGTCTGCCGCCGCGCGCGGAGAACGCGCGGCGGCACTGGCGGAGCCACTCGTCGTCGGGCGGCTCGAGGCCCTCGGGTGCGAGCGCGGCGGCGGCGTGCGCGCGGAGCGCGGCGACCTCCGTCGCCTCGTCGCGGCCCGTCGCGTCGTCGTCGTCCGGCGGCGGCGTGCCCTGCAAGTTGCCGAGCGACTGGCGCAGGTAGCCGAGCGCGTCGAGGTCGAGGCCGAAGCGCGTCCGCTTCGCCGGCGGCGGCGCGTCGTCGTCGATGGCGAGCTCGACCTCGTGGTCGTCGTCGCCCGGCGGCCGCCAGAGGCGCCGCTCGTAGGCCGCGACCGCGCGCCAGTGGCCCCGCGGCGCCGCGGCCGCCAGGAGCAGCAGCGGCGCGACCTGCGCCGCGAGCCGCGCGCGCAGCGGCAGGCCCGGGTAGGCCCAGACGTGGTGCGCGTCGTGGGCGAAGAACGCCGCGGGCACGGCGACGAACTCCGCCGTCAGCGCGGACGCGGCGACGCGGTGCTGGTCCGGCGACCAGAGCGGCTGGTCCGTCGCGTAGCACCGGAGCGCGGCGCGCGCCTCGCCGAGCTCGAGGAGCAGCACGCCGACGAAGACGGGCGCGGCCTCGACGGCGACCTCGTAGAGGTAGTCGCGCGCCGGGTGGCGCAGGAGCAGGCGCGCGACCTCCGCGAGCGCCGCGGAGACGCCCGCGACGACCGCGGCGTGCGCGAGGAGCAGGATCGCCGCGGACCGCCCCTCGATCTGCTTCGCGAAGAGCGCGTGGGCCGCCGTCGTCGTGATCTTCCCGTCGGCCACGAGCAAGAACCAGGCGACGCGCGGCGGGAAGATGCGCGTCGGCCCCGCGCCGAGCGCGTGCGCGCGGAGCTGGAGCGCCCACGCCAGGCCCAGCCAGCCCGCGTAGAGCGCCGCGAAGACGCGCCCGCGGGCGCCGTGGCCCTCCTTCCGGTTCGCCCACTGGCCCGCGAGGAGCAGGACCAGGGGCGCCATGCCCAGCACGTGGCCGTAGAGGAGCAGGCGCCGCGACACGTCGGGGCCGATGGCGTCGCGGCCCAGGGGCGACACGAAGCCCGTGGGCACGGCGTGCGCCACGTCGTCGCTCGGCCGGTAGCGCGTCGCGTAGTCCGCCGACGCCACCGCGGCGACGCAGGCGACGCGCAGCATAGATGCGACGCTGACAACCTCACTCCATCACGACGAAGGGCAGCCTCTGAAACCAAGGTTCAACTACCCAAGTAGTTTTGTTGCAGCCGATTGTTGCAGCGCTGGTTATTCGGCGAAGCGCGATGCGGCATGTCATCGCGCTCAGGCGGCGCGCCGCCAGCGCTCTGTGCGCGCGCCGGCTGTCCGCCGCCGCCGCGGAGCTGACGCGCAACATCGGCATCAGCGCCCACATCGACAGCGGCAAGACGACGCTCACGGAGCGCATCCTCTACTACACGGGCCGCATCGGGGCCATCCACGACGTGCGGGGCAAGGACGGCGTCGGCG
>Ga0257106_1001424_pt1 | contig 11863 bp, 11 predicted proteins | sample LP_taG_3_FD_190177 | JGI IMG/M metagenome (GOLD analysis project Ga0257106, IMG submission 190177) | Marine microbial communities from Northeast Subartic Pacific Ocean, Canada - LP_J_2011_P26_10m | ecosystem: Environmental > Aquatic > Marine > Oceanic | place: Canada: Northeast Subartic Pacific...
AAAGAACTTGCTTTTTTAAGCGGAGCCTTGCTTTTTGCTGTTTTTCTTATATTGCTTATTCTTGTTACGCAGTTCAATGCGTTTTCATCACCAATTATAATACTATCATCTGTTGTTTTAAGTCTTGCTGGGGTGTTTTTAGGAATTGTTATTTCAAGAAATGATTTTGTGATAATTATGACAATGATTGGTATTATTTCTCTAGCTGGTATTGTTGTTAACAACGCTATTGTTCTTGTTGATTATACCAACTTAATAAGAAAAAGAAAAAGAAAAGAGCTTGAGCTAGATGAAGCTACCTTAATTTCTAACGAGGATTTCAAAGCATCCGTTATTGAAGGTGGTAAAACAAGACTTAGGCCCGTTTTATTAACAGCCATAACTACTATTCTAGGTCTTTTCCCGCTTGCCTCTGGCCTCAATATTAATTTCTTTACTCTAGTTAGCGATTGGGATCCACAAATATTTTTTGGTGGTGATAATGTTATTTTTTTCAAGCCGATGAGCTTGGCCATTATTTATGGGCTAACATTCGCAACTTTTTTAACTTTGGTCGTTGTTCCGATAATGTATTACAGTATGTACAGATTTAAAATTTGGTTGTTTAATTTATGTAAATGGGAGGTAAAAATAGACTTATAGGGATTATTACTTGCGCTAAGGAATTAATAATTAAATTAGATTTATACTTTTGATAAAAGATGAGGGGTTTATTTTTCTGTTTTATATTGATTTCATCGTTTTCATTATTTTCTCAAAATGAAAACGAAAGACATCTTAATGTTCATTTTCAGGTAAACAATACTTTTGGTGAGCTCACTAATTTGGTAATTAGAGAAATTTACGAAAGCGGCTTCAAAGACACTGTTTTTGCCGAAAAAGCAAACCATTCTATTCACATTCCAGTTAATAAACATGTTTTGCTGGAATTTATCTGCGAAGGTCATGTTACTAAAAGAGTTGCTTTTAACACTGATGTTCCGGATGATTTAAAAAATATTCCATTTTTTAATCTTGTAGTAGAGCTTATTGAAGAAGATTTTTTAATGTCTCTAGAAAACCATAAAGAAATTAAACCATTAATGGATTTTCCGGTTGGTTATATCAAGTTTAATTCTAGTGAACGTTCATGGTATAATTCTCAAGAAAACATCACCAAATCAATAAATAAGTTGATTAAAAAAAGCTTAAAGTAGTTCTTAAGGGTTTTTAATTGATATATTCATTTTTAAAATTTCTTTTAATTAATGTGATTCATAAAATGGAAAGCACCGATAAAAATATTTACTTCCACGTTGGAATTAGCAAAACAGGAAGTACTTTTTTACAAAATAGGGTTTTTCCTAAGCTTTCTAACATCACTTACATTCCCACCAATAAATACCATAGGATATTTGAAGAAATTAAAAACTGTGACAGTAATACAATTTTAGTTTCTAGAGAATTTGATAGGCAATTTGAAAGAGAGGTTACTTTGTTTTCTAGCAGATTCCGTACAGCTACTCCAATTATTGTCTTAAGAAAACACGAAGAGTACCTTGCTTCTCAATACAAGCGTTTTGTGAAGAATGGATTTAAGGGAGAAATTGAGGATTTTTTTGACATAGAAAATGACAAGGGGTTTTTTAAGTTTCTTCACTTAAGCTTTTCTTATCAAATAAAGGTTTTAAAAGAAAAGTTTGAAAAAGATCCTATTGTTCTTTTTTACGATGAATTAAGGTCTAGTCCAAGGGTTTTTATAAAATATTTTTGTTCTTTGACCTTAAGCGATATTGATTTGGAAAAAGTGAACTTTAGTAAAAAACATATTTCTTATAACGAAAAGCAGCTAAAAGCCATTAAAGCTGTTTCAAAATATTTTAATCTTAAAAAAAGAGTTCTTTTTAATAGCCCTGTTTTAAATTTATTTTGGCGTGTTTATCAAGGTTTTTTCCGTTATGGAGTCTTGTATTTCTCTTTGGTTATACCTAGTTTTATGTATTCGAAAAAGCCCCTAATTGACCCAGCTTATTTGAAAAAAGTTAGTAAGCATTTTAAGGATGATTGGGAGAGGTGCTTGAAATATGAAAACCGAGATATATGAAAAATTTATTGCTCCTAACTTTTGTTTTTACCAGCAGTTTGTTGTTTTCTCAGGGAGGAAAGGTTATAGATCAGCTTTCTTTAAAAAGTAAAATATTAGATAGTGAGAGAAAATATGCTGTCTATCTGCCAAGCGACTACGATCATTCTAATAGAGAGTATCCAGTTCTATATTTACTTCACGGGGCTGGAGACGACCATACTGGATGGGTTCAGTTTGGAGAAGTAAAGTCAATTGCAGATAAAACCAATAAAGAAGGTCTTTCTACCTCAATGATTATTGTAATGCCAGATGCGCAAACAGGAAAGAGAGGCTACTTTAATGATATTGACAATAATTGGAACTACGAAGATTTTTTCTTTCAAGAGTTTATTCCGTTTATTGAAAAAAAATACCGTATTAAATCTGAAAAAAGATATAGAGCTATAGCTGGTTTGTCTATGGGTGGTGGTGGCTCTTTTATTTACGCGCTTAGGCATCCAGAGATATTTTCTTCGGCTTGCCCTTTGAGCGGCTATATGGGGAAGCTTTCTTACAATGAATTTTATGAAAGTAACAAGGAAAAACTTAAAAAATACAGAAGAGAAAAAGTTTTTAATTACTACTCAAATCATAATGCGCTCTCTATAATTCAAAATCAAACAGATGAAAATCTAAAAAGTGTAAAGTGGTATATAGACTGTGGCGACAATGATTTTTTGTATGAGGGTAATTCACTAGTACATGTAGCGCTTAAAAAACGAGGGGTTCCTCATGAGTATCGTGTTCGGGATGGTGCCCATAATTGGACCTATTGGCGATCGGCACTACCGGAAGTATTAAGTTTTGTGTCGGATAGGTTTCACCAAAAATAAATTATCTAACTATTGAATCATGAAGATTATTTCAACCTCTTCTCGCGGCAACTTTATATACGAAAGAGAGGGGAAAAAAATTCTAGAGCTGGTTCACCCTAAATGGTTTTCTAAAAAAGCTATTGCCAAACACAACAAAAAGCATATAAAAATTGAACCCCAAAACTATTGGGGATCAAAATATCTTATTCTAAAAGAAGAAGTTGAAAAAGGAAGTATTGATGTTGACTGGAAAAATAATATTACCATTACTTTTATAGACCAAAATGAGATTACCCAAATATTTAAAATGACGAAGAAGGGGTTCTGGAAACAGCAGTTTGAATTCTCTAATCTAGAGGGAGAAATTGTAATTGTTTTAAACCCTCTAAACACTTGGAAAAAATTAACAAATGATTTTGTAATTGAAAGTAGTCCTAAGTTTTCTAATAAAAAATATTTCGATGAATTGATAATTTATTGTGGGTTTGTGGTTCGTTTAATTCAACAATATGCAGGGGCAGGAGTTATGTAGTGTTTTTAACCTGGGCTGAGGCGTCGTTATGAAAAGAAATTCAATTAAAGTGCACATTATTGGTGGTGGGGTTAGTGGGCTTATTGCTGCTCAGGTTTTGGAGAACCATGGGTTAAGTCCTGTAATTTTAGATGCTAATGATCGTGTTGGTGGGCGACTAAAGACAGATACTGTCAACGGATTTCAGTTAGACCGCGGCTTTCAAGTGTTGTTGTCCAGCTATAGCGCAGCTAAAAAGTATTTAGATTATAAAAGTCTAAATCTTCAAAAGCTAAAGGCTGGTTCTTGTGTGTTTGTTGGTGGAAAGCAGTATTTTTTTGGAGACCCCTTAAGGGACGTGTCTTTATTTATACCCACATTATTCTCGCCGTTAGGCACTCTAGGTGATAAACTTAAAATAGCAAAACTAAATTTTCATCTTCAGAAAAAAACCGTTGATAAGATATTTGAAGATAGAGAAATTACCACAAAAGAATATTTAACTGCCAACGGTTTTTCAAAAAATATAATTAAAAACTTTTTCAGACCTTTTTTTAGCGGCATCTTCCTTGAAGACGAACTTTACACCTCTAGTAGAATGTTTGAATTTGTTTTTAAAATGTTTGGCGAAGGGTTGGCTCTAATGCCAAAAGGTGGAATAGAAGATATTTCAATACACTTAAAAGACAAGCTTCAAAAGACGGAGATTCATCACAACTCTTTTGCTTCTAATGTTAAAGGCATGGAAATCACGATGTCTGACGGTAAAAAAATTAAAACCAATTATACCATTATTGCCACTGAGCCAACTAACTTGGTTGTAGGTTTAAAAGGTCAAAAGGTGGACTGGAAATCTTGTCAAAACCTATACTTCACTTGTTCTAAGCGTGTTTATGAAAAGGCTTTTATAGGTTTGGTTTCCAGCCAAGAGTGTTTAATTAACAATATCTTTTACCCCACATCTATACCCACAAGTAAAAGAGGGAAAGACGAACTAATTTCAGTTACCGTTGTTAAAGACCACGGCTTACCAGAAAAAGAATTAATTGAAAGGGTGAAAAAGGAACTACAAGAAGAATGTAAAATTGAAGGTGTTAATTTTTTAAAGTTGTATAATATTCCCAAGGCATTGCCTAAACTAAACAACTTAAAATATGATATTTCTCCTTCTGAAACCAAACTTAAAGACGGTATTTTCCTAGCTGGAGATGTGCTGCTTAACGGGTCGTTAAATGCTGCTATTCTTGCTGGGGAGAAAGCAGCAATGGGGGTTATAGAAGCGACAAAAAAGAATATTGTGTTGGGTTAGAAGCAGCGAATTATAAGCATTTAAAGTATTCAAATGGCTCTAAGCAAGATGTACATCTGTACATCGCTTTGCATGCTGTAGAGCCAAACTGGCTTACAAGTTCTGTTTCTTTGGTTTTGCATCTTGGACATTCTATTCTTTGTTTATTTCCCAGAAGAATGTTTTTGTCTTTTGTTTTGTGTGCTGGAGGGGCTATTCCATAATCTCTTAGTTTTTCCTTAGCTTCTTCTGTTATCCAGTCGGTTGTCCATGGGGGGTCAAACTGCATTTTAATTTCATAGCTTTTTACTTTTAACAGCTCTAGCTTTTCGATGATGTCTTTCTGAAAACGATCCATTGCCGGACAGCCTGAATAAGTTGGGGTTATTACTACTTTAAGACTGTCTTCTTGAAAAAAAATATTTCTAAGAACCCCTAGTTCTTTTATGCTGATAACAGGTATTTCAGGGTCTGGTATATCAGAAATTACTTTTTTTATGTCTTCAAGACTTGCCATGTTCTATATCCACTTTGCTGTTGGGGGCATTGACATTAATATTGCTTCTGTAGAACCTCCAGTTTTTAAGCCAAACAGGGTTCCTCTGTCCCATATTAAGTTAAACTCTACATACCTTCCTCTTTTTATAAGCTGTTGTTCTTTTTCTTCATCAGACCATGTTTGGTCTTTGTGTTTTTTTACGATTTCAGTAATAGCTTCTAGTGTGTGTTTCCCCACTTCCTTAACAAGGGAAAAGTCTTTTTCCCAATCTCCTGAATTTAGATGATCAAAAAATATTCCTCCTTCTCCCCTTGGTTCTTCCCTGTGAGGTAAATAAAAATATTCGTCGCAATTCTTTTTAAATTTAGGGTAATATGTTGGGTTGTGTTTTTCACATGCTTGTTTCATTTTAGAGTGAAAAAAACTTGAGTCGTTTTTGTTAATGAAAGTGGGGGTCATGTCTGCTCCACCGCCAAACCAAGACTGTCCAGTAACTAAAAACCTGGTGTTAAAGTGAAACGCCGGAACTTTTGGAGACTCCATATGTGCAACAAGACTTATCCCTGAGGCCCAGTACTTTGGCGATTCTTGAGTCCCTTTGATTTTGTCTCTATATTCTTTGGAAAACTCTCCAGACACTGTAGATATGTTAACGCCTACTTTTTCAAAAACATTACCCTTCATAATGCTTATCTCTCCTCCTCCAGACCCTTTGTGCTTCCATTTTTTTCTTTCAAAAGAGCCAGTATCTATTTCTTTGAAAGCAGCGCAGAACTGGTCTCTTAGGTTACTAAACCAAGCTTGAGCGCTTTGTTTTTTTAATTCATTGTTTTCCATTCTAACTCGAAATATCCTTAAGGATTGTCTTCTTGGCGCCATTCTGCGAAACTATTGGCTGTCTCCCGCAAAAAGCCCTTAACCAGCTTTGCGCCTTTGGGTTCGTTTCTTTTTAGTATTTCCACGATTTCAATAAGCATATTTTCGCATGTTGGCTGGTAGTCAACTAGCCTAATTCTTTCGTTAATTGATTCAATTTCTTTAAACCTAGTGTCTTTTCTTAAAATTAACCGGTGGTCAAAAAGTGGCAATATTTGTCTTTTAACTATTTTTTTAATGTCTCCAAAATCAACCACCATTCCACAATCTGAAAGCTCTACTTCGCTTTTTGGTGTCCCTATAAAAGTCATTTCTAGATGGTAACTATGACCGTGAATATCCTTGCACTTTCCTCTGTAGCCGTCCAATGCGTGAGCTGCCTCAAAGTCAAATTCTTTTGTTATTCTAATCTTCACTTTATTGTAATATTTAACAAAATTACGATTAAAAGAGAAACAATTTTTTAATTCAACACTATTAATATTTGCCTACTTAATTTTTGGATTGTTTTTTTTTAAATTACATTAGAAAAATGTATTCAAAAAAAGATAGCTTTTTAACCCTCTCATCTGAGCTAGACTTGTTTATAAATAAGTATTATAAGCACGCACTAGTAAGGGGCGTTTTGCTTTCTTCTGTTTTTTTGATTTTTATTTTGGCGGGTGCTTGGTTTTTAGAATTTTTATTTAGGTTTTCCTCCTTTGGCCGTGGTGTCTTGCTTTTTGGGGGGGTATTATTTTCATTACTTTTTATTTCAAAGCTTGCACTATCTCCTTTAATCAAGCTTTTTGGCCTACACGGAAGAATGTCTCAAGAGGAAGCTTCTGTTTTGCTTTCTGAAAAAATACCAGAAATTGGAGACCAACTGGTCAATGCAATTGGGCTAGAAAAACAATTAGAAAAATCGGAAACGGATCTTTTAAAAGCCTCTATAGAGCGAAAGGCCTTAAACTCTTTAAGGTTTGATTTTAGAAGCTCTATTTCAATAACTGATCAAAAAAAAATGCTCTATGGTTTTTTATTACTTTTTTTGGTTTCTGGGGCTAGTTCATTTCTTTATCCTGATTCGGTTATTCCTCCACTTAGAAGAGTGGTATTTTTTCAGAAAAGCTTTGAAAAGCCTAATCCTTTTGAATTTGAGATTAACAATGGTGTTCCATTGCTGGTTTTGGAAAACGAACCTTTGGAAATAAACATTAAAACAACAGGAAAAACCGATCCTGAGCAAGTCTTTTTATATTCTAAAAAAAAGCGGTTTTTTCCTGAGAAAAAAGACTCTAAATCCTTTAGATATGTTTTTAATTCCGTTAATAAATCTTTTATATTTAGCCTTTTAGACGGCAACAGAGATACTGTAAATTACAATGTTAAAGTGCTGCCTAGGCCTAGAATGCTAAGAGAGAAAAAAATTGTCCGGTACCCCGGTTATACTCAAATAGCAAACGATACTTTTTATGACCTAAATAGAATAATTGTCCCTGAGGGCTCGGCAATAGACTGGGAAATAAATTGCAAAAGTATTTCTTTTTGTTCTGCTGTCTTTGAGGACTCTGTTATAAGATCAAAAAATGAGGTTTTTGATTTTTCTTATTCACCAAAAAAATCTCAAGATTACAAAATTTTTGTCGAGAATAACTTTTCTGATTTTACAGATTCTACAAGCTACTTTATTGAATTGATCAAAGATGGATTTCCAACTATTGAAGTAAGTGAGGTTTTTGATAGCAACAAGTTTAATAATAGACTGTTTGTGGGAAATATTTATGATGACTATGGGTTCCGTTCCTTAAAATTCTTCTGCTTTAGAAACGACAGCGTTATTTACAGTGAGCTTTTAGATTACAGCGGCACCAACAGGGCTGTTTTTAATTTTGAATATGATTTTGAAGGTTTGTCACTACAAAGCGGGGATTTAGTTCGTTATTTTTTCGCTGTAAAGGACAACGATGGAATTAATGGCCCAAAAGAGATTTTGTCTAAGTCTATGTTTTTAAAGGTGCCAACCAAAGAAAGGCTGAAAGAGATCAGAAAAATCAAAAGCCTAGCAAACAACCAGTCCTTTAGTTCTTTACAAAAAAAACTGCAAAGCTTTAGTTCTGACCTTGAAGTCATGAAAACTTCAATGCTTAACAAAAAGTCTTTAAGCTGGGAAGACAAAAGTTCCTTGGAAAGTTTTCTAAAAAAACAGAAGGAAATTCAAAACGAATTAGAAAAACTAAAAAAACAACTTAAAAATGAACTTTCAGAAAATCAAAAAGAAAAAAATGAGGAGATTCTAAAAAAACAAGAGCAAATCAATAAAATGGTAGAGGAGCTTATGTCGGATGAAATGAAAAAGCTCTACGATGAGCTAAGCAAATTATCTGAAGAAATGAATAAAGATAAGGTCCTAAAAAAACTAGATGATATTGATTTTGCCCAAGAGGACATGCTTAAGGAGCTGGACCGAACTATTGAGCATTTTAAGAAAATGGAGATTGAACAAAAAGCAAAAGAACTTTCAGAACAGCTTAAGGATCTTTCTAATAAACAAAGCCTATTAAAAGATAAAACCGTCGACAAAGACGTATCGGGATTTGAAAAAAACAAACTACAAGAACAAATAAAAGAGGAATTTAATGAAATACAAAGCGAGCTCTCCGATTTAAAAAACAAGAATAAAGAGCTTTCTAAGCCTTTAAAAATTGAAACAGAAGAAAAAGAAGAAAAAATAAGCCAGTCTTTAGAAGAGTCTCTTGAAAAACTGGGTGAAAACAAAATGAAAAAAGCTAGTGAAAAACAAGGGGAAACCAGCAAAAGCCTTAGTGAATTAGCAGACTCTATGGAAAAACTAAGTAAAGGAAGTGGAGATAAGCCTGAAGAAGACATGGAGTCTTTAAGAGTTTTATTAGAGCAATTAATAACTTTTTCTTTAGACCAAGAAGAGGTGCTGGCTGATTTAAAATCTACAAAAACACAAGACCCTAAGTATATAAACATAGGCCAACAGCAAAGAAAACTCAGTGATAAAATCCAAATAATTGACGACTCTTTAACCGCTTTAGCGTTAAGGCAAATTATGTTAAGTGGAAAAATAAACAAAGAGGTCCAAAGCATAAAACGTTCTTTAAAAAAGAGCATAAAAAACCTTACTGAACGAAAGACAAAAAACGCACAAATTGAACAGCAAACAGTAATGATGCATACCAACGAGCTTGGTCTTTTGTTAAGCGAAATAATAAATCAAATGCAACAAAACATGCCTGGTTCCGGGCAGTGTAACAAGCCGGGAGGTAAAAATAAAAAACCAGGAAAGGGTCTCCCTAAAAATGCAGAACAACTTAAACAACAAATTGAAGCAATGAAAAAATTCATGAACGGTAAAAAAGATGGAAAAAAACCTGGTGAAAGCGGCTCTTCATTTGAACAACTAGGAAGAATGGCCGCCCAGCAAGCTGCAATTAAAAAACAACTTCAAGAAATGGCTCAAGAGTTAAATAAAGATGGTTCAGGAAAAGGAAACGGTCTTAAAGATTTGATTAAAAAAATTGAAGAAACGGAGGATGAAATCATCAATAACGATATTTCCTTATCCACGATTGAGAGGCAGGAAGAAATAAAAGTGAAGCTCTTAGAGCTAGATAAGGCCACAAAAGAACAGGAAGAGGAAAAGAAAAGAGAAGCAAAAGAATCTTTGGAAGACTACAAAAAAAATAATTCTATTTTGTTTGAAGATTATTTACAAATTAAAAAAGCAGAAACAGAGCTTTTAAAAACTATTCCACCAAATTTGAAACCTTATTACAAAAATAAAGTAAATGAGTACTTTAAATCTATTGAAAAAGATTATGATTAGTGCTTTAAATCCTGTAGAAAACAAATTATGCTTGCAATCTGAACCCAAGAGCTTGCTTTCCCTTGAAAGCTGGGTCAATGCCTTGTGCGAAACCTACCCTATAAGTGTAGAAATTTACGGAAATATATTAATTGCACTTTCAGAAGCTGTAAACAACGCTATTATTCATGGCAACAAAAATGTTGTTCATAAAGACGCTTTAGTTGTTGCTTCTTTTACAGATGGTTTATTAACTTTTACTGTTACTGATCAAGGGGACGGGTTTAACTTCCTAGACCTTCCAGACCCTACGCTTCCAGAGAACATAGAGAAGCCGCAAGGCAGGGGCATCTTTTTAATGAACCACCTTTCCGATGGTGTTGTTTATGAGGAGCCTGGAAATGCTGTGGAGATTTCGTTTAAAATTTAATCTTTGAGCATTTTTTTTCACAAAGAAAATGTTTCATTTTCTACAGATGAAGAGTTTGCTGTAAAGTGGGTTAAAGAAAGTGTTAACTCTCTTGGGTTTTCCTTGGGTGAATTATCCTTTGTTTTTTGCTCAGACGAGTATCTTAAAAAAATAAACATTAAATATCTAAATCACGATTTTTTTACTGATGTAATTACTTTTGACTACTCCAAAGAAAAGCTGTTGTTTGGCGACATATATATATCGACTGACAGGGTAAAAGAGAATGCAAAAACATATAGTTCCTCTTTTAATGAAGAATTATTTAGGGTTATAATCCATGGTGTTTTACATTTGTGTGGATATAATGATAAAACTGAAGAGGAAAAAATCTTAATTAGGTCTAAAGAAAATGGTTTTTTATCCTTAATAAACTGGAAAACAATGATTTAGGCCTGTTTCACGTGAAACAATATGCTAAAAAAATATGACATAATAGTTGTTGGGGCTGGACACGCAGGAAACGAAGCTGCAGCTAGCGCTGCCAAAATGGGGTCAAGTGTTTTACTTATCACAATGAACATGGAGACTATTGGGCAAATGAGTTGCAACCCTGCAATTGGAGGAATTGCGAAAGGGCAAATAGTAAGAGAAATTGATGCTCTTGGTGGGCAAACAGGATTTGTCACCGACTTAAGCGCTATTCAATACAAGCTTTTAAACCAATCAAAAGGGCCTGCAATGTGGAGCCCTAGGGCACAGTGTGATAGAAAAATGTTTAGCAACACTTGGAGAAAAACACTAGAAAGCACTAAAAACGTAGACTTTTGGCAAGACGTAGTACAGGAAATATTAGTAGAAAAAAACAAGGTGGTTGGTGTAAAGACTTCGATGGGGGTTAAAATTAAATGTAAAGCTGTTGTTTTGAACAGTGGTACATTTTTAAACGGAACCATACACCTTGGAGAAAAACAATTTGGAGGAGGGAGAATGGGGGACAAAGCCATTAAAGGAATTACAGCACAACTTGAAGCCTTGGGGTTTGAATCTGGGAGAATGAAGACGGGAACACCAGCAAGAGTTGATGGAAGGTCTATAAACTTTTCTGTTATGGAGGAGCAGCCTGGGGATGAAAACCCTGGAAAGTTTTCCTACTTTAACCACACCACTAGCTTGTCAAAACAAAAAAGTTGTTTTATAACCTACACTAACCAAAACACCCATGAAGTCTTGAAGGAAGGGTTCGACAGAAGCCCATTGTTTAATGGCGCTATTAATTCTGTTGGGCCTAGATATTGCCCGTCCATAGAAGATAAAATAAACAGGTTTAGCCACAGACCGAGACATCAAATTTTTGCTGAGCCTGAAGGGTGGGATACTATAGAATTTTATATAAATGGGTTTTCAAGCAGCCTACCTGAAGAAGTGCAGCTTAAGGGCCTAAGAACAATAAAGGGTTTTGAAAAAGCTAAAATGTTTAGGCCTGGTTATGCTGTAGAGTACGACTATTTTCCTCCTACGCAACTAAAGCACAGCTTGGAAACAAA
>Ga0257106_1001426_pt1 | contig 11853 bp, 12 predicted proteins | sample LP_taG_3_FD_190177 | JGI IMG/M metagenome (GOLD analysis project Ga0257106, IMG submission 190177) | Marine microbial communities from Northeast Subartic Pacific Ocean, Canada - LP_J_2011_P26_10m | ecosystem: Environmental > Aquatic > Marine > Oceanic | place: Canada: Northeast Subartic Pacific...
GTTGAGGGTGCTAATATGCCATCTACACCAAAAGCAATTACTTTATTTACCAACAAAAAGATATTATTTGCACCAGGAAAAGCATCTAATGCTGGTGGAGTAGCAACTTCAGGATTAGAAATGTCACAAAATTCTCTTAGATACAATTGGACTAGAGAAGAAGTAGATTCTAAACTTCACAATATTATGTTGGACATTCACGACCAGTGTGTAGCTTATGGGAAAGAAGAAGATGGATACATTGATTATGTGAAGGGTGCGAATATTGCTGGTTTTGTAAAAGTTGCAGATGCCATGATAGATCAAGGTATAGTTTAATTTATGTACGGAAAAATCAAAAACCAATTAAGTAAAGAGCTTTCGGATATTGAATCTAAAGGCCTTTTCAAAAAAGAGAGAGTTATCACAACATCTCAAGGTGCAAGTGTTAAAGTTAGTGATGGTCGAGAGGTTGTTGTTATGTGCGCCAATAATTACTTAGGATTATCCTCCAATAAAGAAGTTGTTGAAGCCGCAAAATCTGCACTAGAAACCCATGGTTTTGGAATGTCTTCAGTAAGATTCATATGTGGAACTCAAGATATTCATAAAGAATTGGAGCGAAGAATTGCAGAGTTTTATCAAATGGAAGACACTATATTATATGCAGCAGCTTTTGATGCTAATGGTGGACTTTTTGAACCGTTGTTTGGTCCAGAAGATGCAATTATTTCAGATGAATTAAATCATGCATCAATTATTGACGGAGTAAGACTTTGTAAAGCTCAAAGATTTAGATACAAGCATAGTGATATGCTGGATTTAGAGGCTCAATTAATGAAATCCAAAGATTTAAGAAACAAAATTATAGTAACAGATGGTGTTTTTTCTATGGACGGAGATATTGCTAAAATGAATGAAATATGCGATTTAGCCGATAAGTATGAAGCAATGGTGATGACTGACGAGTGTCATTCAGCTGGTTTTATTGGTAAAACAGGTAGGGGAGTTCCAGAATATCATAATGTTATGGATCGTGTAGATATCATTACTGGAACACTCGGTAAAGCACTTGGAGGTGCTATGGGTGGATATACTACTGGAAAAAAAGAAATTATTGAAATGCTAAGACAAAAATCTAGACCGTATCTTTTTTCCAATTCTTTGGCGCCATCCATTGTTGGAGCAGCAAATAAGGTTTTTGAAATAATTGGAAATAACACACAACTAAGGGATAAATTAGAAGAGAATACTAAATATTTCAAATCAAAAATTATTAGTGCAGGGTTTGATGTTAAACAAGGAGATTCTCCAATTGTTCCAATAATGCTATATGACGCAGCTTTATCACAGGATTTTGCAGATATGTTACTCAAAGAGGGTGTTTATGCAGTAGGTTTTTTCTATCCAGTTGTCGCCAAGGGCCAGGCAAGAATTCGAACACAAATTTCAGCAGCTCATACCATAGAACACTTAGATAAAGCTGTTAATGCATTTATAAAAGTAGGAAAAGAGTTAAAGGTCATTTAAGTAGATGGTCTAAAAATTTGCTCTCCCCATTGTCAGTATCAAAATTATATCATATCTTCGCACCCCAATAAACAAAATTAAGATAATCAAAGTGAGTCATTTAAGTTATAAAACGGTATCTGCTAACAGTGAAACTGTAAGTAAAGAGTGGTTATTAATTGATGCAGAGGGTCAGCCTTTAGGAAGACTATCTAGTAAAATAGCCAGTTTAATAAGAGGAAAGCATAAAGTTGATTACACACCTCATGTAGATTGTGGTGATAACGTGGTGGTAATAAATGCTGAGAAAGTTACATTATCTGGAAATAAGTGGGAAAATAAAGAATACATTAGACACACTGGTTATCCGGGAGGACAAAGATCAATAAATGCATCTTCATTATTGAAAAAGTTTCCAGAAAGATTAGTAGAAAAAGCTGTTAAAGGAATGTTGCCAAAAAATAGACTTGGAAAAAAACTATACGGAAATCTGTATGTTTTCGTTGGCGAAAACCACGATAAAGAAGCTCAAAAACCAAAAAAAGTAGAACTTAATTAATAATTAAATGTCTGTAATCAATAAATTAGGAAGAAGAAAATCTTCAGTTGCTAGAATTTACCTCAAAAGTGGTAAAGGCAAAATCACAATCAATAAAAGAGATCACAAAGAATATTTTAAAACAGATGTTCTTCAGTACAAAATTTTTCAACCATTTGAGTTGACCGGAACAAAAGGCAAATACGACGCTACTATCAATGTTAAGGGTGGTGGAAATACTGGTCAAGTAGAGGCTATAAGGCTAGCTATTTCAAGAGCCCTTGTAGAAATTGATGCAGAATACAAACCGCTTTTAAAAGCAGAAGGATTAATGACTAGAGACCCAAGAATGGTCGAAAGAAAGAAACCAGGTCAACCTAAGGCTAGAAAGAAATTCCAATTTAGTAAAAGATAAAAATTTTAAAATAATATACACCTGGGTGTATAGTTTAGTATCTAAGTTGTGTAGACCATTAATTTGCTACTATACTTCTGCTGATTAAAATAACAGTAAAAAGAAAGTAAACATTATGAGTAAAGTAACCTTTGAACAAATGTTAAATGCTGGAGTGCATTTCGGACATTTAAAAAGAAAGTGGAACCCAAGTATGTCTCCATACATATTTGATGAAAAAAAAGGCATTCACATTATAGACCTTAACAAGACTCTTATTAAGCTAGAAGATGCATCTAATGCAGTAAATCAAATAGCTAAATCTGGTAGAAAAATTCTATTTGTAGCAACAAAGAAACAAGCCAAAGAAATTATATCTTCAAAAGTCTCTGAAATAAATATGCCATTTGTTACTGAAAGATGGCCAGGAGGAATGCTAACTAATTTTAAAACAACTAGAAAAACCATTAAGAAAATGACATCTATTGATAAGATGATGAAAGATGGTACAGCTATGCATTTGTCAAAAAGAGAAAGACTGCAACTTACAAGACAAAGAGATAAAATTGATAAGATTTTTGGAAGTATTTCTGAAATGAATAGACTACCAGCAGCAATTTTTATTGTGGATGTTAAAAAGGAACATATTGCAGTTGCGGAGGCTAAAAATTTAAATATTCCAATTTTTGCAATGGTTGATACTAATTCTAGTCCTGAAGGTGTAGATTTTATTATTCCTTCTAACGATGATGCAACAAAATCAATAGATCTAGTCATATCTGCTTTATGTGATTCTATCAAAGAAGGTTTGGGGGAAAGAAAAGAAGCTAAAGATAAAATTGCAGAAGAAAAAGCTGCAAAAGAAGCTGCTAAAGAAGCAGCGACTTTAAGCGAAGATGACAACAAAGAAAAAAAAGAAGTTAAATCTTAAATTTATTCAAATGAGTATCACAGCTAAAGACGTAAATGAGCTAAGAAAAAAGACAGGTGCCGGAATGATGGATTGCAAAAAAGCCTTAACTGAATCCAACGGAAATATGGAAGATGCTATTGATTTTTTAAGGAAAAAAGGTCAAAAAATAGCTGCTAAAAGAGGAGACAGAGATGCTAAAGAGGGGCTAGTTATTGCAAAATCTAATAATAATGCCGGTTATATAATCTGTTTAAATTGTGAAACTGATTTTGTGGCTAAAAATGATGATTTCAGTAAACTTGCTAATTATTTTATTGAATTAGCATTGGAGTCTGGTTCTGATTCATTAGAAGATTTTTTAAAATTAAACTATCTAGATTCTGAGTTAACCATTTCAGAAAAAATTACTGAGCAAAGTGGTGTTATCGGCGAAAAAATTGAAATTTCTTTCTTTGATAAAATAGTTTCTGAGAAAGTAGTGGCATACAACCACCCAGGCAACCAAATTGCTTCTCTAGTTGGTCTTACAATGGATGCGGAAGATATTGGCAAGCAAGTCGCTATGCAAGTCGCTGCTATGAATCCTATTGCACTAGATCAGAACTCTGTAAGCCAAGATGTTATTGATAGAGAAATAGAAGTTGGTAAAGAACTTGCTATCCAAGAAGGAAAACCTCTTGAAATGGCAGAGAAAATTGCCAAAGGAAGATTAAATAAATTTTTTAAAGAGACTACACTAGTAAATCAAGCATTTATTAGAGACAATAAAAAATCAGTCGGTCAATTTCTTAAAGAAAGTGATCCTGACTTAATGGTCACAAGTTTTAAGAGATATTCACTATCAATTTAATTTTGTTATTTATATTTAGAGAGCTTTTAGCTCTCTTTTTTTTGAGCTAATTTTAAAAAACTATGAAGTATAAAAGAATTTTACTAAAACTAAGCGGAGAGGCCCTCATGGGTGAAAAGCAATTTGGTATTGACAATAAAAGGTTAATGCAATATGCCAAAGATATCCAAGAAATTTCTGAAATGAATGTGGAAATTGGTATTGTTATTGGTGGAGGAAATATATTTAGAGGAGTTCAAGCTGAAAAGGGTGGCATGGATAGAACTCAAGGAGACTACATGGGAATGCTAGCGACCATGATTAACAGTATGGCTCTCCAGTCTGCTTTGGAGTCTATAGGACTAATTACCAGACTTCAGTCTGCCATTGAGATGAAGCAAATTGCAGAACCATATATTAAAAGAAAGGCAGTAAGACACTTGGAAAAAGGAAGAATTGTAATTTTTGGTGCTGGAACTGGAAACCCATTTTTCACAACAGATTCCGCAGCATCTCTCAGAGCTGTAGAAATTGAATCAGACGTAATTCTTAAAGGCACAAGAGTAGATGGAGTATACGATTCTGATCCAGAAAAAAATAGTAATGCTCTAAAGTTTGATACTCTAACTTTTGACCAAGCTTATGAAAGACAATTGAAGATTATGGACATGACTGCATTTACTCTTTGTAAAGAAAATGAAATACCTGTTGTTGTTTTTGACATGAATAGCCCTGGTAATTTAAAAAAAGTTATATTAGGAGAGAAGATTGGAACATTAGTAACAATATAAATCTTAAATGGAAGAAGTTGATATTATCTTAGAAGAAGCTGAGTTAGCAATGAATAAGTGTGTTTCTCATCTTTCAGTAGAATTAAGTAAAATTAGGGCTGGAAGAGCAAATCCTTCAATGCTAGATACTGTTAAAGTTGATTATTATGGATCACCCACCCCTTTAGCTCAAATTGGAAATGTAAGCACTTTAGATTCTAGAACACTAACTATTCAACCATGGGAAAAACCTATGTTAGATGAAATTACTAAAGCTGTAATTAATGCCAATCTAGGATTAAACCCCCAGAATAATGGTGAAGTTATTATTATTTCAGTTCCAGTTCTGACTGAAGAAAGAAGAAAAGATCTTGTTAAAACAGCCAAATCCGAAGGTGAAAATGCAAAAGTTAGTATTAGATCTCAAAGAAAAGATGCTAACGATATGATCAAAAGCTTGAAAGAAGAAGGTCTTAGTGAAGATGAAGTCAAAGATTCTGAAGAATTTATCCAAAAACTAACCGATAATTTTACAAAAAAAGTTGACGATTTAGTAGCTGTCAAAGAAGTTGACATCATGAAAGTTTAAAATCTTATTTTACTTTTATCATTGATAATTAGGATTTTATCAAAAATATCTAGAGTTTTACAACAATTAATTTGCAAATTATAAATATTTAAATCAATTATTATGAAAAAGTTTTGGATTTTACCAGTTACCGCATTGATGATATCATGTGGTGCTGCAACAGAAGAAGCTCCTGCTGCTGAACCAGTTGAAGAAGTTGCTCCGGTTGAAGAAGTTGCTCCGGTTGAAGAAGCTGCTGCTGATTCTACAATGGAAGAAGCTGCTGCTGATTCTACAATGGAAGAAGCTGCTGAAGAAGCTCCTGCAGAGGAAGAGCATGATGGTCACGATCATTAAAAATTCTTTTTGAATTTATTTAAAGCCCTTAATAGGGCTTTTTTTATGCCCATACTTTCGAGCCCTCAGAACAATTCTGACAAATTTCAATCTCTTTTCTATCTGAAAATATTTGTTTTCTAAAATCATTGTACTTTTTACTTAGCCAAACTTTTTCAAAATTTTCCTTTTCCAAATCCCCTAGGGTATTTACTGCGTCTTTATCAAAACAACAAGGTACAATTCCACCTTTAGAAGTTACAACAGCACTGCTCCACATTCGCCAGCAATGATTAGAAAATTTATTTTTAAGAATATACTTTCCATTCTTTGTTTTCGTATATCTAGAATATTTCTCATTATCTGGAATCAATTCATTTCCATTTTCAAAATTATAGAACTGAGCAGTTTTTAATCGTAGTTCATTTACTCCGAGATCTGCTGCCAAAGTCTTCATCTCCTCTATTAAATGCTCGTTGGTTTTAACCACTAAAAATTGAAAGATTACGTGAGGGTACTCACTATTTAATTCCTTTTTCCATTTTATAATATTTTCTGTCCCTTCAATTACTCTTTTATATTTCCCTTTTTTACGATATACTTCATAGGTCTCTTGGCTATTTCCATCAATTGAGATGATTAATCTCTTTAGGCCAGATTCAATTGTTTTTACACAATTTTCATCATTTAGAAAATGACCATTAGTAGAAGTAGAACAAAATATTTTTTTTGAATTAGCGTATTGAACAAAATCAAAAAAGTTTTTGTTTATATAAGGCTCACCCTGGAAGTAGTAGTTTATATACGTTAGTCTTCCTTTTAGCTCGTCAATTATTTTTTTATTTAAAGCAATGGAAAGATTTCCTGTTTTTCTTGTGAATTGTTTAAGCCCACTTGGACATTCTGGACAACCTAGATTACAAGAAGTGGTTGGTTCTATACTTAATGCAAATGGAAGTCCCGAAATGAAAGATTTTTTTAAAAACCTTGAAACGATAAAACTTAGGTAAAGCCTGATTACATTTCCTGCTTTTTTAACAGAAAAAAACTTAATTAAGGCTATTAATTCTGATTTATGCATTTGTTTTTTCTAAAATTAGTAAAATCCTTTATTCTAATAGTCTTTAACTTCTCTATTAATTGATAACTTAGCGTTAGTTTACCGTAATTTAGTTTAAAATGTGGAAGAATATTTCTAAAATTATTCTTAATAACAGAGTTTTAATTGTTTTTCTGATTTTAGTTCTAACTATCTTTTTTGGATTCTTTGCTACTAAAATTAAACTTCAGTACCAGATAAATAAACTTCTTCCAGATAACGATTCTACTTTTATTGCTTACCAGAACTTTAAATCTAATTTTGGTCAAGATGGTTTGATGTTGGTCATTGCAACAACAGAACCTGATTTTTACTCTGAAAAAAAATTCAATGCTTGGTTGGAAATGGCAGATAGCATTGGAAATGTTACTGTTTTAGTAAAAGAAAAAGATACCAGCTACTACAAAAATGCAATAGATTCTATTTTCTCTGAGGGTCATCTTTACAATATTATTAAAGACAAGAAAGAGGGTAAATTTAATCTAGTTCAGATAATTGACGATTACCCTTTAGGTCAAGAAAAGATTGATAGTGTTTCTAACGTTATAAGCAACCTTAGTTTCTATGAGAACATTGTCTATAAAAACTCTAGTGATCTCCACTTAATGATGTTGTTTCTAAACAAAGAAGTATTTAATTCTAAATCTCGTGGTACACTCATTAGTGAAATCAATGAAATTGCAATTTCCTATGATCATTTATTTGAAAACTGGAGATTTTCTGGTCTTCCATATATAAGGTCTTATGTTATGACAATAATTAAATCAGAGTTGAAAATATTTGTCTTATTAGCTCTGCTGGTCACTTCGTTATTGCTTTTTGTCTTTTTTAAGTCCTTTAAAGTAGTTGTTATTTCAATGATTGTTGTTTTAGTAGGTGTTGTCTGGTCTATGGGAGTTATAGGAGTATTTGGCTATGAGTTGACATCTCTTATGGCTTTGATTCCACCATTAATAATTGTAATTGGCATCCCTAATTGTATTTATTTAATTAATAAATACCAACAAGAGTTCAAAAATCATGGTGATAAACTCTCTGCTTTAGATAAAATCATTCAGAAAGTAGGAAATGCTACCTTTTTAACCAACGCAACCACTGCTTTAGGTTTTGGAACATTTGTCTTCACAAACTCTTCAATAATGATTGAATTTGGATTGGTTTCATTTATAAATATTCTCTGCATGTTTATAATAAGCATATGTCTTGTTCCGATTATATATAGTTTTTTACCTCCTCCTAAAGAAAAACACACCAAACATTTGGATAGGAAATGGATTTTTAGTTTTGTAAATACGTTAGTCATTTTTTCAAAAAGCTACAGAAAGCAGGTATATATTTCTACAATTATATTGTTGTTTTTTGGAGCTTACGGAGTAAGTTTAATGCATGTTACGGGCAATTTCACAGATGATTTTCCAAAAAAAGGACAAATAGTAAAAGATTTGAAGTTCTTCGAGGAAGAACTTAATGGAGTTCTGCCTTTTGAAATAGTACTTACCTATAGGGATACTATTTATAAAAGTTTTTCAAATATTGCTAAAATTCAAAAACTACAGGAGTCCTTAAAATCCGAAAAATATCTTTCTAAGTCTTTATCTATAGTGGATGCTATGAAGTTTATTTCTCAGTCTTATTCCAATGGAAAGAAATCTAAATACGATCTAAATTTTAGTAAATCAAAAGACCAAAAATATTTTTCTCGAATTATAAAATCAAAGTATTTTAAAAATAGTTTTATTAATTCCAAAACCGATAACAGTAATGGGTTTGTAGGAAGTTTTCTAGACTCTACCCATTTAACAACAAGAATTACTTTACAAATTGCAGATATTGGTACTGCAGCAATGGATAGCTTGATCGAAAGAATAAATTACAGAATTGATAGCATAATTAACCCAGAACAATTGCTTTATCATAAAGCTGTGAAAGAAGGTAAAGTAGATAAATTTTATTCCTCCAATCAAATTGTAAGGTACAGGGTAAAACAAATTTTGACCAATGGAGATTTGGCTTTAAATAATGATTTTCCTAAAAGAAATTCTGCAATTGAAAAACTATATGGAAAACAACAATTTAGTGACGCTGTTAAACAATCAGTAGGGTCCTTAAAAGTAAAGTCTGACATTACTGGTTCTGGTGTTTTATTTACCAAAGGAACTACATATATGGTTAAGAATTTAATGATTAGTTTAATTCTGGCAATTATGGTAATTGCAATAATTATGGCTCTTTTGTTCAAATCTCTTAAAATGGTCTTGGTTTCATTGCTTCCAAATTTATTGCCCCTGATTTTTACATCTGCCTTAATGGGTTATTTTGGAATTAGTATTAAGCCCTCTACAATTTTAGTTTTTAGTATTGCTTTTGGAATATCTATAGATGATACTATTCACTTTTTGGCAAAATATCGTCAGGAGTTGAAATCAAAAACCATTTCTGATGCTGTTGAAATTTCAATAAAAGAAACTGGAGTTAGTATGATTTATACTTCTATAATTTTGTTTTTTGGATTTGCAATTTTCACTGCTTCTGAGTTTGGAGGTACTCAAGCTTTGGGTATTTTAGTTTCTTTGACCTTATTTGTTGCTATGCTTACCAATTTAATTTTATTGCCATCATTGCTCTTATCCCTAGAGAAAATAGTTTTAAGTAAAAACTTTAAAAATTCGGAGGATTATTTTTACGATGATTCCGATATAGAACTAGATAAATTATAACCAATGAAAGGAATTATTTTAGCAGGTGGTTCAGGAACTAGACTTCACCCACTTACATTAGCAGTTAGCAAACAATTAATGCCTGTTTACAACAAGCCTATGATTTATTACCCTCTTTCCACATTAATGCATGCTGGAATTAGAGAAATACTATTTATTACTACTCCAAATGATCAACCGCTATTTAAACATCTTTTAGGAGATGGTTCTAAATTAGGTTGCAGATTTGAATACCAAATTCAACATGAACCTAACGGTTTAGCCCAAGCATTTGTAATTGGCAAACAGTTTATTGGAAACGAAAATGTTGCTCTAATTCTTGGGGATAATATATTTTTCGGCGGTGGTATGGGAGAAAAATTAGAAAGTTCTAATGATCCTAACGGAGGATTAATATTTGCTTATCGGGTACACGATCCAGAAAGATACGGAGTAGTTGAATTTGACAATCAAGGAAAAGCAATTTCTATAGAAGAAAAGCCAGAAAATCCAAAATCAAATTATGCAGTACCAGGACTTTATTTTTATGATAACGAGGTCATTAAAATTGCAGAAAACTTAAAACCTAGTCCTAGAGGGGAATATGAAATTACAGATATTAATCAGGAGTATCTAAAATCAGGAAAACTACAAGTTAAAACTCTTCCAAGAGGAATTGCTTGGTTGGATACAGGAACATTCACTTCTCTTATACAGGCTTCCAATTTTGTTCAAACTATTGAAGAAAGACAAGGTTTTGGAGTGGGGTGTATTGAAGCAGTTGCATACTCCAATGGCTTCATTAACGATGCAAAGCTTAAAGAACTTGCTATTCCTCTTTTGAAAAGTGGGTATGGAAATTATTTGATGAGTTTAATTGATTGATAAATTATTATGCTAATTGAGTACAAAGAAATTATTGATAAAGAGTTAAAATTATTTAATGATAAATTACCTCCACTTTCAATTTATGACCCTATAAAGTATATCATTACTAATGGAGGAAAAAGGTTTAGATCATCTCTTACTTTAATGGCTTCAGATTTATTCTCCAATCTTCCTCTTTTAGCTATTAACGAAGCAATTGCAATTGAGCTTTTTCATAATTTCACTCTAATTCATGACGATATCATGGACCAAGCACCAATTAGGAGGAACTTACCTGCTGTACATAAAAAGTGGGATGAAAATATCGCTATTCTTTCCGGAGATTTGTTGTATGCAATTGTAAATAAACTTTTGTCAAATTCTTCCTCCCAATCCCCAACTTTGCATCAAATTTTCCAACAATCTGCTGTAGAAGTATGTGAGGGGCAGTCTTTAGATATGGAGTTTGAGAAACTAGAAATAATCTCAATTAGCGAATATATAAATATGATTCAGCTAAAAACTGCTGTTTTGGTTGCGTGTTCCTTAAAAATGGGCGCAATAATTGGAGGCGCATCAGAAAAAGATGCACAATTGCTTTACGATTTTGGATTTAATCTCGGAACTTCTTTTCAAATTCATGACGATATTTTAGACGCATTTCCAAATGAAGATAATTTCGGGAAACAAGTTGGTGGGGATATTATTGAAAAAAAGAAAACGATTTTATTTATAGACTTTTTAAGCAAAGCATCCAAAGAAGATCAAAATATGGTTAACGATATTATTGACGACAAACAACTTAGTAATGATCAAAAAGTATCAAAAGTCAAAGATTTTTACCTAAAATATGATGTTTTGAAAGTAGCTCAAGAATCAAAAAATGATTTTTATAATAGGTCTATGATTTCTTTGCGAAACTTATCTTTATCCGACGAAAAAAAGAAAATTGTAGAAAATTTTGCCATTCAGTTAATGAATAGAAAGTTTTAAGAATAAATTTCTGAAAGAGCATCCTCTATCTTCTCATATTTTAGTTTCAGTTCTATTTCTTTTAACTTTTCATTAGAAACTTTAACCCCTTTCAATATGGTTTCTGACATTTCTCCGTATAGAAATTTAAGTACAAAACTTGGCACATTGGGAAGCCATATTTTTTTATTAAAAACTTCACCAATTCTTTTAGTCAATTCTGAATTGGTTATGTAGTCACTAGAAACTGCATTAAAAGTTCCAGAAATTTTTTCATTTATAATAGAATCGAAGAATATATTAACAGCATCTTCTATATGAATCCAAGGCATGTATTGTTGCCCATCCCCTAACGGAGATCCTATTCCATTTTTAACCATATT
>Ga0257106_1001428_pt1 | contig 11837 bp, 6 predicted proteins | sample LP_taG_3_FD_190177 | JGI IMG/M metagenome (GOLD analysis project Ga0257106, IMG submission 190177) | Marine microbial communities from Northeast Subartic Pacific Ocean, Canada - LP_J_2011_P26_10m | ecosystem: Environmental > Aquatic > Marine > Oceanic | place: Canada: Northeast Subartic Pacific...
CATTATTCCTGCAGAAAATGCATTTACTAAAGGATTTTGGTCGTAGCTTTTGTCAAAAGAAACTTCACCGGATAGTACAGGTATTCCAAAAGAATTTCCGTAGTCACCAATACCCTTGACTACCCCTTTTAAAAGCCATTTAGTTCTAGTATTTTCAAAAGGACCAAATCTTAAAGAATTCATTTGAGCAATTGGTCTTGCTCCCATTGTGAAAATATCTCTATTAATACCACCTACTCCAGTTGCTGCTCCTTGATATGGTTCTAAAGCACTAGGGTGATTATGAGACTCAATTTTAAATGCACAAGCAAGTCCACCGCCAATATCTACTAACCCTGCGTTCTCTTCCCCAGCCTTCACCAACATGTGAGGACCATCTTTAGGTAATTTTTTGAGCCAATAGATTGAGTTTTTATAAGAGCAATGTTCAGACCACATTACAGAGTAAATACTTAGTTCTGTAAAATTAGGAGTTCTACCTAAAACTTCACAAATGTGAGTGAATTCTTCTTTTTTTAATCCCAACTCTACTGCTTGTTCAGCACTGGCTGGTTTATTTTGAGGATTATCAGACATAATAAAATATAAGCAACAAAAATAATTAAAGAATGAAATGATGCGCTCAAAATTTTATTGATTTACTAACATTATATAAAGTATTGTAATTATTGTCCTTAAGGGCAAATGATTTGATTAATATTTTATTGAAATAGTGGTAAAGGTTCAAATCAAATTATAAATTTTAATGACTATAATATATGATTTGCTTATTTTTTTTAAATTGGATGAATTAAGACATTCCACTGACATCTATTATTTATATCTGCTTAATTATAATTGCAATTTTTAAACTAAAATTTTTCAATTATAAAGGCATTTCTAGAATTGAAATTATTATTGCATTTATAGTAAAACTTTCTGGTGGATTTATTCTCTATTATATCTACACACAATATTATAGTCCAAGACATACAGCAGACATATTTAAATATTACGATGATAGTTTGGTACTTTACCATTCTTTCTTTAAAAATCCAATAGATTTTTTTAAAATCATACTTGGCTTAGATTTTAATAGAGAATATTTTTCTTTTAATTATTATATGGAAATGAACAATTGGGATACTTCTTATAAAAACTCATTAATGAATGAATCCAGACTTTTAATTAAGATAAATGCAATTTTAAATATAATAGGATTAAAAAATTATTTTTTTAACGCCATCACATTTATTCTAATGGCTTTTGTTGGGGAATTTTTAATATTTAAAAGTTTGATAGTTAAATTCAAATTTAAAAATCCAAAGATTTTATTTTGGTCATTATTATTGTTTCCAAGTATCTTTCTTTGGAGCTCAGGAATATTAAAAGAACCATTGATAATTTTATCATTTGGCCTAATACTTAATTCACTTATTGCTAAAAAAACAAAATGGATGAATATAAGTTCATTTATCATAGCTGCACTAATTATTTTTAAGGTTAAGTTTTATATTTTTATTTGCTTTTTCCCAGCTTTAATTTCTTATATAATTTCTGAAAAAACAAAATTTAAACCTCCAAGAATAATATTTGCAATTTGTGCAATTATTTCTTTAATAATATTCTCAATGGGGAAAATGAATAACTCTTATAACCCATTAAAAATTCTTTCTCAAAAGCAAAATGACTTTATAACTTTAAGTAAATTATTTGATACTGGTAGTGCTTATAAAATAGTTCCAATTGAACCAAGTATAACTTCATTAATTAAAGCAATTCCAATGGGCGCAATCAATGGTTTTTTCAGGCCTTTTCCAAATAACATAAATAATTTATTGCAGCTTTTTCCGCTAATAGAAAACATGATATTGTATTTAATGGTTTTATATTTGATATTCAAAATAATTTTTTTAAAAATTAAAATAAATCAAGATGTTAAAAATGTCTTATGGAACTCTTTATTTTTCATTATTATGCTTTTTACATTAACTGGGCTTTCTACGCCAGTTATTGGCGCACTTGTTAGATATAAAGTTCCTGGGCTATTATTTCTAATAATTGTAATAAATTTAATGTATGATCAATTTAAAAAACATCCAACTAAATAGAATAGCTGTAATTGTTACACTATTTTTTTTAGTAGCATGCAAAGAAAAAATTGAAGTAGATTTCATCTCCCACAACGGAACTATTTTTTCAATGGATGACAACTATAATGTTTATGAAGCTATAGCGATAAAAAATGGGAAAATTTTAGCTCTTGGTAAAAACGATCAGATACTAAATAAATATTCCTCTTTTGAAACCATAGATTTAAAGGGCTTATTTGCATATCCTGGCTTTATAGATGCGCATTGTCACTTTCTAGCTTATGGTCTTCAGCAAGGAATGGTAGATGTTTCAAGTGCCAATTCTTTTCAAGAAACAATCGATATTCTCCAAAAAAATATAGATAAACAAAACAAAAATTGGCTAATTGGATACGGATGGGACCAAAACCAGTGGAAAGATAAAAACTGGCCAAACAACAAGTTATTGAATGAGCATTTTAAAAATTTAAATATTGTTCTTCATAGAATAGATGGACACGTTATTATGGCAAATGAAATGGCTATTAAAACTGCTAAAGTCGCATTAGACACAACAATCGAAGGAGGGTACATTGAAAAAATTGACGAAAAAATCACTGGTTTATTTGTGGACAATGCAATGAATTTGATTTTGGAAAAAATTCCTAAACCTGATGAATCTTCTAAAAAAAAGGCTTTGTTAAAGGCACAAGAAGATTGTTTATCACTGGGACTAACTACAGTAGATATTGCAGGGCTCAATAAAGAAGATGTAGAACTTATAGACAAACTCCACACATCTAGAGAATTAAAAATAAAAGTTTTTGCAATGCTTTCGGATAATGAGAATAATTTCAAGTATTACTTAGATACTTTAGCAGAGCCCTACAAGACGAATAAATTAAATGTTCGTTCTTTCAAGTTTTTTGCCGACGGATCCTTAGGATCTAGAGGAGCTTGTCTTTTAAAGCCTTACTCTGACCAAAAAAAAACTTACGGGATGCTATTGCAAAATCAAAAAGTTTATGAAGAAAAACTTGCTAAAATTAAAGAATTAGGTTTCCAAGCCTGTACCCACTCAATTGGAGACTCTACCAATAGAACAGTCCTAAAATCCTATGCTAAAATTCTAGAATCATCTAATGATTTAAGATGGCGAATAGAACATGTTCAATGCATTCATCCAGATGACATAAACTTTTTTAATCAATACAATATTATACCCTCTGTTCAACCTACCCATGCTACTTCTGATTATTCATGGGCTGCACTAAGACTTGGTGAAAAAAGATTAAAAGAATGTTACAAGTACCAAACACTTTTGGAACAAAATTTTTTAATTGCTCTTGGAACAGATTTTCCAGTTGAAAAAATCAATCCGATTTATACATTTTATGCTGCGGTTTTTAGAAAAAATAATAAAGGAAAACCATTAAGTGGATTTCAAAAAAACGAAGCTTTAACTAGAATTAATGCGCTTAAAGGAATGACTATTTGGGCTGCACTTGCGAACTTTGAGGAAACTGAAAAAGGAAGTTTAGAAATTGGGAAATCTGGAGATATGGTAGTTCTAAATACTGAAATTTTAAGTCAAGAGGAGAACGATATTTTAAATACTAAAGTTGTCTACACAATAATTGATGGTGAAAATGTCTACAATTATTAACAAGATTCTTTTTTAAATGTTAAATATGTCTTAAATACAACACTGATTTCTTTCACATAGAAGTATTTTTCTAAATTTGCAAAACTTTTATTTATTCAATGCTAGATAATAAAGAAAAATTTATTGGAGAAGGATTAACTTACGACGACGTACTTTTGGTGCCTGCTTACTCTGAAAATTTACCCCATGAAGTGAATTTAGGATCTAAATTTACTAGAAATATAGTTATAAATACGCCCATTATTTCTGCTGCTATGGACACAGTTACTGAGCATGAGCTAGCCATTTCTATTGCTCAACAAGGTGGAATTGGAGTTATACATAAAAATATGTCCGTTAAAAGACAGGCCAATGAAGTTAGAAAAGTTAAAAGATCTGAAAGTGGAATGATATTAGATCCTATTACACTTAACGAAGAAGCTTTAGTTGGAGACGCCTTAAGATTAATGGCTGAAAACAAAATTGGAGGAATTCCGGTAATAAGCAAAGAAAGAAAGTTAAAAGGTATTGTAACAAATAGAGATTTAAGATTCGAAAAAAAATTAAATAAAAAAATTGCAGAAGTAATGACTACAGAAAATCTGGTTACTGCAAATGAAGATGTTGATTTAGTAAAAGCGGAGAATATTCTTCAAAATCATAAAATTGAAAAATTACCGGTTATTGATGAAAATGATTTTTTAGTAGGTTTAATTACTTTCAAGGATATTATAAAAGTAAAACAACATCCAAATAGCTGTAAAGATGAATTTGGCAGATTAAGAGTTGCTGCTGCTGTAGGGGTATCCAAAGACACTTTTGAGAGAATTGAAGCTTTGGTGAAATCAAGTGTTGATGCAATAGTTATTGATACCGCCCATGGACATTCTAAAGGTGTAATTGATTTATTAAAAGAGGTTAAAAAAGAATATCCTGACCTTGATGTTGTGGTAGGGAATATTGCTACTGGAGAAGCAGCATTAGATCTTGTTCGAGCAGGAGCAGATGCAATAAAAGTAGGAATTGGACCAGGGTCAATTTGTACGACAAGAATTATAGCTGGAGTTGGTTTTCCTCAACTTTCAGCCATAATGAATGTTAAAAAAGCTCTGGAAGGTTCATCAGTTCCTATAATTGCTGACGGTGGAATAAGATTTACTGGAGATATTCCTAAGGCAATTGCAGCTGGAGCATCTAGTGTTATGATGGGTTCTATGTTTGCCGGAACACAAGAATCTCCAGGTGAAACGATAATTTATGAAGGAAGAAAATTCAAAACTTATCGAGGAATGGGTTCTATTGAAGCAATGCAAAAAGGATCTAAAGACAGATATTTCCAAGAGGATGAAAATGACATTAAAAAGTTAGTTCCAGAAGGTATTTCTGCTAGAGTTCCATTTAAAGGTTCTTTAAAGGAAGTAATGCACCAATTAATTGGTGGACTAAGAGCAGGAATGGGATATTGTGGGGCACAAAATATAGAAAATTTAATGGATGCAAAGTTTATTAAAATAACTAGCTCTGGAATGGTGGAAAGTCATCCTCACGATGTTACAATAACAAGAGAGTCACCTAACTATAATTTAAGATAAATAAATAATTATTAAATGAAACTAATCAAAACACTTGGAATTATATTTTGTTATACAACATTCTTTGGACAGGATAATACTATTTTAAAAATTGATGATCAAACGGTTAACAAAACTGAATTTGAACAAATTTATTGGAAAAATAAAAAAGAAAAAATTGCGACTAAAGAAGATTTAGACGAATATATACAGCTATTCATCAACTTCAAACTTAAGGTAATAGCTGCTGAGGAGTTAGGGTTAGATACCACAAAGAAATTTATTGATGAACTAAGCGGATATAGAATTCAATTGGAAAAACCTTATCTAATTGATACTTCAATAAATGAAGATTTAATAAATGAAGCATATTACAGAACAATTAATGAAGTTAATGCGAGTCACATAATGACTAAACTTGGACCAAATCCATCTTCGGCTGACACATTAAAAGCATACAATAAAATATTAGATATTAGAAATAAAATTATTTCGGGAAATATGGGTTTTGAGGAAGCTGCTGAAGAGTTATCAGAAGACCCTTATGCAAGATCAAGCAAAGGAAACCTAGGATATTTTAATGCATTTAAAATGCTATATTCATTTGAATGTGCAGCATACGACACACCTGTTGGGAAAGTTTCTAAAATTGTAAGAACCAAATATGGCTACCACATAGTTCAACCCAATTCTATAAGAAAAGCTAAAGGTAGAGTAAAGACAAGCCATATAATGATTACCACAAGCCCAAAAAAAGAAAACAACCTATCTGAAGAAAAAATAAAGTCTATACACAAGGACTTGGTCGAAAAAACAAAAACCTTTGAAGAACTAGCTATTCAGTTCTCAGAAGATAGAAAATCTGCTAAAAACGGAGGGGAAATAGGATGGATAAATTCAGGTGGGAATTTTTATCCAGAATTTGAGGAAGCAGTTTTCTCTTTAAAAACAGATGGTGAATACTCTAAGCCATTTAAAACTCCTAATGGTTGGCATATCGTTAAAAGACTTAGCTATGAACCAATAGGCGATTTGAAATCAATGAGTTATAGTCTTAAAAATAAAATCCAAAAAGACGCTAGAGCTCAAAAAACAAAATCATCATTTATTAACAAGTTAAAAACGGAGTACCAATTAAAAATCATGTTTTACATGAAAGATTTAATGGCTATTTTGAATAATAAAAACTTTAATTTTGAAAATATTGAATCCAATGAAAAGATAAAAAATATAAATAATGATGTTTTAACTTTTTCAAATATTTCCTATACCTATTTAGATTTTATTAAATATCTATCGAAATCAAGACTTATTGACAAATACAAAAATGATGAGAAACTAATAAAACAACAATTTGGAAACTTTATAAATCAAAATTTAATTGCTTTTGAAAAGACCCAACTTGAAACCAAACATCCTGATTTTAAGGCTTTGATGAAAGAGTATCGAGATGGTATTTTACTTTTTGAAATTTCTGATCAAAATATTTGGACAAAAGCTATACAAGATACTGCTGGTTTAAAAGAATTTTATAAATCAAACCAAAACACTTGGAAGTGGCCTAACAGAATTAGCGGAACATTATTCACCTCAGAATCTAAAAAAACTCTCAATAAAGTTAAATCATTGAAATTGAAAAAATCGCTTAGCAACGATTCTATTATGTCTATTCTAAATTCAGACAATCTTTTTAACTTAAAATATGAAAATCAAATAATAGATGATTTTGATAAATATAATTTAGCTTACAAAGATTTAGAAAAAGGTTTCAATGGTCCATTTAACAATGAAGAAAAATGGGTCTTTATATACGTAGAAGATAAATTACCACAAAGAAATAAGGAGATTAAAGAGGCTGAAGGTATTATTGTTTCGGCATATCAGAATTATTTAGAGGATCAGTGGCTTACTAGTCTTAAAGAAAAACATAAAATTTCTATAAACTTTGAGACCCTTTATAGTATAAAACAAAAACCTTAGTATTTGAATTCTTCATTACCAATTAGTTTTATTTTTTTTTCTGTAGTATTACTTTTAGTTTCTTGCAAAAGTGAATCCAACGAGAGAAACTTGGCTAGATTTAAGGATGTTTATTTAAAGGAATCAGAAATTATAAATGAAATTCCAATAACCTTAGACCAAAAAGATAGCGCAATTTTTGCAGACAATTATATCCATAAATGGTTGGTTAATCAAATGATTATGGATAAATCAGAGGAGATGATTCCCCAGGAAGTTCTAAAAGTTGAAAAGAAAATAAATAAATATAAAATGTCTCTCATTTCATATGAATTTGAGCAATTTTATATCAATAAAAGACTAGATACTTCAATTAGCAAGTTTCAAATAAGCAAATATTACGAGAACCATTTAGATGATTTTGTATTAAATGATTACGCTGTTAAGTGTATGTATTTACAGGTTCCAAAAAAATCAAAATTCATTAAAGAAATTAAAAGAAATTACCATTTAAAAGATGAAGACATGATCGATAAAATAATGGAAATTGGTCAAAATGAGGAAGTGTCTCTTTATTATAATCCCGAAGAGTGGGTGTTTTTTGATGATTTGATGAAACAAATTCCTATTTTAGAGAAGTATTCTAAAGTTGAATTCATAAAGAAAAAAAAGAAGGTTATTTTAGAGTTTAACAATTATATTTATTTTATTAATGTCTTTGATTTTATTATCAAAAATGGAACTTCCCCTTTAAGTTTTGAAGAGAATAAAATTAAAAGTATTATTCTTAACCAAAGAGCAAAGAGTTTAAGGAAGAAACTAAGACAAGATTTGTACAATGACGGCATTAAAAATAATTTAATAGAGAAGATTTGACAATGAAAAAAATAATTCTAATATTTCTATTAAATATTACTAGTCAGTTATACCAAAGTCAGGAAATTATAGATAAAGTTGTTGCCATTGTTGGTGAAAACCCAATTCTTTATTCTGAAATTCAAGGTCAGAAACTTCAACTTCTTCAACAAGGAATGGAGTTAGATGCAGATATGGATTGTTATTTAATGGCTGAATTTATGATTCAGCAACTGCTGATTCACCAAGCAGAAATTGATAGTATTGAAGTTACAGAAGACATGGTTAAAGTTGAATTAAACCAAAGAATACAATATTTCTCAGCTCAAGTTGGAGGCACAGAGGCTCTTGAAGAATTTTATGGAAAATCTATCGAAGAAATTAAAGAAGAGTTTTTCGAGCAAATTGAAGATAAAATGAAAGCTCAAAAAATGCAACAAGAAATAACAGGAAATCTCGTGGCTTCTCCAAAAGAGGTTCAATTTTTTTTCAATAACATTCCTATTGACAGTATACCTTTTATAAATAGTAAAGTCAAAATATCTCAGTTAGTGATGGCTCCAAAAATAAATTATACTCAAAAAAATTATACTAAAAACAAGCTTCAAAATATTAAAAGAAGAATATTGTCTAACGAAATTTCTTTTTCTGTTGCAGCAGAGTTTTACTCAGACGATCCAGGTTCTAAATCTAACGGAGGGAATTTTGGATGGGTAGATAGAGGTGATTTTGTTCCAGAATTTGATGCAATTGCCTACACCATACCATTAAATTCTATTTCTGAAGTATTTGAAAGCCCTTTTGGGTTTCATATTTTAAAAATTGAAAAACGAAGAGGAGAACAATATTATGGAGCACATATTCTTATTAAAAATGAAATAAGTGAAAACGCGTTAGCAGATTTAAAGATAAAATGTGACTCTATTTTAGGAGAAGTAAAAAATAAAAATATATCCTGGGAAAAAGCAATCTCACAAAATTCTACAAACCCCAGCGATGCAGGAATTATATATAATCAATCTTCAGGGGATATGTACTGGGACATGAAAAATATAGACAAATCTTTATTTGTTGGAATAAACAACTTAGAGATTGGTCAATATTCAGAACCTTTATATTACGAAGACGAAAAAGGAAATATTGGATACAGAGTTTTAAAACTAGAGGACCAAACAAAACCACATTTAGCAAACTTAAATGATGACTATGGCTTTATTCAAAAATATGCAGTAAATCAAAAACAGATTAATGAAATGGATAAATGGGTAACAAAGACTGCAAAAAATACGTATATTAACATAGATAAATTGTATAAAGGTTGTCCAAGCATTTCAAAATGGAATATTAAATTTTAATTTTTCATCTAACAACCCAACCTTTTAAGTTTTAAAACGTCATATTTTAAATTAAATTATTTTTTTGTTTAATTATGACTGTTAAAAGCTAAACAAAATATTATTTTACTATATTTATATAAATAACAATAATATGAAGATATTAATCAAATCTGCAGTATTTTTAGTCTTAGTATATTTTTCATTCAGCATATTTACTGGTGTTTATTACTCTCAAGCTACTTTTCACTATGTAGGTACAAGTAATTTACAAAATACTAATTCTTCATTCCCTTCTATATACGGAAATTTTTTCAGAGGCGTAAAACATCAAATATTAGTAAGAGCTACTGAACTTCAATCTGCAGGGATTTCTGCTGGTAATATTACTGGGTTAGCATTTGATATAGTTTCAAATAGCGGTAATGTTATAAGTGGATTTGAAATTGAAATGAAATCAACCACCCAACAATCTTTAAGTAGTTGGAGTAATAATAATTTAGCTACTTACTTTGGACCTGCATCTTATACAGATCAAATTGGATGGAACCAACATGATTTTTCTTCCCCTTTCTATTGGGATGGCACATCAAATATTGTTATTCAAACATGTTTTTATAATAACGGCTGGTCTCAAAATGCTGTTATGAATATGTCTAATTATTCTTACAATTCTTTAATTTACAGAAGAAGAGATAATTCTTCGCCATGCAACTCAAATTGGATAAACGGTGTTGAAACACAAAAGCCAAACATAAGATTTACATGGGTTGACCCTAATAGTCCACCTATAGGAAATTTTTCTACTAGCGGAACTAACACTTGTAGTGGATTAGTTAATTTTTACGATCAAACTTCTAATTCACCATCCAGTTGGTTGTGGAACTTTGGAGACGGAAATACTTCCACGCAACAAAATCCTACACACGCCTACACATCCTCAGGTAATTATACAGTTGAACTTATAACATCCAATTCATTTGGAAGTGATACTATTACTTACAGTAATTTAATTCAAGTTAACCTAACAAATATTCCCCCAATAGCTCCTTCTTGCACTCCAACAACTGGACTTGCTGGTTCAATTGGTAACTATGGAATTACTGAGTTTAATTTTGGTAACTTAACTAACACTTCAGGTTCTTCAATGGAGGGTTATTCTGATTTCACGTGTGATTCTTCATTGTTTTACATTGGACAAACATATAATCTAAGTGCGACCCATGTTTCTTTAATTCCGCAAAACTTTTTTGCATGGATAGATTTTAATAACAATGGTATTTTTGAGACATCCACAGAACAGATTGTTTCAAATTTAGTAAGTGGAGATTCTACCTCTACAACCGTCTCAATTCCTTCTTTTGGGGTTGTAAATACTCCATTAAGACTTAGAATTATGTCAGATGCTTCTTTTTCTGGACAATTAGATCCCTGTACTGATCCTGTTTATGGACAGGCAGAAGACTACACAGTATATTTAGCTTACAACTTAAGTCCTCCAGATGCAAATTTTGAAAGTAACACAAATTATTCTTGTGACGGTATTATCGAATTTTCCGATTTATCTTCCAATATACCTTACGCATGGTACTGGGATTTTGGCGATGGTAATTTTTCAATTTCTCAAAATCCAGTACATACCTATATTAATAATGGAATATATGATGTTACTCTAATTTCAAGTAACCAACATGGAAATGACTCAATAACTTATTCTCAATATATAGAAATTGATTCGACAAACTTAGTTTTACCTGCCGGACCCGATCCAGCGACAGTAAGTTATTGTTGTGATTATGGAATTTCAAGAGTGCAATTTGCCAATATTAACAATCCATCGTTAGATGGAATTGATGGATATGTTGATTATTCTTGTGAATTACAAGCATTTGTAGAAGCTGGAACTAATTATGCATTAAGGATTTACACTGGCCCTACGAATTCTCAAGATACCCGAGCATGGATTGACTACAACAATGATGGAGTTTTTTCTAACAATGAAAAAGTTATGGAGAAAATTAATCAATTTGATCCAGTTTCAATAGTTCAAATCCCCTCAAATATTGCTGTTAACACACCCATCAGATTAAGAATTTCTAGTGATGAAGTTGGAAATAATAATGGGCCTTCAGATAATGTAAATAGAGGACAAGTAGAAGACTATGCAATAATTGTAGCCACATGTCCAGACCCAAGTAATATTATCCTTGGGCAAATCACTAACTCTTCTGTAGAATTAAATTGGCAAGCTGGAGGTAGCGAAGATTCTTGGAATGTGAGATATGGTCCAGAAGGCTTTGGAATTTTTAGTGGACTTGGAGTGACAGTAAATAATATTTTTGTAAATAATTTTTTTGTAACTGGTCTTGACGAATCAACTAGTTATGATTTTTATGTGCAATCAATATGCACTGGTAATAAT
>Ga0257106_1001429_pt1 | contig 11834 bp, 19 predicted proteins | sample LP_taG_3_FD_190177 | JGI IMG/M metagenome (GOLD analysis project Ga0257106, IMG submission 190177) | Marine microbial communities from Northeast Subartic Pacific Ocean, Canada - LP_J_2011_P26_10m | ecosystem: Environmental > Aquatic > Marine > Oceanic | place: Canada: Northeast Subartic Pacific...
TGTCATAGTCTGGTACGAGAACACCTATGATGGCGTGTCCAGCCTCATGGTACGCCACAAGCTCCTTCTTACGCATGGAATACTTCACATCACCCTTAGCCCCAACGACAATGCGCTGATAGACATTCTCAGTAATGTCGTTTGTGATGGTACCGTCACCATCCTTCACAGCCCTAATAGCACACTCATTCAACAGATTTGCCAAGTCAGCACCAGAGAATCCAGTCGTCTGCTTAGCGATATTCTTGAGGCGTACTTCGGGTGCAAACTTCTTACCCCGAGCGTGGACACCGAGGATCTTGAGGCGACCCTTAACACTTGGAAGGGACACCTGAATCTTACGATCGAAACGACCGGGGCGAAGCAGTGCATCATCTAGGATATCAATCCTATTTGTCGCAGCAATCACTACGATACCAGTCTCATTGTCAAAACCATCCATCTCAGTGAGAAGCTGGTTGATAGTCTGCTCACGCTCATCATTACCAGGTGTAGTAGTTCCACCACGCTTCTTTCCCACCGCATCAATCTCATCAATGAAGATGATACACGGTTGATTTTCACGCGCTTGCTCAAAGAGTTCCCGGACGCGCTTAGCGCCAACACCAACGAACATCTCAATGAAACTCGCCGCGGAGCACTGGAGGAAAGGTACACTAGATTCACCCGCGATAGCACGAGCTAGAAGAGTCTTACCAGTACCTGGGGCACCGGCGAGGAGGGCGCCACGTGGGATTCGGGCACCACTTCCATAGTACTTTTCGGGGTTTTTGAGAAAGTCAACAATCTCCTCGAGCTCATCCTTAGCTGTGTCTATACCCTCAACATCCTTGAAACGTGTGGTAACTTCCTGTTCTATGTTAAATTCAGCAGACTTCATGAAAGGATTTGACATTCCCATACCACCTTCACCTCTAGGGGTGAATAGGGTACGACCTAGGGTAAATACGTAAGCAATAAAAAAGAACAAGACAACATTTTCTATGAGAGAAGTAGGTTGGGTATTATCTATGAGAACTTCAGTCTCACTTTCCATTAGAGTCTGCCACAACTGTTCGTTCGGTGCAATTGACACATCACCATAGTCCCCATTCTCTTCCTGAAATACAGCGATGTTCTTGTTGGGTCGTATAATTACAGAAGGGAGTTCACGGTTTTTGAGACCTCGGATAAATTGTGTATATGTTCTTGGATGGTATTCCACCTTTCGTTCTTTGGTATCAACTTTGACAGTGGGGGCGGCAAAGCCTTTTCCAATGCTGAACATACTTTATAGTAAAGTGGGGATTGTTTTAACCCACTTTTTCGGCATACGTGGCAACTTACTTTTCGTTCGTTGTGCTCACATATCTCGAAATACCCACATGTTTCACACATCTCTCTCAAGTCTCCATGTATACATAAAAAACCACTATTACACACGGTACAACGAATCAAGTTGATACCATGTGGACATGCCATTATTATAACAGTATTTAAAGTTTTATACCGTATTAAAAGAAGTATGGAAATTAACGTTGCTCGTGTAAATAATGGGATTTACGATGTACATGTGATTTCAGACGACGAATACATAGGCCCTGCTATTGCGCGAGGACATGAATGGGACGCGTGGATGCGAGGCGATGTACGTATGCTACATAAACCTGGTACAGAGATCATTGACATTGGAGCAAATATTGGTTACAACACTTTACTCTTTTCAGATTATGGTCCCGTTCTGTCATTTGAACCAGTGTATCATGATATAGTCAGTCTAAATGTCAAGAATAACTCTCTGAGATACCCGGTTCAGGTTATTCCATGTGCCCTCTCAGATGAAAAAACTGTTACAAAGATTCATATACCATCCCATGGGTGTCAGTCCAATGTACTAATCAATTACGGTGGAACAAGTTTTCATCACACAGATGAAATGCGAGGTGAAGGTGTAGATGTCAGCTGTGAAAGGCTAGATGACATCTATACAGGTGTTCCTTCATTTATTAAAATTGATGTTGAAGGTCATGAGTTACAGGTTTTGAAGGGTGCGACTGAAACTCTTAAGAAACATAAACCTACAATTCTTATTGAAATACACAATTTCTCTGAAGACTCAGAGATACACCAGTATCTAAAATCATTGGGGTACGGTGACCCTGAAAAAAGACCCGAAGCTATATTCATTTACAAAACATTCGCTTAGAATATCCGATAACCGCACATGTGATTCTTTTACCCGCATGTCCAGTCGTCAAACTATCATTGTGACCACCTATACCTAGATCATCTGGATCTTCGTGGATTACTAGAGATCTACCGATGATATTGGCTTTGTAACCCTTCAATTTAATGAGATTGTCGTACATCCTAAATTTAGCAATACCCTTTGAATCAAATTTAATGTTTCCTATATCACCAACGTGCCTCTCACTTGATTTTGGTCCACCGTGCTTCTTATTGTAGGGATTGAAGTGTGAACAGGCACCCATACAGTTATGTGTGAGATCACCTGCTTCATGTACATGAATGCCATGAGTACTATTTTTGTACTTGGAAGACTTTAGATTCACCTTGATGAGAACCCTATTTCCCTTCTCTTCAAATTCAACTACACCTTTGATGTGTGGATGATCAAAAAATGATGTTGCTATAATCATTTACTATCAATTGGGATTTTATATCGAGCAAAATGCATCTTGTCAATCATATAATACATTTGATACGCTTCCACAATACTAGGACTCCTGAACTGTTCTGGCATACATTCGGGGATACCTTCTTTGGAGTAATACGCCGTCTCACTCTTACGTTCTTCAAAGTGGGTTGGGTGATTTTGATACAACCAAAGTAAATGCTTCGCACATGTATGAATTTTACCGTATCTATGCGTATACTCTAGTGTTAGAGCTATACCTATCTTACACGCGTACCTATAATTCTTCAAACTCGATGCGATCCACATGGTCATGGGATGCTTTTTGTGGGCCGGTTTGTAACCTCTACGTGATCCATCCTTGATAAATGGGGCTAGGGTGTGAACAAATTCTTCCTCATTGGAGAAATACCAAGCTGTATACAGCATTTGACATATTTCCAATTGGATTTTGACAACGTGTTGATCACATGACATGTGAGCAATCTCTTTCGGTACGAGGGATAGGAAAAATATATTCATGACTAATTTTCATTACAAACATTGTTAACTTAGGTATCTATTCAGGATCATCTACAAATTCTTCTTCTGGTTCTTCATCTTCATCTGGTTCCACATCCAAAGTTTCCTCTTCCTCGGGATCATCTGATTGTGGGACAATGTCATCATCTTCATCAACTTCTTTTATCTCGACGATATCTTCTTCCACCTCCTTTGGTTTCTTCTTTTCCCTTTTAGGTTTCTTAGTGGGTTCCTTATCAAATATCTTTGTAAATACTTTCTCAATGTGAATACAAAGTCGTTGGTGCTTTTCTAGATTTCTTTTGAGTTTTTCGATATATTCTTTACTAAACCCATGAGCTTTGTACGCCTGTAAAACCGATTTGAATGGTGGTCTTGTGACATCCTTATAATATTTATTGTGTAGATCCCAAATTGCGCAATTGAGTTTAATGCGTACAACACCATTTTTCAAAACACGGAGTTTTAAGTAAACCCTATCGGGTACATCAAGCTCCGGTTCTTCTTTTTTGGGTGGTTTTACAATTGGTACAAATGTAGGTAAACCAGGATCTACATAAGGAACACCCGTTTCCTTGTAGTTTCTTTCCAACATCTTCAAGTATGCGTCTTGATGATAGACTGGTCTTTTTGGGGGTGCCACATATTCGGTTGGTGTTTTTTTCATGATTCGTCCCAAAAAGCTATTCTCATCCAACTTCCCCACCCTATCGGGGAAGGTGGGTCTAACACGCTTCGGTGGGCGCTTGTAAAAACTCATTGTTTTCTACAGTTGTATCCTCTGACTTAGGTTTCAGAAAATAATCCAATTCACAACGAATGACATGCTCGGACTGTCTATTCATATGTGTGTGGTAAGGACCCCAAATTTCTATAACCTCGCGCTCCTTATCGTACCACAAATAGTCAAGTTCCAATTTCTTTGTCAGCCAATAGAACTTCTTACCAGTTTTACCAATGAACGAAAAGACTTTGTCTTGATCATACTCAGATACGTCCATTTGGGAATAGTGTGCATTTGGTGGGTGGTAAGGCGCCATCGTTTCTCTTAGATACTGCTTGCTCCTTTTGTTTAAGTACGTTTCTTATGTGTTTTTGGGAGAAGGGTTGTTTTTTGTTTTTCTTATCATTTTTAGTTACACGTTTTTTCGGTTCTTTAAACTCCATGGTTGATAAATATTACACACATTTTATTTAACTTAGGTCTTCGTCGTCATCTTCGTCAATCAAACTCATGTCACTTTCACTTTCACTTTCACTTTCACTTTCCGAATATGTATAGTCCTCGTCTTCACTATCATCTACGAGTTCATACCCGTTAGGATTCTTTGCGTAAAGGTGAGTTTTTTCAAGATCCTCGGTGTCGTAAAAACCCGAAACTGTCTCTTTATTAATAACTTCATTTATGTTCATGAAATCATATAGATGATACTTATTCCTTTCTAAAAAGTTTACAGTGTATGTCATATCAGTTTCGAGAACAGTACGAGCTATCTGCGTAGTACCATCGTCACACTTGACGTCTATGATCATGTGATTAATTTGAAATTTAAATCTTTAATAACATTAATGGATACTCTTAAAGAAAGGGGTGTACAGTACATATCTGGTCGTATCATCAGAGAAAATGATGCGGTTATGTTCGATATAGATGACACCCTAATCTATACAGATGGTACACCAATCACTCAAATGATCGAACTTTTACATATAGCAAGACATTTGGGGTACAAAATCGTGATTATTACAGCTAGACCTAGCATACAGCATGTAATTAATTGGACGATAAATCAACTTGGTAAGTATAACATTCCTAGCGACTATTTGGGATTCACGAGTCCCAGTACTAAAACATTAATGAAGAAACAACTCCCATACAACTTTGTGTTATCAGTGGGTGATTTAGAAACGGATCTCACAGACTCTGAACATACACTCAACACTTCCAATTTTTCCCACAGTTGAGGCAGCTTACGAAAACAGTCATGGGTTCATCCGCCGATCTTGTCTGCATTTGGAAATACGTTGTCTTCAGTGATTTACAACGTCCACACTTGAAGAATCCTTCTTGGTTTCTAGCCTCCTTGGCCATCGCTTGCTTTCGTATATCAGTATGAATCTTATGTTCAATTTGTTTAGCACGTGGTCCATCAAACCATAACTTCTCTGGGTTCATTTCAATAACCTCCTTCGTTTTGACATTTTTATCCAAAATACTCTTCTTCAATTCAGGAGACTTTCTGAGATTATATTGAATCTGTAAGAATTTGTGTTTATAGATGTTTGTAAATTTATGATTTTCCCAAGCAGCATCTTCACAGTGACTTATCGAGTGATTCAATATATTCTTTTCCATATTCACACAGAGGACATCATCCTCAGGTAACTCTAATAGTTCAGATAGACGTTTGATGACAAATTCACGTGTGACATTATTCATACCTACCTACTAGACTCGTTTATCTTTTAAGACAATTTTAGTGAGAAATATAAACTTCTCAGTGAAATTGTGTTTACTTAGGGTTTGGGGAGCTCCTTGTAAGGATCATTCCTCTTACAGTCCTCCATATTTTCAGGTGAGCAATTATCAAAGAACGCACCAACACGACGCGCGGGATTGGTGTCTACGGAGCCATATTTGTAATCAGCGTTGGGTGGGCGATATTTCTCAGAAAAGACAAATCTCGCATCCTTACCGTTCGTACTGAACAGAGGGCCACCGAATTTGATATCAATGGATCCCATAGCGCAAACAAACATCACTATTGCGATGGCTATAAAAAACATAGTCTTACGATGCATCTTGGTATATCTTTTGTAAATATTTTTTTATATGATGAAATTAAGATGACTAAGGCTGTTCTCATTCACGAGATAAAAGATATATATGAAGAAATTGAATTGGATATAGAACCCTCTAAGAATGAAATTTTCAAACTACTTGGAGGTAGGGCTACATTTATTGGTCAATGGCCTGAAATAGATGTGGTCATTATGAAAGCCGAACAAGGTATGATTGAAAATGATAATATTTTACCGTACCCATTTCATTGTGAAGAAGTGCGGGGTAAGATATTACTCATACGCATGGACAAAAATTCGGAACCACAAGATTTTACATTAGAGGAATACCTCTCATTTGGAACCCGGGATGAACGCATCCTCGTTTAGAACAGCATTGGCATACTTCATGCATAGCTGAAAGTGTACATACGCCCAATCAAGAGGTTTATCCATTTTGGGTTTACCCTTAATTTGATTTTTGTTGATGATACTAACAATATCCACCTTTGTGCCATCCATAGTTTTAACAGTCGCCTGACCAACCTCCTTAAGCCACATCACATCGGCCTCGCTATTACTGTTGAAATTCCTTACGAAATCAGTCATATACATTAAGTACGATTCTTTTCTATAAGTAGACGCGCACTTGGATCAGTTATAGTTGTCCACCTAGGTCTCCATATTTCAGATATGAGGTGATCACTTTGTTTCCCATACAACTTCCAAAATATATTTCTGTACAAAGCTTCTTCTTTTGTAATTGATGGATTGTGACCACGCGCCTTTACCTTAGTCTCTTTGAATAAAACATCATCCACATTTTCTTCTGCGTACTTTTTCACCTCGTCTACCCAGTTTGTACCTACAGCATCACTCATACCATCTTTCTGTCTCCACAAAATATCATGTGGAAGATATCCCTCAAACGCCTCACGAAGTATGCTTTTCTCGATTGGACCAACCTTATCATTTTGATTCATTCTCATACATAAATCAATGAAGTTCTTATCGAGAAATGGCACTATAAGATCAAGACCGTGTGCACCTGCGCATCTATCGGCACGAAGTCCGTCAAACTGATGAATGAGACGAAGGCGTCTCATATTCTCACATGAAAACTCATCAATATTTGGGGCGTTATGGAAATAGAGATATCCACCTAGGAGTTCATCACTTCCCTCACCTGAAAATATGTAGCGACAGTTCGTCTTCTGTTTAATGTACCTACACAATAGCCACATAGGTGTACTTGCCCGGACTGTAGTAGTGTCATATGACTCAAGTGAATAAATCACATCAGTGAGATGAGTAATACCTTCTTGTGGTGTAAAAGTAACCTCTGTGTGTTCTGTATCCAGGTACTTCGCGACTTTACGGGCAGCCTGTAAATCGGGGCTTCCTTCTAGACCAATAGAGAATGTCTTAATCTTACCAAGTCTACGGGAAGCTATAGAAGTGATAAGACTACTGTCTAGACCACCCGATAAGAGGAAACCAATTTCCCTATCAGTATTGTCCAGGCGAATATTGACAGCTTTCTCAAAAGCTTCACGGATTTCATCAGTTATATGGTTATTGGTGTATTTATTAACATTCCAGTATCCCGTATGATAACACACAAAGTCGTTGATGTACGAATCAAAGATGTGACCGGGTGGAAATACATGTATTTCAGACTGGAGGGAACCTAGAGCCTTGGCTTCACTCGCAAACGCGATTGAATTCTCGTCGTAACGAGTGTAAAAAAGAGGACGAACACCCACTGGGTCGCGAGCTGCCATAATACGTTTACCATCTGTGTAAACAAAGGCAAAGTCACCATTCAATAATTCACATGTTTTGGTGATACCAAAGGAGTTGATCATGGGGAGGATAACTTCACAATCACTAGTACTCTTTTCATTCCCTAAGAGAAACTCTTTGTAATTGTAAATTTCACCATTACAAATAAGCATAGATTTATCTTGTATAAATGGTTGCATACCAGCATCAGTCAGATCATTAATCGCGAGACGATAAAAGTCCATACGACACTTCCCAATTTTAGATGTCCTATAGTCATCTGGACCTCGATGAGAAAGGAGATATGAACTCAAATCTACTTCTTCACCGAAGAGGGCGATAATACCACACATCTTATAAATACAAGTCACTTTATTTTTAAGCTAAAATCCATCCACTCACCAAAATCTTCCGGGTTAGCGACACCATCCATCTCTTGTCCGGACATTTTTATACTTTCACTATCATTACGAAAAATCACGTCAAAAGCTATTATACAGTAAAATGAGACGTTTGTTCTACATGCTATTTTATCTAAAGTAGTGAAATCAAATGTTTCAATATCCAGTGAACGTTTTATAATTCGAGGAGAACCGTATGGAAATTTTACCTCCTCATTTAATTCTAATTTTCTATTTTCTGAAGACATATCTAGAGAGGGCCATATGCGATTTCTTGCTCTAAATTCAGATGAATAATCTATACATTTCATTGCTACATCCTTTTCAGCAAAACATACGAAACGAGATTTCGAATTAGGATCCACTAAACTAAGATACGTACCGTTATAATTTAATTTTATGAAGTGGAAGTCCATTTAAATTATATAAGGAAAAAATCTTTAATTAATATAGATGAACTTCCCAAAGACAGCTGGTCAATGTAAATATATGATAGCTTTAAGATCAAGCAGACCCATAGTTATTGGAACTGGTCCAGCTGGTTCTGGAAAGACTATGCTCGCGTGTCAAATTGCGACTGAACATATTTCAAAGCATCCTAGAGCGAGGGTTGTGCTCACTAGACCAATTGTTGCTGCTGATGAAGATATGGGATACCTACCTGGTGATATGGACCAAAAGATGGAACCTTGGACAAGACCGATGTATGACATTTTTGAACAGTCTATGACCCATAACCAGATGGATAGGTGTATTTCTATTGAACCATTGGGGTACATGAGAGGTCGGACGTTTCATCATACTTTGATTATAGCCGATGAAATGCAGAATTCAACCCCGAATCAAATGAAACTTCTTCTTACACGTATAGGTGAGGGTACAAAAATAATAGTGACTGGGGATTTAGAACAATCCGACTTGGAAGGAGATAATGGACTCGAAAACTTGGTGTACAAAATGCAGTGTATGGAGCTTGATTATATTCAACACGTGGAAATGGGAGACGATGATATTGTTCGTCATCCAGCGGTTAAAGAAGTACTGGGTATTCTATCAAAATGACAAAGGTTGTCCTCGCATTACCTGGGCGATCATTTTCAGGTAGATTCATGATATGTTTACTTAACACGATAATGAGTATGAAAGATCAAGGATATGAAGCTGTAATTACAAATGAATATTCAAGTTATGTTACATTTTCTAGGATGAAAACTCTAGGTCTAGATGTTCTCGCGGGTATAGATCAGATCCCATTTGGTGGAAAACTTAACTACGATGTATGGCTCACAATTGACTCAGACATCATATTCAAACCTGAACAGGTATTGGAGATTATCAAAGATACTGAGACTCACCCAGTTGTATCAGGTATGTATAGAATGGAGGATCTAAAACACTACGCGATGGTTAAGGAATGGGATGTGGAGTACTTCAAACAATATGGAACTTTCCAATTTGAGACTGAAGAGAGTGTAAAGAAAGAACCTAAATATATGCCTGTAGCCTACAACGGGATGGGATTCTTTGCCTGTCGTAAAGGTGTCATAGAGAAGTTGAAGTATCCATACTTTAGCTACCCTCTCATTGAGATTGAAGGTAAAGATGGGGTTATGTTGAGAGACACATGCTCCGAAGATGTAGCATTCTGTAAAAATCTTACCGATGCAGGTATTCCGATAATCGTGAATACGAGCCTCCGTGTTGGTCATGAGAAAACACTCGTAATTTGAGGTTCTGAACATCGTTATTCAGATGCTTTAGATCTGTATCAATTCGTGAAATTTTCACATCCATAAGTTTGCGTTCAAGTTTATACTTTTCTAAAAAGATGTACAACTCGTGACGCTTCGCATCATACCACTCTGAAACTTCACTTATTTCTTTGTCAATATCCGAATATTGCCCAATCATTTTATAATCAGTGGGTAACTTTCGTAAATCATCGGAAATTTCATCGATCCGTGTCTCTAGTTCCTGACACGCATCTTTGAACTCAGCGTGATCCTCGATCATTGTACTTGCTTTTTATTGAGATTTATTTTTACTTAGGTTTTCGTGCATTTCTTTAGCAGCCTTTAGTCTATAATTTAGATCAGTCCCTGCCCATTGTATAAGGAAGTCACCTTCTTGCCATTGTCCATCCGTTCCTAGAACATCTTGATATTCTGGGCGTTTATGGAGAAGGGGTGAATTCTTGTAGTCATAAGAGTTCATTACCCTCTGTGGAAGAACTTTACCGACTCTAGCCCACATAGCAGTACCACCGGGTTTCATACCAGTCTCTTCTAGGTGAGAACCTATGAGTAAATCCTGTATAAGTTGATTCTCAAATAGATACCAATGTCTATAAACAGGTAGCCCAGCGATAATCGTATTAATAAATGCTCTTCCTATTTCAGAATTTCTAATTAGCATGTTTCCACAATTTGTACCATTACAATCAGCTGGAACTAAAAAGTGTATGTTTGGATTCGCATGCTTTTCAATAATTTCTTCGAGTTTGATATCCATGTTCGTAATCATACAATCAGTTTCAGATGAAAAAATCCATTCAGCATCGGGGTGTTGTTGCATAACTTTTCTAACTGCGTAAATTTTACTCCATCCAATTGGCACGTGATCCACGGGGATTGGAGGATTTCCAGCTCTCATAGGTTTACCTACAATGGATTCAGCACCATCTTCAAGATGATAGAGGATGTACCCATGTTTTTCACAATACAACTTTCTATTTTTATGAACAGTCCAATCGGCAAGGGGTTTATAATTAAGGTCGTTAACTGTGACGAGTATACACTTCATGTATATTAAAGATGTGTAACCTTTAATAGATATATGTCTATCGTTACATCTTCCGGTAATAGTATTCCTATAGATTTGGGAGACGAGGAAATAATGAACCACGTTTTTGATCGTACTTCTTGTGCAAAGATTATCATTAATCAAATAAATAATGATAGAATGTATGATCCATTTTTAAAGGATAAAAAGGATCTAGTTATTCTTGATATAGGTGCAAATATAGGTTTATTTACATTATACGCACAAGACTCTGCATCTAAAGTTATTTCAGTTGAGCCAACACCTTCACATCAGAATCTATTTGAAAAGATTTGTGGAAAATATGAAAATGTGGAACTTGTTAAAGCTGCACTCTCAGATAAAAATGAAGATGTAAGCTTTTACACATGTAATGAAAATTCCACACAGAATTCATTAGTTAAAGGTGAGGGTACAGCCGTGGGTGAATCACCTTCAGATGAAAATAAAGTAACTGTACGAGGAGTGACATTAGAAACTCTGTTAAATGAATATAACATTGATCACGTTGATTTCTGTAAGATAGATATAGAAGGATCTGAAATGATCGCCATTACAGAAGAAACACTTAAACCAGTATATGATAAAATAGATAGAATGTTTATTGAAGTTCATTCAACATATTCCGGTACCGATATGCGATGGGAGGATCATATTATAATCAATCGTAAAAAGATTGAGAAAATTTTGGATAATGTTGGATACAAGTACAGAGTTTTACCCACACAATATCAAGAAACGCTTCATGTATTTAAAGATTCGGAGACTACGTAACACAATGGAACAACGCGTTGTTGAAGTTGCATATGATAATAAAATTGGTCATGTCGGCAGTTGCTTGACAACTGTTCCTATTCTAGACCATATATATAAACACAAAGGAAAGGACG
>Ga0257106_1001431_pt1 | contig 11828 bp, 11 predicted proteins | sample LP_taG_3_FD_190177 | JGI IMG/M metagenome (GOLD analysis project Ga0257106, IMG submission 190177) | Marine microbial communities from Northeast Subartic Pacific Ocean, Canada - LP_J_2011_P26_10m | ecosystem: Environmental > Aquatic > Marine > Oceanic | place: Canada: Northeast Subartic Pacific...
GGAGGGTGGTGGCAAATTGATGATTGCAGTGACTGAAAACACCGTTGCCTCTGAACGCTATGATGCAGTTGTGCTGTTGAGAGAAATTGCACCTCACATCAACGGCGGTGGCGGTGGCCGCCCAACATTGGCACAGGGTGGCGGTTCCAACGCAGATGGCTTAGATGCAGCACTCGATGCAGCCCGCACATCGGTTGGTCTTTCGGATTAAATTGACTCCAGTGCTTCTCGATCGAAGTGAGAGACGGCAATCGTTCTGGCTTCACTCAAATCAAACCATTGAACTTCAGCGATTTCCTCGGTTTGAACTGTTAATGAATCCAAATCACCGTTCCAAACGGCTCGATAGGTGAAAGAAACGAAAGATATGCCTTCTTCAGTGAACACGCTTTGTGTGACCACTGGTTGATCATCGGTGAGTTCGATGTCTAAACCCAGTTCTTCTTTGGTTTCGCGTACACATCCTGTCTTTGGGTGTTCGTTGTGATCCATGTACCCACCAGGTAGGGTCCAATACCCACGGAAATGGCCGCGTTCGACCCTCCCCATAAGCACTTGATTGGCATCGTTGCAAATCATGACTTTCGACACGAGGCGATGAACTGAGCGATAAATGGCTTCCCTCGCAACCGGATGAACGGAATTATCGCTAATGAGGTCATCTTTGAGGGACCAATGCCGTGGCCATGCGATGTTTGGATACCCTTTGATCACCGTGACGAATTGACCCGACAAATCCATTTGAGTTCGTCCGACTTCATCCCACGGAATGCCAATCGCTAACACTTCGTCAACGGTCGGTAGCCGAATGAGGTCTTCAGCAGTGACTCTTCCAGGTTTTGGAAGGCAAGGCCCCTTGCCTGTTTCATCGACCAATAAGACCCTGCCATCGTGTTCAAGATGAACAACTTCGACGGGGTGCATAATCCGTTGGTCTCTTCCATGCCACATGAATGCTCGTATGCCTTTAACGTTGGAATCTGTGTTGACACAAATCACGCTCATTCAAGTAGTGCTACTTTTTCGCAAGGGTATGGGATTTGCTCAATTAAACACGACAGGCTGGGCCATGACGTACCTTGTGTGGGATGAAGGCTCGAAAAAAGCGACCCTTGTCGACCCGGTATTCGATTTTATCGAAGACTACCTCCAAGTTTTGGAATCACGAGGCCTCACGCTCGCCTATGCAATAGCGACCCACACCCACGCCGATCACATCACTGCCTGTTTCACACTCAAAGAAAGACTTGGTTGTGAATACGTCATGTGGCATTCCACTTCCTGCCTCGGGGTTACAACATACGTCGATGACGGTGAGGTTCTCGAAATGGATGGCGTTCAATTCACGTTCCACCATGCACCCGGCCATACCAACGACAGCATGCTGATTGAAACCGATACTCACGTCATGACGGGCGATTTCCTCTTCACTGGCAAGGGGGGTGTTGGACGAGATGATTTGCCAAGCGGTCGTATTCACGTCCATTGGACGGCCCTGAAGGTTCTCGATCGCCTCGATGGTCATCTCGTCGTCTGCACTGGCCACGACCCACCAGGCACAGAAATGCAATCATTGGAATGGAATCGACGCAACAACCCGGTTCTCAACATGACGACCTATGAGGAATACGAATCATGGCAGCTTGAGGTCAGTGCGGGACTTGGCTCTGTTTCTAAGATTAAGACAGCTGTTCCGGCGAACCTGTTTGCAGAGATACCGGAACATATTCCATGGCTTGAGGAATGAGCCCATGCCTCACCCAAGGGTTTTGATTTGTCTAAGCAAGAAATGCGAATGCCTTTGAAGGGCGATGTTGGCCATCAGCTATGCGCTCTTCCTCCGCACGTGGTCTATTGATTGTTTTCAGCCTGCAATTGCTGTTGGTTGGGGCCTCCGCAGCCCCGCTTATGTCATCGTTGAATCCTGCGGGGGATGCTGAAAAAATGGATGTGTTCCTAGAAGAAGCACTCGATGCTTCAGAATTCGATGCAACTCTTTCTGTCATCTTCCAACTGAACAGTGGAGTTACCGTGGAAGACCGCAATTGGTTGGAAGACCACGGTGCTTCCATCCTCGGCGATGCACCCCTGATTGACGGTGGACTCATCGAGGCATCTGCAACGGATGTGCGAGTCATCAGCGAATGGTCACGTACTGAATACCTTGAATTGAATCGAGAATTGGAATTCTTTTACCTCCCCTCGGAATGGGGCGGCGAACCAACACCTGGCATCATGATGCATGAAACGACCCAAGTCGTCAACGCAACCACTTCATGGCACCGTGCAATCATCAATACCGATGGAACCGTGGCCTTTGAAACGGACATGGCGTTCACCGAATGGGATGGTGACGGTACGGCCATTGTTGATTTGGACACTGGCGTTGACGCCGGACACCCTGATTATGACTACCTTGCTCCTTGGACTGGCGATAAGACGTTGTACTCTGCAAAGTGGGATGGCGTGTGGACAGAAACTCGCAACTCAGACACATCCTCAGGTCACGGAACTCACGTCGGCGGTACGATTGCTGGAAACGGTGATGCCTCTGCAGGCCGCCGCGCTGGTGTGTCCAAGGGCGGACAACTGGTTGCGCTTGGGACCGGTGACGGAGCCTCGATTTTTGCGGCAGAGCAGGGCCTTGAGTGGACCTATCAGCATTCCATGCCTGGTCAGAATGAATACCATATTCGTGTGGTTTCCAATTCCTGGGGAACCGATGGCGACTACGATCCAAACGGGGCTGTAGCTCAACTCACAGAGATGCTGACCTATGAGAACGGGGTAGCCGTCATCTTCGCTGCTTCAAATTCAGGCGGCAACGGTGGGGAATGCGCAAGTGGGCTGAAAACCAACGTCTACGCCAATACCCCTTCCGCAATTTCTGTGGCCGCCCTCACGCACGACGGGACTGCTGTCACCTCTTTTTCCAGCCGTGGTTGTATGAATCAAATGCACACATGGCCTGATGTTGGGGCCCCCGGTCGGGACATTTGGGCCACGGCTCCTCGAGGCACCGCTATCGATGCGTCAACGAAGTTGCAAGGGGACCTCTACTACATGGCCATCTCTGGTACCAGCATGGCAACACCTCACGTAGGAGGCATGGCTGGTTTGTTGCTCAACGCAGCCCCATCCCTGACCGTTGCAGACTATCACCGTGAAGATCACGACGAAGGCGACGCACTGGTCGGTGGGGAAGGTGCTGCGGCGTACGGTCAATTCGACGATTGGAATGAAGCAAATTACTCCCGAGTCCATGAAATAGAACTGATTCTTGAATTAACCGCTACCTACGAAGGCATGCAAAACTCATGCGAGGCAGGAAACGACGATGATGCATGCAATGATATTCCAACCGAATGCTACAGGTCCGCTACGGGGCGCTGCCACGACTGGCGCGTTGGTCACGGACTCACAGATGTGGACGCTGCAGTCGCGCTTGCTCGCACCTTGCAGTTGATGCGAGACCAGAACGACGATGGCATCATCGACCACCCTGAATACAATGTATGGGATGCCTTCGAAATCTTCGATGCATTGCGGACAGAAGAGTCAATTGTCGTTGATACGGATCGTGTTCGCCACGCATGGAAAGGCGATTGGAACCATTTCAACAATGGCGCAAGCGGTGCGGTCTACTACACAGAAGATTCCCACTATGTTTGGATTCCAAATGGAACCTACAACATGAATGTACTCTTCACCCCGACAGAAGTTGATGTTGAAACCGCCCAAGTGGGTAACCTTCAGATGGAAATTGACCTTGGCGAGGATGGTTCAAACGATGCACAAGGTGAAGGAACACGCGTTTCAGACACTTGGATTTACGACCTTGATGTGGATTCGTCACATTGGAACGCTTGGGCACACTTTGACGTGACTGGCCAAGCAATGGCCTTCCTTGGAGTCTTTGAAGATCCTGAGTTCTTCGAAGCTAGCATCCCTTACACGGTGGATGTCGTGCTTACCCTTGACTTGGCCACACCGGTAGACATCACCATACCCCAACGGCCAGATTTCTATTCAGATCTGGACCCGACCACCAAATCTGACGCTTGGGATGACGCTTTCATGGGCCAGTTGACCTTCACTCGTGAAGCGTACAATCAGTCAGCCCTCATGGAACAAATCTTGCCGAAAGCGATGGTCGAAGAGGAACAAAGTTCCTTCTTTGGAGCGCTTGGTGATGTCTTTTCTCAATACACGGCTGCATCGTCGCTGTTTGCACTCTTCGTCATGCTCTGTGCACTCGGCGTCGGCTATGTTGTTCGCAACAGTCGTGTCGATGAACCCGAGCTGTACAGCATGGATACCATTGATGCGGAACTCGAAGACTGAGTTCACAATGGGTTCTCAGGGATGATCCCTTTGTGTTCTGAGGCAGGCAATGCTTGCAGGTCTGCAAATGTGAGTTGGTCGGGAGGTGCTTCATTGAGGTTGTTTAGTCGCTCCTTCATTTCCATCCTCACGTGGAATTCGATGCGCCCTTTGGTCCTCGTTAAGTCGTAAGATAATGGATTCAACGCCTCGATGATTTGCTTTTCGAAATCATCCTTGACTCGAGATCCCCGCCACAACGAGTACCCCCACCGGAAGGCGATACCAACCACGGCCGCCCCATAGAGTACCATCAAGATGGAGGTCGCAAAAAGCACGGCGTTTCCGGAACGGGATTCGTCCAGTAAGTTACGCCCAATGAGGAACACCAATCCAATCCCAACAAGGGGCTTGAGGATGCTTTCAAGCCATTGGTCAACAGGCACTAATCGACCCTTTGCGGGGTCAACAAACACCAGGTCCGATTCAAAGGCGGTGTTCATCACGCTCAGTGCTCCGAGCAAAATAATGTACAACCCGGTGGAAAAGGCAAGTTCGATCCCCCAAGAGTCGGAGTTGAATGTCCAATGAACGATGAGCCATGCGAAAAGACCGAGAAAAGCGCCTTGTGGCACGTGGTTAAAGTGGATGACGTGATGGGAAAATTCGTTCAATTTGGTGCTTGTCATCGTCACACCCCTGTGGGGTTTTGGAATGTGAATGATTTGCCAGTGCATGATTTTCTCGATGGTGGTCAACCCCTTTACGAGGAGCCGCTGTCGAATCATCAACGTTTCAATGAGAATTAAAACCGGGAGGCCAAGCAAAATCACTGGCAAAGCCATGATGGCAGCAAGCGGGAAAATGAGGATGGTTGGAAGCAACAGAAAATGCGACAACGTCAACGGGTGGAATAAATCAGCTTCAATGACGCGTTGTTGGCTGGGTTGAATGTGGAGGCTTCTTGCCACATCATCGAGTGTTGCTCGAAACGGTGCCACCTGACGACCGGCATCGATGATTTGCAGTACTGTATTCCTGTATTGTGATTCTTCATGGCCAGAACCCGTGAACAACCGCCATGCAATCCGCATTGGTAAAGCGAGAATGAGCGGTATGGAAAGTAAACCAAGCGCCCACAAAAGGGCATTGACATCCACTTCAGCCATGCTACCCTCACATGTGCCCAGCGAGAGGAACGGTTTCAATCATTGGGAGGCAACGGACGCGAAGCCTAAGATTCATGGCCTTCGGCGAACCCATGCAGAGCATGGCAAGAATTGCAGTGACCGACGGGATGGCAAAAGATGCAGTGAAATTGCTCGAACAAGCCGGCCACGAGGTGGTCTTGGGATTCATTGAACCCGAACTTCTTTCCAACGGGGCCTTGAATGAATTTGATGCAATTATCGTTCGCAGCGCAACTAAACTTCCCAGTGCCATCATCGCCGCTTCTGGTGATCGTTTAGCGGTTATAGGTCGGGCTGGAGTCGGTGTTGACAACATCGACATCGAAGCTGCAGCCGCTGCGGGCATTCCAGTCGTCAATGCACCTCGCGCATCAACACAATCCGTTGTCGAATTAACCATTGGCCATCTGCTCGCATCCCTTCGCCACATTCCCCGGGCTGACCGAGGGCTGCGCAACGGGAAGTGGGAGAAGAAAATCATGAAAGGAACTGAATTGTCTGGGAAGAACCTCGGCCTCATCGGGTTCGGGCGCATCGCACAGGGGGTTGGAGCGATCGCTCAAGCGCTTGGTATGACCGTTCATACCTTTGATCCTTATCTGCCCCCGAAGGTGGCGAAAGCACAAAACACGACCTTGCATAAAAAAGTTGAAACTTTGTTTTCAAACTGCACACATATTTCCATCCATTGCAACCTCAACGATGAGACGCACCATTTGGTCAACGCTGAACGCATGGCCCTTATGCCAGGCCGCTCAAGCGACGGGATCAACTGCGGTAACCACATTGTCAACTGCGCCCGTGGTGGAATCATCGATGAAGGCGCTCTGTTGGACAACCTCCAATCTGGGCAAGTTGCATCAGCGGCTTTGGATGTCTTTGAGATTGAGCCCTTACCATCGGATTCGCCGCTTCTTCAGCATGAACACTTTCACGGCACCCCACACATTGGGGCAGCGACTATGGAAGCGCAAGCCAGGGTTGGCCAAGATATTGCTCATGCCATCATGGCTGTGCTCAATGGTGACGTTTGCGAAACCACCGTCAACGCTCATCTGTTGAAATGATTCACTTTCACTTGAACCGCTTCGGGTCTCCCGCAAGATGGTCAATCGCCGTTCTAAACGCTAGGTATGGGACGGACCGTACCAACATGGCGCACACGGATTGAAGACGAACTCAAGTCGTTGGAATCGTTTCGGCGAGCTTTACCCTTGGCTGAAAAGCACTTGTTGGACACACTCGCTAAAGGCGTGCGCCATCGCCGAACGGCGGGCGGCATGCTTCCTTCACATGATGTCTGGAAGCCAATGTTGTTGTCCATGTTGATCGAAGTGATGGTGCAGAATTCGAAACTGGAACGCCGCCTCCAGGTCCTTGAGGACGCCGAGGTGGTGAGCGATGAACGGGTTAATCCTTGATGTTCAAGCCGCAGAAAACGGTGCGTCAATGGATGTGTGGTTGGTTGACCAATCACATGGAGCGAGGAAGGTCAATGTTCCATGGTGCCCTTCACTTCATGTCCATGCCACGAAGCAACGCCTGGTGCACTTGTGGGCGTGGTTGGAACAGCCAGAAATCCGAGATCGGTTCGGTATTGGCCTGATGAGAATGCATCGCTCCCGTCTTTCTCTGGATGCTTCTGAAGTGGATGAAGTTTTGGAAATCGATGTTCACAACAGCTGGAGCATGCGCAAACTGGCCGCTCACATCGAAGCACGAGGCCGTTATGACCACTACACTTTGTACTCCGTAGATGCCCACCTTGCACAGCGTTTTTTAGTGGAATTTGACGTAACTCCCTTTCAACAGGTGCGTTGGAATGGTTCTTCTTTTGAGGTTACTGCGTGTGTAGATTTGCCCGAATTGGTGGTGATGCACATGGCCGTCAACTACCATACCAACGACTGCTTTCACACAGACGCAGCACGGATAAAATCTGTTGAATTTCGAGGATGCACACCAGCTGGAATCTTCGATTTCGCCCAACCACCGTTGCATATCATTCAAGGTCCATTGGGAGAGGATGCTCGCCCTTTCTTACATCAATTGGAACACATCATGGCCGAATTAGATCCCGATGTGGTGGTCACTCACGGCGGCGATGGTCTTCATTTCCCTGCGTTGATTCGTATGGCTGAAGCATCAAACATCACTGTGTCCTTGAGTCGAGATGGCCGTCCATTGCGGGCTAGGACTTCAGCACGCACCATCCATTCTTACGGTGAAACGCTTCACAAGGATGGGTACATTCCGCTCTACGGACGGCTTCACATCGATCAGAATGGAAGTTTTATTGTCAGGGAAGGGGGGCTTTTGGGTCTGTTTGAACTGGCCAAGCATTCTCAGCAATCCCCCCAGGACATCTCTCGGCTTTCACCGGGTTCTGTCATCAGTGCGATTCAAATGCGTACAGCAATGGAAGACGGGGTGCTGGTGCCGTGGAAGAAAAACCGCCCCGAAGACACGAAAACTGCGTGGGCGCTGTTGCACGCAGATCGTGGCGGGTTGTACCTTGACAGCCAGCCGGGCGTATACAGCCATGTCATCGAACTGGATTTCGCGAGTCTTTTTCCGAGCATCATTGCAACCCGCAACATCTCAACTGAAACGCTCAATTGCCCGTGCTGCCAAACCAAAGCGACTTCTGAATCAGCTGCCTTCGTGCCCCTTCATCCTGATGCAGCAGAACGGGTCTTCGCTGAACGGCATGTTCGACGCCATTTCGGCGCAGGTTTGTTCCCCATTCCTTCAGCCTACGCACTGCCAGTGCCGGGTTTAACTTCACACACGTGTGGCCGAATACACGGTTTTCTTGGCCGGATTGTAGCGCCACTGATCGAACGGCGACGGCAATTAAAAGGCCAGATTGAACGCAAAGGTGACGCGTTTGATCAGCAACAAAATGCCCTCAAGTGGTTGCTGGTAACGTGCTTTGGTTACACAGGGTACAAGAACGCCCGATTTGGACGTATTGAAGCCCATGAGGCGATTTGTGCATGGGCGCGTGATATTCTCCTCGATACGATCAGCATGGCTGAAGAAGACGGGTGGGAAGTGCTCCACGCCATCGTCGATTGCGTATGGATTCAAGACCGGCGACAACGAACACCAGAGGAACGGGTCAAGGACGCTCATGCCTTTGCTCAACGAGTCACAGAGCACGTGGGGATTCCTCTCGAGTACGAAGATATCTACCGCTTTATCGGCTTCGTTCCGAGCCGAGTTCATGGTGCAGGTTCGCTCACCAAATACTGGGCTTTTGGACAACACGGTTTGAAGGTTCGAGGCATTGAAGAACGACAACATTCCACTTGCAAATGGGTTGGTGATTTGCAACGCTCGGCGCTTCAGGCCCTTGTGAACCATTCAAGCGACGAAGTTGGAGTTCCTAGCGTGGACGCTCAGCGCGCGGTCATTGCGATTCTGCGAAAACAGGTTCACCGTTTGGAGAAACACGAAGTGCCCTTGGAGGACCTTGTCGTAGCACGCCGAATCAGTCGCGACTTGAGCGAATTCAATGTTGCCACTTTGGCGCATGCTGCATTGTTACGGGGTCGTCTCCATGGAGTCACCATTCCACCAGGCGGTAAGGTCCGCTTTGCAGTGATTGCTTCTACCGGGACGATTCAACATGAACGGGTGATTCTGTTGGAAGAACTTCTCCACACAACCGTGCGCTCGGAGCGTGCCGACGTTGAACATTACAGAGCGCTGGCTTTGCGCGCCATTTGGGCCATTTTGGCACCTTTCGGATGGGATGAAGAAGAAATCACGATTGGTCAGCGGAGAATTACGCTGCAGAATTACCTATGAGCAGAGCGGCCTTGGCGGCTGACCGTCGAGAAAAAGAATCTAATCCGTACCCAAAAGTTCGCCTTATGAATCTCTCTGTGGTGGCCCAATAGGCTGAGCTTGTTGGCTTAGTTACGATTATCGGTGCAGCCATTTACTCGAGGTTTCAATTCCACCATGAACACGGCCAACCCTACATTTCGTGGGAACGAAGCCGGGGTGGCGATGCACGGTTGGAGTGGTTCACCTGGCTTGCTGAGCGCATCGAATAATTTGCTCCCCAAGCGACAACGCCTCATCCTGCCCATCTGGTTTACAAAGACTGGAAGTCTCCTGTCGCTTGATCTTTTTCAGTCGCTCGACGGTACGAGTGAGGGTCATCGCGCCGAGTGGATTTGGCCAGGTCCCACTCAATCCACTTGGGCTGTGCGTGAGCCATCGACGGCCGTTCTTGTTCCGCCCCTCACGTTGCTCGACCAGTTGGCGAGATGCTTGGCGTTCAACCATTGTCAGAAGTTGTTGATGGCGTTTGGATTTGGCTTGATGGCTTGTAATCAGAAGTACAGCGACGTCTTGATTTTGGGCAATCGACTTCACTTCGAACATCAATCGGCGCATCAAGCACCGTGCTTCATGATCGCCGACTTGGTTATCAAGATGCATCGCAATGGGTGCGTCGATGATCACCAACGGTGCGTCTGTGATCGAAACTTCTCTTGCCAAACGTTCGACTAAGGAGGACAGTTGGTGAACGGTAAAACCTCGTCCAATGAACAATCGATGCAGGTGTTCGTGCGCTGCGGGTTCGGTTGAGGGGAAGTGATGCAGAATTCTTGCTGGATCGATTCGTGAAGCCCCATCAATCCAGTGGACATTTTGCCCAGCCCTCAATGCTGTTGCTGTCCATGATTCAGCGTATTTCCGCATGCTTTTTCCGGCGTACCCTTGGCCGCGCAGATGGTACACTTCACCTCGTTGAGGTGCAATGAGGTCAAGGTCGAGGGTTCTGATTGAGCGTTGAATCGATCGCTGGATGGACATACCTCGGAAGGTTGTGAAGTCGGCCTACCTTCCTTTGTCAGACCCTTCAAATGAAAGTGAAAGTCGTTTGACGGCATCATCAACTTGAAGCACCGTGGACAAAAATTGGGTTGCATGTCGGGGGAGCAAGCACCACCCGCCAATGATCAAGAGCGTATCCTAATTCACTGTGACTTGGATGCTTTTTTTGCATCGGTGGAAATTCTTCATCGCGATTTAGACCCTGAGCGCCCCTTGATTATTGGTTCGGATCCCAAAGGTGGGCGTGGTCGAGGCATTGTTTCCACATGCAATTATGCAGCTCGAACCTATGGCATACGCTCAGCGATGCCGATCGGCGAGGCTTGGCGGCGTTGCCCGGGAGCCCCGTTTGGGCCCGGTCACTACATCAACGGCACCCGTGGGCTTTACAGCCGTGCTTCACGCAAGGTCATGGCCGTTTTACGAAAGCCAGCAGAACATTTTGAAAAAGCAGGCATCGATGAGGCCTACCTCGATGTCACTCAAGCAGTCGGCGGTGATTGGGACGCCGCCTATGCGTTGTGTCGCAAGCTGCAAGCGTCCATTGAATCGGAGGTCGGTTTGACGGCTTCCTTTGGCATTGCTCCGACTCGCATCTTAGCCAAAATGTCAAGTGAGATCAACAAGCCAAAAGGCATTTTTCGTTTACTTCCCGATGAAACGCTGGATTTCTTTACCGAACGTTCGCTTCGTGATGTGCCAGGAATCGGCCCTAAACGCGCCACACAACTGGCAGAGTGGGGTTTCAATACGGTTGATGAAGCCTATGAAATCGGCGAAATAGCGTTGGGGCGCATTGCCGGTGAACGGTTCGCTTCTTGGCTGGTCCGTGTTGTCGACGGCACGACAAGTCGGGAGGTGAGTCCCCTCCGTAGTCGGAAATCCATCGGTAAGGAGAACACTTTCTCAAGCGATCAAAACGACCAACAAATGGTGCTTGGACATTTGAAACACTTGGTTCAACACGTGATGACGAAAGCCAAGGAAATTGGCGTCTCTGGCCGCTTATGCGAAGTGAAGATCCGATACACGGGGTTTGAAACTCACACGCACGGCCGTTCAATCCCTGTTGCAATGGATGATATCGATGTGTTTTCGCGTTTAGCTGAACGGTTGTTTGCACTCAACGTCGATCATGGTCGCCCAATTCGTTTGATTGGTTTCCGGCTTGGTCAGTTGGACATGCCCAGCACTCGACAAGCCAAACTGTTGCTTGAAGAAGAATGAATCACTCGAGATGGTGCATTCTCGTCAAGATGCCCGTAAACGCTTCGAGTTGCTTCGGAATGGCGATGCCGGTTACGGGTTGGTTGAGGGAGATCCCCTGCTCCTTTTTGTGGCTCCAGGTGTCGCCATTGAACGCCTGAATTTCAGACGAAAGGCTTCTCAGATGATCTCCATGTTGCGTCCCTAGAGCGACGCTGGTATGAGCTGGCTTAGGGAAAGCATCCACATCTA
>Ga0257106_1001435_pt1 | contig 11816 bp, 5 predicted proteins | sample LP_taG_3_FD_190177 | JGI IMG/M metagenome (GOLD analysis project Ga0257106, IMG submission 190177) | Marine microbial communities from Northeast Subartic Pacific Ocean, Canada - LP_J_2011_P26_10m | ecosystem: Environmental > Aquatic > Marine > Oceanic | place: Canada: Northeast Subartic Pacific...
GCTCAAAGAATCCAAATCGACATCATCAATATCATAAATGTCATCTAATGTTTTGAAACGGTCGGTTATTTTCATATTGTATGTCCATTTATGAACGTGATCTTTTTGTAATACAACTTCACTAAAGTCTACTAAATCATCGCGAATATTTTGTAAATAATCCATAATATACGGTTCACCGCAAGCCATCATTTTACTAGGTTCATAGTTAGGTGCAATATCAACAACGATTATCTTTTCTTTTGCAATGTCTTTTAAATTTTCTATTATGTTTAATCTGGCAAATTGTGGAACTTCATGAAACAAAAACATAGCAGTAACAATCTCATATTTTTTATCCGGTTTCCAATCTTCAATATGTCCTTGTTCAAAGTCCTTATTTGGAAATATATTATTTGCCATTGTTATCATTTCGTTGCTAGTATCTAATCCAAGACTTCCTTTATTTGAAGATGTAGAAAATCCGGTTCCACACCCAACATCTAGAAAAGTTTTATTATCTCCTTCCTCATCGGTAACTTCTTTTCGCAGATTACGTCCATAAATAACAGTATCGGTATACTTAGTAAAAATCGGTGCTATTTTAGAGTGAATAGATAAAAACGAATTATCGTTTCCAAACACATGGATTCGTGGATCATATGGATACAATCGCGGATTCCAAGAATGGACCTCTTGTATGTTAATTAATATATAAAAAAGTGTAAACACCTTCATTATAATAGGTAATGAAATTTATTTATATTGGTTCGAAAAATATATTATTGTGTGAGTGTGTCTGTAATTATAACTCATACATATTTATTACCTCATTCGGTGTCATAATAGCAAGGTTTAAATTACGCGCTTCGTCTAATTTACCAGTAGAAATCGTTTTATCTTTCACAATTACTATATAAGTGTTTTTATTAACCGTAGAACTCATATCTGCACCCACCTGTTTGAGTTGTTCTATTAAATCATTATCTCTAAAACCAGTCATTACTATTTTTTTATTATATAGTGGATGACCAATATCAATATTTTCGCTAATAACCTGGTTTTCATTTAATTTATATTCTAATCCCGCCTCTGTTACCCATTTTAAAAATTTATCAATATATTTAACAAATTTATTTGCTGTTTTTTCGGCCATACCACTTATCATTTTGACTTTATCTACCTTTTCTTCATTACTAACCGGTGATGTTAATATATCAGGCTCTGCTGTAAGAATTAATTTGAAACGTTTCTCTCCAAAACCACGCCCAAATATGTTGGTCGCTTGCATCAATTCGGGTAAACTAGTGCTTTTGATTTTTTCGGAAATACCGTTGCTTATTTTTGTTGCTAATTTATCTTTAAAACCCTCTACTTTTAAAAAGTCATCTTTTGTCATTCTTATAATTTTTGGAATACTATTATTACCTGCTTCTGTAATACGTTTAATATTTCCAGTACTCAATCCTTCTACGCCTATTATTTTGAAGAATCCAGTAATTGTCTTGTTTATTACTGTTTCATTGGTTTCTTTGTTTTCCAACATAATATCAACCTCTGTCTCATTCCAAATATATTTTTCTTTCGGCATCATAGGTTCACTAGATGACTGTATGACTTCGACAATGTGTGGAATAACGTCACCCGACCGAACTAATTTAATAAGAGAACCGATACCAATACTATTATCTTTTATGAATTTCGCATTGAATCCAGTTGCGTATTCTATTGTTACACCTCCCAATACAATTGGCTCTATTTGAACGCGTGGTTTTAAATATCCATCTTTACTCGGTGTCCAGATAACATCCAATACCTTTGCTTCGGCAATTTGGTCTGATAATACCATTTTGAATGCAAAGGCGTGGTCGGGATTTCCACTGATTCGCTCATAAATGTTATCGTCGATACATATCACACCATCTATTTCATAATCGTAATTGTTTCGCCATTCAACCAATAAATCAGATAGTAAATTGTTATTAATTTCATCATGATTTGCGTATTTTACAATATTAATATTGTTCAATGATTCAAGATAATAGAATTGTTCTGATGGTTTCGAGGACGGTTTTATCAATTCATAAATTACAAAATCAATATTATTATATTTTTCCGGTTCTATTTTCTTTTGGTTAATCACACCAGCCACGAAATTGCGTGGATTTGCAAATTGTTCTTTGTAATTTGCTTTAAAAACAGCCTTTTTAATAATAAATTCACCACGCAAAACTACGTTTTTATCTTTTGGAAGGTTTAAATACGGAATCAAATGTGACACATCTTGTCCTATTTTTCCATTACCGCGCGTATATAATTTTGGCTCTTCGCCTTCAGTTGAATAAAGACCGCTTACACCATCTAATTTACACGATAGAACATAAGGACCAGTATATTTTATTTGCCAATTTGAAAGGGCTTTCGTATCCGGTTTTATTTTATCCATCGACCACATTTCGTAGGGCAGCGTAACCTTTTTCTTATCTACATCCATATTACAATTCGTATGTCCTTCTAACGCGGCTTCATTTTCTGGATACATAGAAAGGGTTGTTTCTCTCAATATATCATACTCATTATCGTTCATTATTGGTTTTGAATCACAATAATAGGCATTGTTTGCTTGCCTAAGCATATTGCTAACTTCATTTTCTGAAAGTGTTTTCAAAATACCTACCCCTTCTTTTTTAAATAACTCAATATTATCTCTGATTAATGTTTTTTTTGATTTCTTAATCGTTTTATTTACAGTTATTTTCCTTTTTTTATTAGTAATGTATTTAACAGAGCGACTATCAGTTCTATTTTCAGGCTCAATATATTCCATTCCTAAAAATTTGAAAATGTCTTTTTCTGTTTCAAATACTTTATCTACTTTCGTAGTTTTTTTCCCATTTTCAATGTGATACAAACCGTGTTCGTTTAATGTGTAACCCAATTTCAGTGCCCGTTGACGCTGTATTGTGTTAAATATTTTGCTTCCTGTAAAATACAATATTGAAAACGGGTATTCTTCCGGCGATGCATATAAGAAATCGACGCGACGGGCTGGTTTATCGTCAATCTGAGTAACGACTAAGCTCTTACTCTTTCCGCGACTTAATACTTCAATTATTATTTTTTCCTCTATTAGTGCATCGATAAATTTAATAAAAGCATTATGATCATTGTCTTTATTTGTTATAATCAAATCGATATCGCCCGATGTTTTTGCGTTTCTTCGATACGAACCCACTATTTCAAAGGATGAATTCGGTGGTGTCACTTTTGAAAATACACTATCAAATACCTCGTTATACACATCAATTTCATCGCGCGGTATTCGTTTTTCTATATCTTCATAATGTACAAGACCTATTTTCATAGCATTATTAAGAAGTTCTGTATTTTCTTTTAAATCTTCAATACTAGTAATTCCTTTATCGACAAACTCTTTGGCTTTTTTAGGTCCAATCCCGTATACTTTTGTTAATATATTAATAGGATCCTTGCGCTCATTATCTAACATAACAATTTTGCCTGTATTTATATATTCACTAAGCTTACTTAGTGTGGTTTTCCCTATTTTTGGTATATTTTTCAAATCTTCAATAGTAATAATATCGCCATCATATATAATAATAGATTCACTTGCTTGACGATAAGCTTTAGCTCTGAAATGTTCGCCCTTTTTAGATAATAAATCATCTATTTCATTCAAGATACTAATCAAATCTTCATTGTAGCGGTTCATATTTTTAGAAGATTGAGATAGCTTTATATCATCATTCGATTGTTTGTTAAGTTTTTTAATTGTTTTATTTAAACGTTTAGTGCTCATTATATAAATCACCAAAATAAAATTCAATTTATTTTGGTTTTAAATCACTAAAATATTTTTTTTCAAAATTAACACCAAAATCATCGTGTTTCGTATTATTTAACTTATATAATGTGTCCATATGTTTTGATTTTTTTTTACTTACTTTAATCTTAATGTTGGGGTTTTTATAAACAGGTAAATTTTTAATATCTAACATTATAAATAAAAATATATAATATTTATATTATGACCTTAATAACTAAAAATAATAGTATTCATGCAAATTATAATGGGGAAGTGATGGATATATATGCTCTCGAAGGTTCGGATGGTAATAGACAAATATTTTACACACAATTAACCAACGATGATATTAAAAATATGATAGCTGGTCCATCCAAAGAACAAAGATTGGAGCAACGTTTAACAAGTGATTTTAAGTGTGATTATAATTTTGAAAAACCTTCAAAGAAACATATTAATCAATATCCAAAAACTTTACTTAACTCATTTAAAATGGCCGAAATGGTTACACCACCTACATCGCTTAGCAAACATACACTTAGCAAACATACACTTAGCAAACATACACCTGGCAAACATACACCTGGCAAACATACACCTGGCAAACATACACCTGGCAAACATACACCTGGCAAACATACGCTTAGCAAACATACACCTGGCAAACAAACACGTAGAAAGAAAAGAAGGAAAAGAAGGAAAAGAAGGAAAACAAATAGTATTTCAAGGAGAAAGGATTCGCAAAATAATACAAAGCGTGTTAAATATGCACCGTTTTCAAAGGCACGCAAAACGAAACGTAAATATTATTTGACCCCTTCGTCAAATGATAAAATGATTGAATTGGAAAAAGAAGATGATCGTCCTTCGATCGAACGAACTGTATACTAATTTGATGATATAGCATTGTATATTTCTTTATTGGATTGTTTAGTATTCACAGAGAGATTATGTTTATAGGTTTTTGCAAAAATTTTATCTGTTCTTTTAAGATAGCTGGGAGATGCAAATATTAAATCACACATTACGTCATCGTGATAAATACAGTCTATATACATTTTTCTATCCTTCTTGATTTGTTTAATAAAATTTAAAAAGTCACTGAAATATTCGTCTGAAAATATCACTACATAAATGTAGCATAATTTTTGTTGTTTTTTATTACAATTTTCTTCATGAATAGAATATTGTGAATCACAATTATTGGCAATATTTGCAATATATTTATCCAGTGAACTATTATTTGTTATCACATTCCCTTTATTTATGTAATTCGACAATTCAATAACATAGCCCATTATATACGCTCTAAATATTATATATTATAAACAAGACACTACATATGTAGTGTCTTGTTTATGTGTTTTTTAACCCCTACTTTTGTATATTATTAATATATATGTCCGAATCTTGGAAAACAAGTAGTGCTAGAAAACCTATTATAAATGCATCCAAAATATTTACAAATAAATTAGTCTCGAAAAGTGCTATAATAGTAAATGATATATCCTCGTCAAATGATATTAGTTTAAGTGAAAATATTGTAATTGACAAAGTAAAATCTTTGATAACCGATACTTCAATGAACATAAACATATTAAGGTGTAATGTGATTGATATGAGAGCTTCACAAGAGGATTCAAGCTACATAAATTTTCATAAAAATATTAAAACGCGAAAATCGGCGGGTATATATGATTTATATACAGAAGACTTGTCGTCAAATAACTTACAAACATCCGATTTGTCTGTTAATTTTATTCATTCGAATAATACCAATATTACCTTTAATTCGGATACATCGTTTACCCAATTTGTTTATGCTAATAATATAGATGTTAGCTATATCTTTACAGATAGTAGTTTTATCAATATACACACGGATTTATCTATAAATGGAAATTTAAATGCAGAGAGATTAACCACTAACAAAATTAAAAGTGTAAATGATAGAATTATCATAGATTCTGATATATCAGTCAATGGAACAATTTATGCAAAACATATAGATGTAAGTGGAATTTTAAAAGCCGAAAAATTAATAGTAAATGATATATCCTCGTCAAATAAAATAACAATAAATTCCGATTTATCATTTAATAAGGGATTATTTATATCTGATTTACATTTGGAAAAAATGTATTTATTTGATTCAGATAAAATTATAATAAATAGCGGTGTTTCGATTAATAATAATTTAACTATCGGTAATGACGTATCATTTGGTGGAGTTATTAGCCCTCTCGACGAGGATACTTTATCATTTAATGGGACTGTAGCATTTAACAAATCAATAACTGCAAACACGATTAAGACAGATAAGATTAGTTTACACAGTAACACGCAAGATTCGAGCGCAATAATATTTGATGCAGATGTAAGTATAAACGGTGGTATATATGCAAAAATGCCATATAAATATGGAGCAACCATAGTTAATTCTTTTAGTGAGCTTCTAGAAGATTCAAATAAAAAAATAGGAGCTTTATATTTATTAGTTCCTCCGAAACTTAAAAGTGGAAACGTTTACACAGAAGCTTCTTTGCAACTATTTAAAACAGGAGAAGATATTAGTTATGTAAGACCAATACAACCAAAGGTAACCCTATATGTTAGAGAAACTGCTAACCAAGTTATTAAAGTAGAAACACTAAATAAGGATGTTTGTTGGAATAGTGTAACACTGAGAAATAAAATTCATTACTCCAATAATGATATATGTTATAGTAGTTATTATGATAACAGTAATGAAATATGGTATGATGTGGATGCGGATGATGTAAATGATTTGTCTCATACATTTGATATCAGTGTTAGTACCTTAACAGGAATTAAAAATGGAGTTAGAAATGATGATAGTTTTAATCGTATATATTATTTTGATTTAAGTGCTAGCGACCCGGAAGGTTTTGACGTATCCTATTTACTAGGAAGTAAACACGACGATGGTGATACAAATGTAATAGATTTTTCATCTTTGGAACTAGAAAAAATACATACAACTGACGGTTCTTTAACCCGCGTTAAAGCTACTGTTCCATATGCAAATTTTAGTGGTGGTACAAGCGAGGATTTATCCTTTAACATAGCGGCACACGATAATGTAAATTATCTAATTAAAACTATATACTTAAATGTAGATGGGGCAGTCAAACCGCGACAACCATCGTGGAATGAAGTACGATTTGAAACATATGATATTTGCTCTCATAAAACTGGATATATCGACCAATCGTGGAATGATTATTCGCTCAACAATCCAATCTCGACAGCAGATACAAGAGATGTTTCAACATTTCAATTTGATGTAAGTCTGAATGCATTTTTTGGAACTAATAGGAAAAAGCTAAACTATATTATTGACTTATCAGCTATATATCCGGAGACGGATTTAGATTTGTCCTTTAATATCAGTGCTAAAAATGTAGGTAATAAGACATATAATATTATCACGGAAAATAATCAAATATCGTTATCTGGGAATCGTATTATTTTAAACTACAACTTACAAGATATTTGTGATAACATTACCAACAGTAGCTATAACGTGATTGATCAAATAGTCTACTCCGATTTTAATGACATATCAATAAATATTATAGCCCATAATTATTATAAATTTAAGGAAAATTTAGATGCTAGTTTCGATTTCAGCGCCGCCGCTCAGGATGGTTATGGTGCGTTTACTTTACCAGAAAATTATGGTGATGTCAAGTATTCCACAGATGTTTCAAGAAATATTCTTATAAAAGTAATAGATATAATACACAATAAACCACCAATTTGGAATAAGATAGAAAATATTAGCATATCTTACGAAGGATTCGGGTTTGATGCTAGTTTTTATCAAGACTACAGCTTTAACGATGAATTCAGTGATATAAGTGCATTACGTCCAGTAACTGATGTCTCATCCTCATATTTATATTATATCTGGGATACATCTACTGTGAATGATATATCCAGTTTACAATATCGAATAGATTTATCTGCTTTGGACCCCGAAGGTTTTTCAGTAGATTTTAGTTATTTACCAATAAATGATAATAGTTACAATGTAAGATTATCGTCGGATAAATTATATATAACAACACCTGGCGCACGCGATATCTCAACAAATGATTTATCGCTAGTGATATGGCCGCAAGACGGGGGAACATTACCCGATGGTAGTTATTCTGATATTTCTAAAAACTTAATATTCCATCCATTTTTATACAAATTCACTGAATTTACATTTACAAATTGCGATGCTTCTGGAAGAGAGGGACCGATATATAGTGAATGCCTAAATTGGTATACTAATAGATATTCTGGTGATATATTACCACAAGAATATGAAGTTTATAAGGATAACACATCACTGGATAAATGGTGGACTGATAATAAATATTTTGATATGAGTAAAAATAATGGCATACAAATATGGACGGTTCCAGCAACAGGGTTATATAATATTACTATTGCAGGTGCAGGTGGTGGGCGTGCATCAAAAGATAACCATGGATATGGATTAGTATTAGATATAAGCTATGAATTAGTAAAAGGAGATAAATATATGTTATTAATTGGTCAAAAAGGATTCTTAGGAAGGACGAGTCTTGCGTTTGGAACTGAACCTACGCGTACTACATTTTATGGTAGTGGTGGTGTTCTCCGCCCAACATCGTCATCAGGAGGTGGAGGAACATTTTTTGTAAAAGGTAGTAATTTAGATTATCTAAAAGATGAATATGCCAACCAGATTAATGAGGATACAACACCAGATTTTAGTAATAATATCGTAGCTATTGCAGGTGGAGGTAGTGGTGGTGTAACTTTTGATGCAAATGATAGTATATCACATATAAGTTCTGTTGCAGACGGTAGTTTTAATTCACTGTTTAAAGGAGTTGATGGATCGGGTATTAATGTAAGTCAATTTCGAGTGACAGTTCAGAACCCAGGAGATGGCGCACTTGGGGGGGTAGCGGTGGATTCTACTGACACAACTGCAGGTGGTGGCGGTGGCGGTGGTGGGTTTTTTACGAGTGGTCTACCGCCCGGATATCACAAAGTTCATTGGGGTTCAGAGTATAGAACTAATATAACAGCATATGGTGGAGAAGCATTTATCGAAGGGGGTAAAGGTGGTTTACTTTCTCATATTATAGATGAGAATGGTAATACTAATAGGGGAGGATTAGGTAATGCACAAGAAGGCGGTTTTGGAGGAGGAGCGCCGGGCGGAGAAGGAGGGTCTGGGGGAGGGGGGGGATATAGTGGTGGTGGTTCAGACAATATTAGTAATGATGGCGCTCCACTCATAACTAACAAAACAATAGCTGGTGGTGGTGGTTCAATCGTTAATAGTAAGGTTTTAGCTTATAATCCAAATATTCAGTCGCAAGTTAAAAAAAATAAACTTACCAGTAAGAATAATTATAACGGTTACATAAAGATACAATTTAATCCTTACAACAAAATTAATATTAACTAATTAAGTATATTATAACTAATTAAGTATATTATAACTAATTAAGTATAATTATAATATATATGTCATCTAGACCTTGGAAGGATACAAATTCTAGAGATAAAACAAACAATATAAATGTAATACACTGTGATGAATTAATAACAGATGAATTAACAACAAAAAACGCAACATATAATAATTTAGATGTTGGTCAAAATGTCACTACAAATACATTTGATGTATCAAATGTAGAAATTACTGATACTATGAAGGTTCCAGATATATCTATAAATAATATAGGTATTACGAGTTATTTTAGTGCTGTTGAATTTATATCGCCTTTTTCAGCACCATATGCTGTTTTTAAAGATGTTCGCGTGAATGATACATCAATGAACGGGTTAGTAAGAGGAAATGATATATCGGTGAATATTATATCGAGTTTTGATAATAGTTCGATTAAAATTATAAGTGATGTTTCATTTAATGCAAATATAACGTCACAATTTTCATCATTTAATAATATATACTCGGATAATGAATTGCAAATAAATAGTGATGTTTCTTGTAATGGGAATATAATAGTAAACACAATTTCATTAGAAATATTGCAATATATTAATAATGGAATTATACAAGTAATTAGTGATATTAGCGTTGATAGAATAACAGTAAAAGAAGATGTATCTGTAAATATTTTGGATACGTTATTAATTGAGGTTAGTGTAATAGACAATTTATATTCAGATAAAATAGCTTTTAATAGCAATACAATTATAGATGGTTCAGCGAATATAAATGATTTGAGTGTTAATAGTCTTGAAAGTCATAAAAATAAATCTATTGAATTTAAATCAAATGTCGATGCAACCCAAAATGTAAATATTAAAGGTAATATTAATACAAATATATTAGAATTAGAAACAAGTTTTAATAATGATGTGTCTTTTGATACTATTAAAGCTGATATATCTGTAAACAAAATAAATAATTATAATCTTGATACAATAATTATAGATTGTGATGTTTCAATTAATAATTCATCTGTATTATCTGCTACTACAATAAGCCAAGAAGAAATTAATTTTATGAATGTATATGAACAAAATAATTCTAATAATAATAAATCTTCAGTGCGCTCAGGAACTATTTTTTTTTTTAAGAATGATGATATTAATTCTGTTTTATTTAAAAATTATATGAATAATTATCTAGTTTTAAAAACAATAGGCTCAAATGTTATTGTGGATTTAAGTTACATAGAGTTATATGATAATAGTTATAATAGTTCTGAATATCAACTTAGAAATTATCCATTAAATCATGAACAAGATAAATACGAGAAATTGGATGCTTCGTGGAATAGTAATATTGACGAAAATACACCATTCGAATTTAAAAGTATAAATATTAGACACGATGTTAGTCGCAATTATAAATTGGATATATCCACCATAGTTAGTATTATAGAAGACGTAAATAACCCAATAGATATATCTAATCAAATAATTATATCCACATCACGCGATATATCTTTAAATATAGAAAAAACAGACGGTCGTTATATTATTCCACCAGGTGATACGTCTTTTGTGTTTATTACTCCTATTGTAAATGAGGCATACGATGTAAGTTTTTCAATAAACGTCTCTGATGAACCACGACCAGGTGAACTACCAAGCAAGTCCGTAGAACAAATTATTACATTTGAATACAACCGGCAGCCTGAATGGAAATATATGATTTTGACTCCTTCTAATGATAACCATACTTATGACCCCAGTATAGGTTTACAGGGGTCAAATGATCAATCATGGAATACGACTAAGTGGTATGGTGCAAATACCAATATTCTTCCTAATAAGACAATAGATGCAACATATTCATATAATAATACCCCAGATGTATCGTATACTTTTTTTGTTCAAATGATTAACGGTGAAGATGCCTCCTATTTTCATATGGATTTATCTTCTATCGACCCAGAAGGATACGATGTTTCGTATTTTAACTTTTCTGCAAGTAGTGAAGCCCATTATGGTAGTTATGTTCCTAATATTGTAAATCATTTAGATGTTAGTGGTTTTATTCAAAATAATACAACCGATTGGTCATTAAGCACCATAGATGGGTCTATTGTGACAATCCGCGTTCCAGAACCTGGAAATAATGGCAATGGTATCGATATGTCGTTTGAAATCATAAGTAAAGATAACTATCTGGACAGACAAAACTATCAGAAGAAAATAGTTAATGTTAAAAAAATAAACCGAGAGCCCGATTGGAATCATATCATTTTGAGTGCTAGTAATAGCCATTTACTTTTGGGGGACCAATCCTGGAATACAACCAGTAATCCTTTTATCCAGGATAGCGGTGACTTGTCTAATCAGTTTTATTTATATTTTGACTCTTGTAAAAATTACATTTATTCTGATGGAATAACCGATTTGTCACATTACTATTTGGATTTAAGTGCTTTGGACCCCGAAAGGTTCGACGTTTCGTATGATGTAAGTAACATGAAAGGTGATTTATCTTGGGCTTGGGTGG
>Ga0257106_1001436_pt1 | contig 11809 bp, 10 predicted proteins | sample LP_taG_3_FD_190177 | JGI IMG/M metagenome (GOLD analysis project Ga0257106, IMG submission 190177) | Marine microbial communities from Northeast Subartic Pacific Ocean, Canada - LP_J_2011_P26_10m | ecosystem: Environmental > Aquatic > Marine > Oceanic | place: Canada: Northeast Subartic Pacific...
AGTATCACCTAAAATCGTAGGATTCACAATGTAAAGATTACTTATTTGTGAGGTACTATTATTTGGATTACTAACTTTTCCAAATAATCCAATATTTGCAGAATTTCTTAAAACATATAAATTTGATATATTGTAAAAATCACCATCATAATTTCCAGTAAAATTAGTGGTTTCATTTCCTATCGGTAACCACCCTTCAAGGGATGAAGTGCTAGTTCCTGTGTCATTCCAATATCTTGTATTATAAGTATTAATATTAGCCACTTGCTTGTAATAATTACCCCACTTAGATTCGTTTTCAGTAATCCAAATTAAGTTTTCATAGGTGCTTACCAGGTATGGGTCGTTTGCAGTTCCATTACCCGAGGGAGCAATACCATTTTTAATGGTAATGGTAATACTCTCAATTCCCGTGTAAGTTATTCCAGAAGATGAACTTGCCGAAACTGTAGCAGTTGTTTCAAAAATAGTTGTTGTTGTTTGTGTCCAAGTATAGATCCAAGTTGAAGAATTAGCTGTTGAGATCATGGTTGCATCTGTTACAATGCCAGTAAGCGAAATTGTAGGTGTCGGAGACATTGACTCAGAAAACACAGCTGTTATAGTTATTGATTCTGTATTTGAAACAGTATTATTTGAGCTAGAAGATGTAAGTGAAACTGAAGAGGAAGTCAGGTTTATATTTAAGAACCCTACGTTTAGAGAAATACCGTTTGATTGTCTACCAATAAAAGTATTTCCAAGATTATAATTTAACGCAACTCCGTTAGAAGAACTAGCGCCTAAACTTAAAGGAGATGACAGGGTAATGTGTTGACTAATTAAAAAATTAGAAAATAGAATAAAAAATATTAAGATTATTTTATTCATTATTTGCAGATGTTAATTAACAATGCATTTTTTAAAAACATTGATTTTACAAATTTAATAATTTATAATGAATAAATATCCCAGTTATGGGTTTACATCATAATGATTAAAGCTTGAAATTAAGTAATTATAAAAAACACCATTTAGCTAAAAACTAATTATGCTAATTCAAAAATCTTATCCATTAAAACCCATTTTTGATTAGGCGAAGTAAATGGAAGATTTTTTTGGTAATTACTCATGAGCTCCTCCCATTTTATTACGAAAGGATTTTGACTATCCATTTTATTTTTCTTCTCAAAGGAAAAATGATCGGACACTTCTATAATCATGAATAGACGATCACTAAAATGATAAATTTGCATATCCAAAACACCACTATTCTTTATACTTTCAATTATTTCAGGCCAAACCCTTTTGTGATGTTCTATATATTTATGAATCAAAAGAGGATCATTTTTAAGATCTAAAGCCAGACAATATCTTTTCAATTTAAGCTTGTTTATAAATTTTATTACCGTAATAAGCAATAAATAAGAAACAAAGTAAAGGCAAAAGGAAAGAAAAATTAACTTCTGAAACTCCAAGTACTTTGATGTCATTAACGCCATTTCCGCCTAAGTCTATTAGCATTCCTTGAAGCTTCGGCATCAGTGCTCCACCGACAATTGCCATGACCAACCCTGCTGCACCAATTTTAGATTCTTCTTCATCAAGACCATCAAGAGCAATCCCATAGATAGTTGGAAACATTAAAGACATAAAAAAAGAAATTCCGACCAAGGAATACAGGCCAAAAGGACCTTCAATAAAAATTGTAAATAGCGATGCAATCGCAGCAAAGACAGCGAATAACATCAAAAGTCTTCCTGCATTTACAAATCTTAAAAAATAAGTCCCAATTGCTCGACCAACTAAGAAAAGAATAAAACATAGGAATTGATAATTGGCAGCAGTTTCACTGGTTAAACCAATGGCTTCTGCATATTGATAGATGTAGGTCCAACACATAATTTGTGCTCCAACATAAAACACCTGAGAAAGTACTCCTTGACTGTAGTTTGTATTTTTAAATAATTTACTAAAAGTTTCTCCCAAAGGTGCATTGGTTTCATCGCCTATTGCTTGAGGCATTTTTGCAATCAAAATCAAAACAAAAACTGCCAAGACAACTAGTCCTAATATAACATAAGGGTTTCTTATGACTAATAAATCTGATGTTCGGATAAGTGTTTTTTGTACTGCTTCAAGGGTACTGAAATTTGCAATATCATCGGATTGCAACCTTTTTAAAACAAATTGTTGCGCTACAAGTAATCCTAGAATCAAACCCAAAGGATTAAAGGCTTGCGCTAAATTTAATCTTTGGGTCGCTGTTTCTTTATCTCCCATTGCTAAAATGTATGGATTTGCAGTGGTTTCAAGAAAAGCTAAGCCAAAAGTTAAAATATATAAACCCAAACAGAAAAACCAAAATTGTTCTGTAATTGCGGCAGGGTAAAAAAGCAGTGCACCCCCAGCATAAAGAGCGAGGCCTATGAGTATGCCAACTTTGTAGGAATATTTTCTAACAAAAAGAGCAGCGGGAAGTGCCATACAGAAATAACCCCCATAAAATGCCATTTGAACCCAAGCGGCTTGTGAATTTGAAAGTTCGAGTACTTTTTTAAAAGCCTGAACCATTGGGTCAGTCACAGCATTAGCAAAACCCCAAAGGGCAAATAGTGAGGTTATCAGTATAAATGGAATGATTACTTCTTTAGAAACAACAGTTTTTTTCATATATTAGTTTCAAGTTATTGAACGATCTAAATGGGTATAGCCACCATCAACATAAATAAGTTGACCTGTTGTGTGACTCGACTTTTCAGATAATAAAAAAGTTACAGTATTGGCAATTTCTTCAGGGGTTGTCATTCTTTTTTCAAGAGGAATCTTGTTTACAATACTTTTAAATTTTTCATCAGGGTTTGGAAAAGTATCAATCCATCTTTTATATAAAGGCGTAAAACTTTCAGCAACGATTACTGCATTTACGCGAACAGAGTAGGGTAGTAGCTCAGCAGCCCATTCTAAGGTCAATGCATTTCTTCCGCCACAAGCAGCAGCATATCCTGAAGTTCCTCCTTGACCAGTCATTGAAACCTTAGAGCCAATATTTACGATCGCTCCTTTATTTTCTTTAAGATAGGGGAGTGCTTGTTGTGCCATTAAATAGTAGTGAACTAAATTTTTTTTCAGGGATTCAATGAATCTATTTGCATCTCCGTTTTCAAGACCTATGCCATCATTTACACCGGCATTATTTACCAATCCATCAACCGTTCCAAACTCAGCAACTGCCGCAGCTATGGCTGCCTTACATTGTTCGGGATCGGTGAGTTCGGTTATTGCATAAGAAGCATTTCCGCCTTTATCTTTTATACCTTTTACTGCTGCCAAGACAGCCTCCTTGCCTCTTCCCACTATAAAGGGAATAGCACCTTCCTCAGCGAGTACATTACATATTGCATTTCCAATGCCTTTTGCACCACCAGTCACAATGATTACTTTATTTTTTAAATTAAAATTCATTTGGGGTATATTAATCTATGGGGTTATATTTCTTCACCAATAATTTTAAAAGACCAAGCAGTTTTTTCATTTAATGTTTCCAACAGTAAAATTGGAATTTTAATTTTGAGTCCCTCAGCAACAGAAAAATTCCATTCCAAGGGTTCAGTTTGGCCTAGCATAATAATTTCAGAATCATTTTTTGGTTTTATGTGGTTAATAACAAATTCTTCTCCAGGATTCTGGAGTGAGATAGCGTAGTAAATATCAGTATCTTTTTTTTTAGTAAAACGTATTTTATCTCCCTGTTTATAGATGCTTTTTAGTTTTTCAGTTTCATAAATCACCTCTGCATTTACTTTCAGCCATTCCCCAATTTTTTTAAGTCTCTCAACGCTAGATTGTGGAATTAACCCCGCAGCTGTGGGGCCAACATTTAGTAAGTAATTACCACCTTTTGAAGCGATATCAATTAAATTATGAATTAACACCTCCTCAGATTTCCAATTTTCATCATAAGATTTAAATCCCCAAGTATTGTTCATGGTCATGCAAGATTCCCAGTCAAAATCAGAGGTACCTTCAAGAATTTCCTGTTCTGGGGTTCCAAAATCCCCTGCATATTTCTTGTCGTCTTTATTCATCCCTTTCATTCCTTGTCTCCCTTTGTCAACGCGATTGTTGATAATGATATCAGGTTTTAAGGAACGCACATATTGATAGAGATCCAATCCCATTTCATGTGTGAATTCTGAGATCCATTCACCGTCAAACCATAGAATATCAGTGTCATAAGTCTCAATTATCTCCTTAAGTTGAGGTTTTAAATAATTATCGTAATATTCTGGAAACTTTGGATTCGGATGGTTTTTATAATCATATCGCGGAGCATCATTTGCTTGAGCATTTGGATGATGCCAATCCATTATTGAATGATAAAGACCAAACTTTATCCCCTTACTTTTACAAGCTTTTGAAAGAGATTTGAGAATATCCTTTCCATAGGGAGCATAGTCAACAATATCATAATCAGAAACTTTAGAATCCCAAAGCGCAAATCCATCGTGATGTTTTGAAGTTATAACCACATATTTCATTCCTGCATTTTTTATGTGTTCCGCCCATTTTTCAGCGTCAAATTCAGTGGGGTCAAATGCTCTAGAATAGTTTTCATAATCTTCAATTGGAATATTTCCCTTTAACATAATCCATTCCCCAACTCCTTTTACTTTTTCACCCTTGTGTGTTCCAGCAGCAACAGCATAGGGTCCCCAATGTATAAACATTCCAAACCTTGCATCTCTCCACCACTTCATTCGCATATCATAATCAGTCTTTGACTCATTGAGATAATCGATTTGTTGGACTTGTTTTTTCGGTTTGGTCTCACTACAAGACGTAAAAACTCCAAACAATAAAATTAAGCTAAGGTTTAAAAAAAGCTCTTTTTTCATTTTCAGATAGATTTAATTATATGAGATTGGGATTATAATTTCATTTCGTCTAAAAACTATTTTATAAGGGCTATTGTAAACTAATATCTTGGAGTCTCCAAGAATTTCAATATTCTCCTCATTGAGAATTTTTATTAGTTTATCCGTATTTTCTTTCTCTTTGACTTCATCAGTATAGCCCGAATATTCGATGGCAGCATAATGTCTGCTATCGGATTCATACACAACCAAACTTACGTCGTTTGGTTTAGGTGCGTTTTCTTTGTTAAAGCTTTTAGGTAAAACAAATGCCATAGAATTCTCCGATTCATTTTTTTCCATATGAACGGGCGTAGTCATGGAAATTTTAGTCTCCCCATCATTGTTACCCGAAATATATTTAAAAAGTTTTCCAAATCCAGATCCACCATTGTCCGAGGAGTATTTCGCCATCATCACAGGAGGATAGAATCTTATCTCACAACCAGCGATGTTTTTTAGTACCTCATAGGATTGAGTTTCAGTCTGCGCCATAGTATAAAATGATAGTAAAATAAGAAATATAGTACGCATGAATATTGTTTAAATATTTTTTAAAGGTTTTCACCATAAGACCAACCTTTACGGACAGGTTCTTTGATAAAACTATTTAATTCTGGAAGATTGGTTACCCTCATATTTTCTGTATCGTACTCTATCTTGGTTGCAAACCTTTGCGCCAAAACACCAACCAACGCCATTTCTGTTAGTTCAGCGGCGTAATCAAAATTTGAGCCTGGCAAATAGTTGTTTTTTATTGCATCAATCCATTCATCTACAGGTTTTTCTTCCCCAATTCTTGGAATCGTTTTTTCTGGTGAATTCGCTTGAAATTCAGCCCATTCTTCTTGAGAGACCAACAGTTCAGGTTTATTAGGTCTTCCGCCGGTCATTAAGGTATTTTTTTCCCCGATCATTAACATTCCTGATTTTGGAAATTTTTCAATTTCCCATTCTGGTCTGATTTCAGGTTTTTCACCACCTTCATACCATTTTAGGGTTACAGGTTCTTTTCCTTTTCTTGCAGCAAACTGAAAAGTTGTAATTGATTCATCTGCTACGAAGCCGTGTTTCGACATCGAGTTTTTAGCAATCGCCTCAACAGTGTGAGGCGATCCTAGATCGAGCGCCCAAAAAGGAGCGTCTAGGGTGTGACAAGCCCAATCTCCCAGTTGTCCATTTCCAAAATCATAGAAACCTCTCCAAGATTTAGGGGCATAGGCAGAATTAAATTCTCTGTCCTTTGCAGGGCCTAACCAAAGGTCCCAATCCAGATATTCAGGAACGGGATCAACTTTAGGAGGAAAACTTTCAGGTTTGGTGAAGTATTTTCCTGGACCAAAATTAAATGCACCATGCCAGGCATGAACCTCTTTTACTTGTCCTAAAATTCCTGCATCATACCATTCCTTAATTAAACGAATTCCGTTTGTTGTATGACCTTGATTTCCCATTTGGGAAGTTATATTATAATATTTAGCAGCTTTTTTCATGGTTCTCAATTGCCAAATATTATGGGCCAAGGGCTTTTCAACATAAACATCAATACCGAGTTCCATTGCAATAATGGTCGCAGCAAAGTGAGTGTGATCGGGAGTTGTTATGATTACAGCATCAATTTCTTTTGACATTTTATCAAACATTACTCTAAAGTCCTTGAATTTTCTTGCTTTTGGATAAAGAAGGTAACCTGCTGCAGCTCGGTTGTCGTCTACATCGCACATGGCAACAATGTTTTCATTGGGAACACTGCCCCAATTGGCTTTTCCGCGACCTCCAACACCAATAACAGCGATGTTTAATCGATTGTTAGGAGCATTACTGCGGAAGTTAGGAATGAAAAAAAGGCCAGTAGAGGCCATTGAGGTTGATTTTATAAACGATCTTCTTGAAAAACTATTCATTTAGTGTATATTTTTTTTAAACTTTATTTTAGTAATTGCAATAAATATAAATTAATTTTATAACATGGGGTGTTAACAAAATCTAAAATGAATTTTGTCTTCAATTTCCAAACTTAAGTATTTGAGGCAATATTTTTATAAGTGAAATATGAATCCTAATCATCAAGAGAGTAAGAAAACAAAAAATCCCACAGTATTTGATTTGGACTGACTCCGCCTATGTCACTATTAAACCATACATGACCTCCTGCTTTTCCATTTTCTTCGTAATTTGTGTATAAAACAACTGATGTATTTTCGTTTTGACCTGTATATGATTCACGTACCATGTCACCATCATTGAATTCTGTTGTAACGAGATTGGAAGCTGGAATGCCATTATGACTTAACCAGAAATTCACCACATCGGAAACGGATTGATAATTCTGATTGCCATCGTAAGGGAGTACGTTATCAGAAGTACTATGAAAATGTATGACCGAAGTATACTTGTTTAAATCACATGTTTGTTCAAGCATGATTCCTGACATAATTCCTACTGCGGCAATTAGGTCTCCTTTAGAGCATGCAAGACCATAAGACATCATACCTCCATTGGAATATCCTGTTGCATATACTTTGGATGAATTAACATTATATTCATTACTGATATCCTCGACGAGCTGCTCTGTAAAAAAAACATCATTTTCCTCTATGTTTTGAATTCCGTTGTCTTCTGGATTCCAGTATACATCTCCTTTTTCGCCAACAATAGCCTGAGGGTATGCTACAATGAAATTTTCACTGTCAGCCAACGAATTTAAATCACCAACTGCGCTTGAAAAATTTGAGGCACAACCTCCATAACCATGAAAATTAATTATCAATGGGCTAGGTGTATTGCTGTCATATGAGGTAGGTATATACAGGATGTATTCTCTAGTTACTCCTTCGTGCACAATTGTTGTATAGCTAGAATGATTTGTATTGATGCAATTGTACTCCTTATCATCTAGTTTAGTTGTATCATCTTCACGACAACCAAATAGTAGTGCTGTTAAAATCAATAACACAAAAATATTTTTTTTCATTGTTTTAAATTTTTTTCATTTTTTTATGCTTTTAATTTTATAATTAGGCAATTGGAGAATATATTGTTTATATATCTCTTGGAAAAGGAAGCGAAGCAGACAAGTGAAGTTTGAAGTAACCATATTTGTGTTTGAATTTTTATGATTTTATTTGGATTTGCATTTTACACTTCCATTGGAGTTTTTGGATGACCGTTAGCACCTTATATGAGTTATAGCTCTACTGCCAAATACAAAATAACCTAATTCAGATTTGTGATATAAGTAATTCTTAGATAATTCCGGGCTATCTTCATCAAGATTAAATATTTTTACAATTGGGAGTGATTTACTCCATAAAATTTTATTGTATCTTTTTGGAGTCGTGCTTTTTTCGTCAGGGTCCTGAATTTCTGTAATTTCAGTGAAAAAATTAAAATTTACATCGAACATATAATCTGTTTTAACCAACCGAAGATACATACTTTTCCAAAAAACATGTAAACCCTGAGCTGACTGTTTCATCTCAGGTAATTTTGACTTAAAGAGAGGGATTTTATCAAGAATTTTTTCGGCATTTGAATCCGAAATAAAATTTAAGTATAAATCAAATATTTTTGAGTGATATAAGAGCCTAACTTACATCTTGAAATCCATATAGCAATCCACTTTTTAAATAAAAATTCCGTAAAGTATAGTAAATAAAAACTATACGGAATGTAGTGGCGGAGAAAGAACAACCTCCATACAGTCATATATTCAGCCAATAATTAATAAGAATGTAAGCGACCATTTTTGAATTGGTGATCATGATCCGTTTCTTGGATTCTTGCAGACACTTTATGAGCAAGGAATTTAGTATATTCTTCATATGAATTTTCCCCTACTACATTTTTTGTTTCCATAGGATCTACCTTATGATCATATAACTCCCTTGCAACAGTCTCTCCAGTACTCATTTTGATCCACTCAACATAGTTAAATCTTACTGATTTTGCTGAATAACCCATAATAGTTCTGTCGTAATTTTGCCTAGCAATAGGCCATTGGGTGTATACAATTCTGTTCATCCTCAGTGCTGGCTCATTTAACAAGGGCACAATACTTTGTCCATCCACATGTGAAGGGATTTCTAAACCACACAACTCAGCCAATGTAGGATAGATGTCAATTGCCTCAACAGGTGACTTAGAAACAAGTCCTTTTTCACCATTCGGAATATTAAAAATAAATGGAACGTTGGTGTCTATATTCATATTGGTCCACTTACCCCAATTATTATAATCTCCAAGTTTATAACCGTGATCTCCCCATAATACTACGATGGTATTATCTCTAATACCAAGTTCATCTACTTGCTTCATCAAGTTTCCAACCTGTGCATCGGCATAGGAGACACAAGCATAATAAGCTCTTCGAAGGTTCAGGGCTGTAGCATCATCTATTTTTTCATACTTCCGAGGCATACCATAATAAGTATTTAGCTCTCCTGTTGTTTGTATCGCTTGTTCATATGAATTTTCTGGTCTTTCTGTTAATTCCGTCAATTCAATAGAATACGCTGGGTACATATCCCAATATTTTTTGGGTGCAACAAAAGGTAAATGAGGTTTTGAAAGACCTACCGCTAAAAAGAAAGGCTCATCATCCTTACTCAATTCCTTCATTTTCCTTACGGCATTTAGCGTATTTATTCCGTCTTTATAAATGGTATCATTCACTTTAGCAAATTCATATGCTGGCCCTCTGTGAAACCTTGTGTTAAGTGCTATTTTTTCAATTGCTTCTGTGGTAACATATCCTCTTCCACTCCAGGTCTCTTTTGGCGTCATTTCATCATCACCGAACTGATTTTTAGTGTCTGATCCATGATGGTATATCTTACCACAAGAAGCGATATTATATCCGTTCTGTTTAAAGAATTTATTCATGGTCAGAACATCAGGCATCAAATCTCTTAAAGATCTACCTGTATATATCCCACGTTTCTCTGGTCTCATTCCTGACATAATAGATGCTCTTGAAGCCATACATATTGCCTGTTGTACATGGGCTTCTTTAAACATGACGCCATCAGCCGCTAATTTGTCAATATTCGGTGAGATAATATGCTCTGCACCATAACAGTTTAATTCAGTTCGCAAGTCATCTATTGCAATAAAAAGTACGTTATACTTTTTTTGCTCCTTTTTTTCATCTGTATTAGATTGGCAAGAACATAATATTTTGGATATCATGCATAAAACAACTATAAATGATAATTTCCTTAATTGAAACATAAGTAGTATCTTTTTCATAGTGTTGGTTATTAGAAGTTCAAATTAAATTAGTGCATTGGTTTTAATTAAATTCTATTAAACTTCTGTCGATAAAATTTATATTTAAAGATCCGGTACTTGATCTTTATTCACTTTAGGAATAAATGATTTTAAATTACTTATAATCTCCTTGTTCTCTTCTTTTGAGGCAACGTTATTCCACTCATTCGGATCATTAAAATGATCATAAAGCTCTTTTGACCCGTCAAAATACTCGATGTAACGCCATCTTTTACTTCTTACAGCATGATTTCCCTTCATATAAGTCATTAATGCTGGTTTTGTTTTAACAGAGCTGTCTTTTAATAATGGAACTAGGCTATATCCATCGGTATGTTCAGGAATTTTTAATCCACAAAGTTCTGATAAGGTTGGATAAATCGATGTCATATCAACAGGATTATTGATAATTGTTCCAGATTTAGTAACATTAGGAGCATATATTATAAAGGGGATATGATTTGATTTTTCCCATAATGCGAATTTTTCAAAATGGTTTTTCTCTCCAAGATGGAATCCATGGTCTGACCAAAGAATAATAATTGTGTTTTCTCTATGTTGACTTTTTTCAAGTGCATCAATTATTTTTCCAATCATATCATCTGCAAATGAGCTACAAGCTTGATATGCTTGAACATATTCTAAATATGCATTGGGATCTTTCTCTTTAGCTTTTAACATTCCATTCCAAAACCATTTTTTATTTAAAGTCATTTTTTTTGCTCCTTCAGGGAGATCTTCAGTATCATTTTTAGGGATTGTAGGCATCACTAAATTATCCATGGGATACTTATCAAAATATTTTTGAGGCACAAAAAATGGCGAATGTGGCTTATAAATTCCAATATTTAAAAAAAAGGGTTTATCATATTTTTTATTTAATTTATTTAAGGCGTATTCTACTGTCTTATAATCAACTGTTTTTTCAATATTATTTGGCCAAGGTCCCCAATCAGTACTTCGAGATCCATATCCCTCTAGTCCATTAATTTTTTTATCTGGACGAGGTTCATTTATTGACATCATTAAATATTCATCAAATGATGCATTATCATGAAATGCCCAATTACTATGATGATGAAATATTTTTCCAGATCCAAAAACTAAATAGCCATTTTCTTTCAAATGACGTTGGATAGTTTTAACTCCTTTTAGTGCTCTACGCCAGTTTGAGGAATTTCCATAGACTCCGGTTTTATGGGGGCGTGTCCCAGTCATTACTGAGGCTCTAGATGGGTTGCAGGCCGGTGATGAGGAATATGCATTTGAAAAGAAGACTCCTTTTCGAGCAAGTTTGATTAAATTGGGAGTTCTGATTGGATTATTTGTATTAAACAACGTAGACCAGTCATTCATGTCATCAACCGTTATGAATAACACATTAGGTCTTTCAGTCTTTAAATTATAATTATTACATCCAATTAAAATTGGTGCAATTAATAGAATTAAACAATAATTAAAACTCATTTTTTAGGTATTTTTGATTTTTATGATCCACAAATAGCTGTGTAAGCTTTTCTTCTATATCAAAATATTGATTATAAATTTTCTCGCTGATTTCAAAAAAAGAATTAACATTATCCGTAGCAGCTAAACTATGATGATTTAAAACAACATAATCGTAGGCTTCTTTATTTAGCATT
>Ga0257106_1001437_pt1 | contig 11803 bp, 9 predicted proteins | sample LP_taG_3_FD_190177 | JGI IMG/M metagenome (GOLD analysis project Ga0257106, IMG submission 190177) | Marine microbial communities from Northeast Subartic Pacific Ocean, Canada - LP_J_2011_P26_10m | ecosystem: Environmental > Aquatic > Marine > Oceanic | place: Canada: Northeast Subartic Pacific...
TCAAAGTTTGACTGGCCGAGTTGCACCGCATGCTTGGCATTTGAGCAAGGTGGTTCGATCTTGCTTGACGAAATTTGTATCCGGCGCACCACATTGACTGCACTTGATGTAGGCATTAACATAATTCGAAATTGTCTTCTTGATCCTCTTTGGAGGGATTCGACCCTTGAAGCGAGCTCTCGGGCCGTCCCGGGAGCCGGAAGTTCCGAGTTCATTGAGGATGTACTGGTAAACGTGATTATCATCCCTGTCCATCATCGAAACCACTTCGTTGAAGTTTCGGAAAATAGTGTTTTGACCCTCGATAAGAATTTGAGGCACGGGCAGGCGCCATCGTGAACGCGAAGAGATTTCTTCGGGGATGTTCTCGCGTGCTCGGTCGAGCAAGGACTCGTAATCGAAGTCGCTCATGAGTAAAGGCCTGTGCCTCTCTTTCTTGAAGCCATCGGAACCTTACGGGCAAAGGATTGATGAGGTTGGGGCTCCAGCGCTACATGAGAACTATGGTTTTGAGCATCGAAGAACTCAGAGCACAAGCCTTTGGCATGCGAAAAGAAGGACTGAATTCACAGCAGATTGCGGACGAACTCTCGCTTTCACAAGACACCATCTCTTGGTTGCTCGCAGAAGGCAGCACTGAAGATCGTCCAACGGACGTTAGAATTGGATGGCGGAGCATTGGTGTGCGACCTGAACGAATTGCTGCTGTTGGTACCATCATGGCCGATGTGGCTGACGAAGAACTTGGCATCGAAGACATTGACACCATCGTTGGCATCTCTATCAACGGCATAACGTTCGCCCATGAAGTGGCACGAAACCTCGGCGCTGAATTTACCATTTTCCGAAACGTCGAAGGCGCTGAAGGGCAAGGAGTTCTCTCTAACAAATACGGAAAAGTCTCAGGCAAAAAGGTCGTCATTGTTGATGACGTACTCTCATCTGGAGTGACCATGGGCAAAACCATTGAAGCCATTCGCGCCGTTGGCGGCGAAGTCGGATTGGCAGTCGTACTCGTCAACAAAACAACCCGCAATGAAATCGAAGGTGTGCCACTGCGTGGCATCATCCGAGCCGTTCCAGTTTGAGGTGTAAGCATGCACTGGGCTGATGTTGCGGCGAACGCTTTGAGCCACAAAGGTGCAAAGCACATTGTTTCAACTGGCATTACGCCGAGCGGTGAATTTCACATTGGCCACCTGCGTGAAATCTTAACGGGTGACATGATTGCACGTGCAGCACGAAACGCTGGTCTCGATGTCGAGTTTGTTTTCATTGTCGACACTGCAGATCCACTGCGCAAGGTGTATGATTTTCTGGGCCCCGAGTATGAACAGTTTGTTGGCCATCAGTTAGGTTCCATTCCAGGACCTGACAAAGATGGAAACCCTGACTGGGCCCGGTTTGAAAAAGAAGGATGGACCTATGGTGACCATTTTTTGAAGCCATTCTTACAAGCGCTTGAGCAAATTGGAGTGCGTCCTCGCATCATCGACAATCTGGAGTCTTACCAAAACGGGCGATTCGACGCTTTGTCAAAAATGGCTTGTGACAAAAGAGAAGAAATTCGAGAAGCAATTGAACGAATCTCGGGGCGAGAACTGGCAGAGGATTGGTTTCCTTGGAGTCCACTCGACTCGAAAGGCTCCCTTGATGGTGTGACTGTAACAGGTTATGAGTATCCGCTTGTGCATTGGAAAGACTCGCATGGAATCGAAGGTTCATCAGACCTCACAAAGGGTGAAGGGAAATTACCATGGCGAATCGATTGGCCTGCTAAGTGGGGCTGGATTGGCGTCACATGCGAACCCTTTGGCAAGGATCATGGAGCTGCCGGTGGCTCATACGCAACCGGTCGAGAAATTGTTCAAATCCTTGGCCATGAACCACCTCACCCGCTCACCTATGAGTGGATCAGCCTCAAAGGTCAAGGCGCTATGTCTTCTTCTGCTGGAAACACAATTGGCCCCATTGAGGCACTCGAACTTGTGCCCCCTGAAATCCTTCGACTCTTGGTTGCCAAATCTAAACCCAACAAGGCCATTGAATTTGATACGGGCATGAGTTTAGTCAATTTGGCTGATGAATATGAACGGCTGGCTGCTCGCGACTTTTCGGCTGAACTGGCTGATGAAGAATTGAGCCGCCGCCAGCGTGTCCAGATTGAAGATGCTGCGGGTGCCATGCGGATGGCAGTTGTGCAAGAAGGTGAAACCGCTGAAGCAACTGCGGTCACCTTCCGCCACCTCGCCCTGCTCGCCCAAACCAAGTCAACAGATCAAGGGGTTTGGGACAGCCTTCGTAAGGCTGGAGCCATTGCTGAGCCAACTCAAGCGCTTATCGACCGGTTAGATCGCATGCGTTCTTGGATTGCCTCCAAACATTTCCCTTTGGAAATGAAAATCAGCGTGCTCGAAGCACCTCACGCTCAAGCGCTGGCTGCGCTCGATGAAGATGAACAACGGGTTCTAGAGGCCCTTGCAAGCAAACTTGCCATCTGTACATGGGATGCAGAGCACATCGGCGCTGCAATACCTCAAGCCGCAAAAGATCTTGACTGTTCACCAAAATCAGGATATAGAGCAGCGTATGCTGCTCTGATGGGTAAAGAAAGAGGTCCAAGATTGGCACCGATTTTAGCCGAAATGGATCAAGGCACCATTTGTGCATTGCTGAATGATTGCGTCAAATCATTGCAAGAATCCTAACCGCTCCGGGCATGATTCCGTTTTCTTCGTTGGGCCTTTTTCCGACCATATTGGAGCCTTTTGACCATCACCCTTCAAAAGAGGTAAGCGTCCATAACGGAATATGGCCGGCGTGTACTGTCCAACCTGTGAGGCAGGTGTCGAAGCAGCGGCAAAGTTTTGCCTTTCCTGTGGCCACGACCTTACCGGTCAAGGACCAATTACCGCCACGGGTCACGATTTGAATCAACTAAAGGAAGTTATTCGCCATCGAGACGACCTTTCAATGGCCGAGAAGTTCGACATGATCGCAAAGGTCGAGGAAGGCTCCAACCCGATTCTCCTAGGCATCGCTGCACCCGCTGAAGGCGAGGACGTCGACCTTGCCGGCGCCTTTGGAACTGAACTCGAAGAAGTTTCCACATCTGCTTTCGGCAACCACGAGTGGGGCCAATCACCAGCGGCAAATGCTGCAGTTCGTGCTGTCGTACGTGGGACCAATGGCTGGGATTTGATTCAAGCCGGAAAGCTCGACCTCCGTGAAGGCTTATTCCGTGAAGCAATGGACAATGGAATGGAAGCGTCCACGCACATTCACGATGTTGCAAGCGGTGAACACGAAGGTATCGACCCTGAGGCTATGCGTGCCATCCCCGTCTTGAAACCCCCCAAGCGAAGTTTCTGCCCTAAATGTGGTTCTGACATTCACGCAAACACCATGCTTCAATGGCGCAAGTGGCGGGATTCATCCGGAGCAGTCGTGTCAATGCAATTAGAAGCATCAATGGAAACCTCATTGATTCAGGTCGCAGCGCATTACCTCAACGTCATGCAAGCCATGAAGGATGAGCGGGACGATGCAATTGCAAAAGCCACAAAAGGCGATCCGACTGTGATAGAAGCCAAGTTGCGAGAGCAATTGGAGAAGAGCATTCGCAAGGATTTGGAAAAGGAGATTCGCTCCGAAATGGAAGAGGAATTCAAAGGCCGAGCCGTTGCAAGTTCGGAATCTGGTGCCAAGCAGCCTAAGAAAGAGACCTCGAAAGCCAAATCCAAAACCAAAGCAGCAGCAAACAAAGCAGCAGCAGGTGGAACCAAGAAGAAGTCAAGTGGCATGTTTGGCCCAAAGAAGGTGAAGAAGACCTACGAAGGCGAAGCAGGCGGCAAGGCAGACTGGTTCCTCAAAGAGGCACTTGATACGGTTTATGATCCACACGGCACCGGCAAATCCGTCAAACCAGCAACCATCTTGGCCCGATCGAGCGATGGAAACGTACGAGTGCGCGACGTGGTTCGCATTTACGACCTCGAAGGTGAAGCGGGAATCAGCGAACTGGCTTGGACCAGTCCCCTTACAAAGTACATCATCGATGCTTACGATGCCTGTTGACGCTAGTAGTGCACAGTGAGCCGGCGAGGCTCCAATGGACCCGCCAGAGCAACTTTCATTGCAGCCACTTCCATTGAAGCACCCCGCAGTGTGGTCACAAAGGGAATATTCAGTTCAACAGCAAGCCTTCGCATCATGTTGCCATCTCGGACTGCACCCCCTGAAACGGTGGGCACGTTGACAATGAACGATACTTTGCCCTCTCGCATTAAGTCGAGAGCGTCGGGGTGATTTTTGTCAGCGATGCGATAGGCCACTGTTGCAGGAATATTGTGGCTGCGAAGTACATCGCAAGTACCTGGTGTTGCGTAGACGGTGAATCCAAGATCGACGAGGTTTTGAGCGATTGGAACCAAATTTTCCTTGTCGTCGTTGCGTACAGTAAGGTACGCTCCACCCTCGCTCGCGACTGGAACTTCTGTAGCAATGCGGGCTTTCAGATAGGCTACATCAGCAGATACATCTGAACCATACACCTCACCTGTGGATTTCATTTCAGGGCCTGGAGCAGGGTCAAGGCCTCGTAATTTAATGAACGGGAACACTGGGGCTTTAACGCACACCTGTCCTGATGTACGTTGAGGAATGGTCTGTTGCGACAATGGAATGCCAATGGTGATGTTGGCTGCGATGCGAGCCATTGGTAAGCCTGTGGCTTTAGCTACAAACGGCACGGTTCTGGAAGACCGAGGGTTCACTTCGAGGGTGTAGAGTTTGTCACCTTGAATGGCGAATTGAATGTTATAGCAGCCCTTGATTTTGAGACCAATGCCGATCGCTTTGGTTTGCTCTTCAATCCGATTGAGCATCGATTCCGGTATGTTTTGAGCGGGAATAAAGCAAGTGGAGTCGCCAGAATGGATGCCTGCTTCTTCCAAATGTTCCATAATGGCTCCAACAAGCACATCTTCACCATCTGCGGCTGCATCCACATCGATTTCCGTAGCATGACCAAGGTACTCATCAACCAATAATGGTTTGTCGGGCGCAAGGTAAGCCTCGGAAAGGTAGGCGTCAACCTGTTGTTGGTTGGCCAATATTTCCATACCCCGGCCGCCAAGTACGTACGATGGACGAATCAAGACGGGGAAGCCGATTTGTTCTACGGCTGCCCGCACATCGTCAGAACTCGTCCCTGTAGCACCGCGTGGCATTTTCAAACCAATACGCTTAGCAAAGGCTTCGAAACGTTCCCGATCACTAGCTTCATCAATCGCGTCACAAGAAGTTCCCATCATTGACAAGTCGAGCCCCTTCGATTTGAGCAACGGCAAACGTTCATTCAAAGGCAAGGCCAAGTTGATGGCTGTTTGACCGCCAAACTGGAGCAAGATTCCTTGAGCCTGCTCCCTCAACAAAACCTCGGAGACGTATTCGAGTGTGAGTGGTTCAAAATAAAGACGATCTGAGGTATCAAAGTCAGTTGATACCGTTTCAGGATTGTTGTTAATCAGCACAGCATCCTTTCCAGCAGCGCGAATCGCCTTCACTGCATGCACGCAACCGTAGTCAAATTCAATACCCTGGCCGATGCGAATCGGACCGCTACCGACGGTAACCAATCGCTCCTTGGTTCGTTCTTCCAAGTTTGGCAGGAGATCAACGCCAACGTCGTCATCTATCTCGTATGTGGAGTAATAATACGGCGTTTTGGCGGCAAATTCAGCAGCACAAGAGTCGACCATGCGGTACCTTGGATGCAGCCCGAGGCTGTGCCTACGCTTCATAACCGCTTCTTCATTGAACCCTGGCTGCAAAGATTTGGGCCCTGCTGCTGGGAATCCGGCCAGCGCATCAGCAATGTGGGCATCGCTGAAACCGAGGCTTTTCCACGCCTTGAGTTGTTCTCGTGTGAGTTCTGCTGGAGTTGCGTGCGTGTTCGTTATGGCTCGCTCTGTTTGAGCGATGTTCTCGAATCTATAGAGGAACCACCGAGTAATCCGAGTGATTTCATGTACCTTTTCAACCGACCAACTTCGGCGGAAGGCTTCAATCAACGCCCCCATTCTGCGGTCCGTAGCGACCCGACACCATTCGACAAGCGTGCTGTCTGGAAGTTCAGAGAGCGCCCGTTCTGCCATCCCGTCACCTTCTGATTCATCAGCACGGGTGAGCGGACGAGGGTGGGCGCAACCTTGTTCCAACGATGCCCATGCCTTGAGGAAGGCTTCCTCGAAATTGCGACCAATGGCCATGACCTCTCCGGTTGACTTCATCGAAGTGCCAAGGGTTCGGTCAGCGGTGCGGAACTTATCGAATGGCCAGCGGGGTATCTTCACCACGCAGTAATCGAGGGTTGGTTCAAAGGCTGCTGTTGTGCCGTCGCCAGTGATTGGGTTTGGCAGTTCATCGAGGGTGTAACCCACTGCGATTTTAGCAGCAAGGCGGGCAATTGGGTAACCTGTGGCTTTGCTTGCAAGGGCTGAAGACCGTGAAACGCGGGGGTTGACTTCAATGACCCTGGTTTCACCAGTAAACTGATTGAAAGCAAATTGTACGTTGCAACCGCCCTTGATGTTGAGGGCTCGTATCAAGCGCAATGCTTGGTCCCTTAGAATTTGGTGATCCGCATCCGAAAACGACTGTAGAGGTGCGACGACCGTCGATTCGCCAGTGTGCACGCCCATTGGGTCAATGTTCTCCATGGTGCAAACAATCGTTGCGTTATCGGCACCGTCTCGCATGACTTCATACTCGAGTTCTTGCCATCCAAGGATGGACTCCTCGATTAAGACTTGACTGATTCGAGAGTTGCGAAGACCAAGGGTTGCAATTTCCACAAGTTGCCCGAGGTCCCAAGCGGTCCCTCCACCAAGCCCACCGAGGGTAAACGCTGGGCGAATGAGAATTGGCCAACTGCCTATTTCATCAGCGGCAGCCAGCACTTGGTCCATCGAATTGCATGCAATTGCTTCAGAGATTGGAAGCCCAATCGATTCACAGACTTGATTGAACAACTCCCGGTCTTCCGCCTTATCGATGGCGTCCAAATCTGAGCCAATGAGTTCGACCCCCAAGCGTTCCAGAGATCCGTCATGCGCCAATTCACTAGCGATATTCAACGCAGTTTGCCCACCCATTCCAGCCAACAGAGCGCATGGTTGTTCGATTTCCATGATCCTTCGAATGGTGTCTGGAATCAGTGGTTCGATGTAGATTATATCCGCCATCTCCGGGTCGTTTTGGATGGTTGCAGGATTGGAATTGACAAGAATTACCTCGTACCCGTCTTCACGGAGGGCTTGTACAGCTTGGCTTCCTGAAAAGTCAAACTCAGCCGCTTGACCGATTTTAATCGGACCGCTGCCAAGCACCATGATGGTCTTGAGGTCGTCACGACGAGGCATCAAAACCCACCTCCAAGGTGTTCGTCGACAATGCTTCTAAACCGGCCAAACAACGGTGCAGCATCGTGCGGACCCGGGCATGCTTCAGGGTGGAATTGCACGGTGAAGGATGGATGGTCAACAATGTCCAAGCCTTCAACGGTCCTGTCATTGGCGTTGATGTAGCGAACACGAACTTCTGCCCCGTGGAGGTTTTCGCCCAGCGGGGATGATGCGCCACTGGGGTGGGCTGCAAGCATGCCTGCCTCTGGGTCTGCCACTGCGAAACCATGGTTTTGGCTGGTGATCGCCACAGTTCCTGTCACCAAATCGACCACGGGTTGATTCGCCCCCCGATGGCCGTAACGCATCTTGTAGGTCTGAAGACCAGAGGCTAAGCCCATCAGTTGATGGCCGAGGCAAATGCCCATCACCGGCATACCCGCACGAACTGCTGCTGCCAATGTATCCCTTGCTGCCGTTGCTTTTCCGGGATGGGCTGGGTCACCTGGGCCGTTCGAGCAGAACAAAGCGTCAATCTCGTACTGTTCAGAGAGCATAGAAAACTGTGTTTCTGGTGGGCACCATACCACCTCGAAGTGTTCGCATAAGTTCCGCAAAATATTGTACTTGATGCCGCAATCTAACGCTCCAAGACGAGGCAGAGGGCGGTCTAAATCATCAAGAGCACCTGGATTCAACACGACGGGGTCGCTGATTGAAACCTCGTCCACAAGGTCTTCCAAATCTGGTGAAACAAGCACCTTGAGACGTGCGTTGAGCATGGCTTCGTCTTCCACCGGGCCAAACACACAAAGCACCGTTCCAAGTTCTCGGACTCGCTTGGTGATTGAACGGGTGTCAATGTTTTCAATTCCCGGGACACCATGGGAGCGAAGCAATTCATCAACCGTTCCGATCGAAAACCGGTGATCAGGTTGACTCATAGCGTGGCGGACAACGACACCGCGAGGCCAAACAGCCGCAGACTCAGATGCACCTTTGTGAATCCCGTAATTTCCAATCAGTGGGTAAGTGAAGGTGAGGACTTGGCCTGCGAATGATGGGTCTGTCAGTGATTCTTGGTATCCCATCATCCCAGTGGTGAAGACAAGTTCGCCCTCGCCGTGTGTTTTGGCTCCGAAGAGGGTGCCGGTGTACCTGCCACCATCTGCTGTGAGAAGGACGCCTGAACCTTGGGCTCCGAGGGGTATTTCTTCGCCGTTTGCAAGTGCGTCAGCAGCGTCAAAAAACGATGGCGGATTGGAAACGCCACGGCGGTTTGACCCCGGGCAGAAGGAGCCGGAACTAAAACTGACTTCCGACATCAGTTTTGGTCGAAAACGAACACCCATAATGCTTGGGTTGGTAACCGAAGGAAAACAAAGGCTGAACTTCCCCTGGAAAGTGCGACTAAAACGACTCACTGGTGGCGAGTTAGTTTGTACTTACTCTTCTTCGCGGTCCAAATCCCGAACGCGCTTGCCGCTGGCCGTCGGCTGGATAATTAAACGCGCATCTTCGAAGGAGCGCTCGCTGCCAGATTCGCCGTGCCAAGCGTCCAAAAAGAGTGCTAATGCTGCAACTTCTGAATGAGGTTGATTGCCGACTGCTAGGTTGTATTGGCTGTACTTGTAAACATCCCCTGGCACTTTAGCACCGCCAACAATCACAACCAGAGGGCGGTCCCTGCGAATCCTTGGAATGGCTTGACGGAAGGGCTCCCCGTACATGGTAAGGTGGACCGCAACACCGGGTTCACCGTCACCTGCGTCTTCCTCGACGAAGCGGCGCAACCATCCCATAGGGCCTTTGATGTGCTCACAGGACATGCCCGTACCGAACCGGTCTGCAACAGAACCAAGGTTGTCAAACATCTTGCGGTCTTCATCACCGGCAAGAAGGAAACGATCAGCACCTAACGCCCTGCTAACAAGGGCGAGGTGAGTGGTGATGCGTGGGTCTCGGCCAAGCCGATACCCAAGTCGCAGCACATCCAATCGTTCTCCTGCCATGCTTAAGCCACCCGTTCATGCTTGAAGAAAGCGACCGTTCTCATTCAACGGCAACAACGTCGTTCACCGCAACAGGCTCGCCGTTGTCGATGATGTTGATGCCTTCCGCTTCGCAGAAGGTTTTGAGCCAAAACAAAAGATAGGCTTCAACCAGATAAGTGGAGCAGAAAGTGACGCCCGCAAACAGAATGACCAAACGGCTGGTTCGCCAAATTCCTGTCGAAGAAGTGAGTGTATCGGTGAAAAAGCCGTAAAAAAGTGGCTCGAAAATGAAGAACACGCAGACGATGATCATGGCGCCCGAGGCGAGCGAGGGCAGCAGTTGCCCCTTTTCTCTGCTCAACGATTTGAAAGCCGAAGAGAGCAAACCAAAAATCCCGACCGTTACCGCCACGCTGGAGAAGTTAAGAGCGAACAAGAACGAAGGTGCAAGAGCAATGTTATCATTGCCCGCTGTAATCAGAACCCACCAAAACAGCACAAGGCCAGCCATCAAAATACCACCGATGTAGGCCTTCTGGCTGATCAAATCGAAGACATCTTCCTGAACGTTTTTGATTTCAAAGCGTCGGGAAATCCGTGTCGCTAATTCCGCTCTTCGTTCATCTTCTGCCCCCCTCAGGCTAGAATGAGAATCGCCACTTGGGCCAAGAGATTCTATGAGGCCATCCTGCGACATAGGTTTCGCTTCAAGGTCACATCTTATCAATTATGCCACCGTCACTTTGCCCATGGAGGGGACCTTCGGACCTAATTCCGACCGCCAAGAGCGTATTGCCGGCGCTCTAAGACGCTCAGAGGGTGGCAGTTGCCACATCATGGGCGTGCTAAACATCACTCCAGATTCCTTTCATGAACAGAGTCGCATGACCACAACAGAGGAAGCGATTCAAACCGGACTCGCAATGTGGCAAAACGGTGCTGTTTGGCTGGATATTGGCGGAGAATCAACCAGGCCTGGCGCTGCAGTGGTCACTGCGACAGAAGAACTACAACGGGTGATACCCGTCATTGAAGGCTTGAGAAAGGCCAACCCCGATGGTTTCATTTCCGTTGACACTCGCCGTGCAAGCGTTGCTCGAGCAGCGATTGAAGCGGGTGCTGATCTCATCAATGACGTATCAGGCTTACGCGACTCCGCTATGGTGGATGTGGTGCTGGAAGCAGGGTGCGGGGTCTGTATCATGCACATGCAAGGCACCCCCACAACCATGCAAAATGAGCCGTCATACTCCAAGTGTGCAGAAGAAGTCAGTCAACAATTGTTGGAAACTGCGAGAGCCCTAAAAACCGCAGGTCACCCAATTGAATTGATTGCCCTTGATCCTGGCATTGGTTTTGGCAAGAACCTTGACCACAACATCGAACTTTTACAGCACCCCGATTTGATGCGTGGCATCGAAGGCTTCGCTGTTCTCTGGGGCGTTTCAAGAAAATCAATGATTGGTGCCATCACAGGAAAAGAAAATCCAGACGACCGTCTTGCTGGTACCTTGGGTGTTGCTGCCGTTGCGCATTATGAAGGCGTTGACCTTCTCCGAGTACACGATGTCCCCGAACACGCAGATCTGCTCAAAATGTTGGACATTTTGGCTTAGGAACCGAGCCCGCCAAGAAGCCCCGCTGCTGCGACCCAAGCACCTGCCATGCTCCCGAGGTTCGAGAGCGCCGTCACCATCAGCACGCGCCCTGCTCGGTTTGACCAAAACATTCCCAAATCATCAAGCTTCAAGAAATTCTGAAGGTCTTCAGCGGTTGGCTCTCTTAACTTCAGTTGTACGTATCCGGCAAACCATCCCGCAGCAAGAGTTGGGTTAAGTGAGGTGATCGGTGAAGCACAGGCTGCTGTTAGAATCGCCAAAGGATGCCCACGGGCAAGCAAGCAGCCCAAGGCAGCAAAGGCAGCGTTTGCTGCGGTCCATACCGTGAACAATTCCACAAGGTCTACAGCGTCACCTTTGGATACAAAATAGGCCACAAGCCCCATCATAAACACGGGAATAAGCCATGGGATGGACTTAGAAAATCGGGTTCTTTGTGGTAACACTTCGAGCGCTTCCAAGGCGGGCTCATCTGGATAGGAGGTTGCGGTGAGGTGGGCTTCAATTCCTTTCAGGTGGCCAGCTCCAACAACGGCCAAGATTCGCTGATTACCTTTGGCTTCAAGGGCCGCTATTTTCCCTGCCAAGTAGGCGTCTCGCTCATCGATTAGCACCGATCCTGCACCGGGTGAAAACGTCCGCAATTCTTCCATGAGGGAAGTGAGTAAATCTTGATCTTCGAGCAATTGAGAAACCTCTGGTGTGTTCTCGTCGTCATCCTCGCCAAGCAAGGACCATAGAATCTTGCCTTTTTCAAAGAACTTCATTCGCTTCCATGCACGGC
>Ga0257106_1001438_pt1 | contig 11776 bp, 17 predicted proteins | sample LP_taG_3_FD_190177 | JGI IMG/M metagenome (GOLD analysis project Ga0257106, IMG submission 190177) | Marine microbial communities from Northeast Subartic Pacific Ocean, Canada - LP_J_2011_P26_10m | ecosystem: Environmental > Aquatic > Marine > Oceanic | place: Canada: Northeast Subartic Pacific...
TGACGCCCACTAGTATTAAGACGCTCAGTGACCGTACGTGTGAGCTGGGGGCGCAGTTTTTTGAGGATTATGGTGACAATCCCACGACAATATATGTTGAGCACCACGGTCTACTAAGCGGCGTAGATTCGTGTCTTATGCAAGTATCATCCTATGTTCATACAAATAGCAAAGAAAATTATGGATGTGCGTAGGGTTCGTACCCAAGGAGGTGAACCCATTTGATTGTGTGCCCGTCTCTCTCCCGGCACTCAATCATGACTCAAATGAGCATGCGAATCGGTAAATGCGCATATGATGTATTTTATCACCATCTACATCTTTCATAGGCGAATCGATATGCTCAAAGCTCTTGGCGTGCGTAGCATGCCACCCTCATGCTTCAAAGCATCGCTCGACGAGATCGATCCAAACCTGCGGTATTTCTTGTGGGTCATCGACATGGATATGGAACAAATGGAAGCTTGCATTGCATCAATTGAGACTAGCTGCCAACAGCGCCTCGCGATTGATGCTCGAATCAACCCCAGTGACGTAGGCCAACCTTCGTCAGACTGCGAGTATGCATTCACACCGCCACCACATGATGCCCCAGTGCTGGTCTCCAGTTTGTTGGATGTCGTCGCAAAGCATCCCCTAACTCAAACGACGAGCATGGAGGATGATACACGCACGCTATCAAATGGCGGGTTGAGCAGAGATGTGTCTCTTGCTGTGCAGTTCCGTCGTTCTCGCAAGGCGCTTCTTAGCCAGCTTGTGTATGAAGCCGAAGGGGCGCTCGATGCAAATTCGAAGCCCAACGACCAGTCGAGCATGCCAAAAGAGGTATCCGTAGCTGCATCTTGGAATCTTGTTCTTTCGCAGAATGGGACCCTCCTGCACCCGCTCGGGTTGCGGGTCCAGGCCTTCAACAGCTGGGCGAAGTCGATGAACTGGCCACAGCTTCACATTCAGGCAGCGGTACTTGCATCTCACGGTGGTCGCGTTGGCACGATAGCCACAAAAACTTTATACAAGGGCGAGATCTACCTTGAGATTCCCGAGAGCAGTCAGCTTTAGCGTGATATTTTCTTTAATTCTAGCTCATCAAACGGCCTATCAAAATTCAAGGCATACTTTCCATCCAGGTTGTCTCGGGATCAAGGCAGCTCGAAGCGCGCTTGGCGCGGCTGCATCTTATATGGACGACTTTCAGGCGCTCATCTTCCTTCTACTAAAGCGCGTACTCGCAATGGTCGGGAAAGAATCGGGGACGGCAGATGCAAATGAAAACACATTTGCCCCCTACCTTGCGAATGTCTGTGTGGTATGGGAAACATGAATTTGGGTTCTCTTTTGTAGTTACACCAATAGACTGTAGATCTGTTTGACTTGAATCCCCCAGGCGCTGCTGCCGGGCGTGGATCAAGTAGTGACAGCAGCGCTTGGTCTTAAGCCGAACAAGAAGGCAGACACATCCCTCCTCCCCCCCTTGCTTTGGGCAGAAACGGCAGAAGAAGCGCGTGCTCTTGCAATCGCAAGGCTCCAAGGCTCTGCACTCTCGGAGTCAGTGCCGGACTATGCGCGCCTGACAGCGTATAGAATGTTCTCTCTTACTTGATCTAATAAACCTGTGCAGGTTGCTTCGACCCGTCGATCTTACGAGGCAGTAATTGAGCGTGTGGGGATGGAGTCCCTTTCCAAGGTGATCCCTCGCGCAGAAATAGCTCTGAGTTGGTTTGCCTTCCGCTGGGCAGCTCAAACTCTGGATAGTCGCGCAATTTGGTGGAATGGACAGCGGCACTTGGTCCCCATGCTTGATCTCGTCAATGCAGCGGATGCCAGCGAGATGCCGAGGACCGCGACAGTTCACAAGACCTCTGCGAGTCTGCACCGTGCAGAGCCAACTGCTGTCACGCCCGCAGCCTGGAAATTTGAATCGGGGGATCAGCTTCTCGAAGATTATGGCCAACCAAATCATGTTCTTTTTCTGCCTCAACCAGCGCGCACTGGCGGGCAATACTCATCTACACTGGTGCTAATAGTGCACATGTTGATAGGTACCACGGTTTTGCGCTGGAACCAAACGATCATGACTGTGTGCGCATCGACCTGCATTTGGATCATGTTCCAGGTACGTCTGAGCTCTTAATTAACGGCTCGCCAGAATTCGACGTGATAAAACAGCGGCTCATATCCTTCGGCTTTCGGAGACTTGATTACACAGCCTGTGTCACGGCTAGCTCCCGCCAGCTCACTAGGGTGTACCAATTCATTGCTATCAAATATGGTCTACCTCATGTCATCCCCAACGTGGACACTGAAACTTACCTCGCTCTCTTGGGTGAAGTGGAAGACAGACTCGTGAGTTATGACTTGAAGACAAAGAGGAGCGGATTTCCCGAGATGCTCCTGAATGGCGAACTGCGCAACCTAAGGGCTCTCAGAAGCGACCTCACCGAATTAGCTTCTCAGAGCTGCTTTATCCCGCTTGTTCGTTGACTCCTTCCATACAAACCCAGCTTTGGCATGGTATGGCAGGCCATGGCTGGACGATTGTACTCTCAGGGCAAGAGCTTGCCATGTCTCCACAAAGCAAATAGGACCCCCATTGGATTAGTTGGCCCTGTGCGGATTGTCTTCTCACAGGATCGTCTTTTGCAAGCTGCCAAATTGGCTTCGAGCATTTCCCACAAGGTCAAGCGTCCAGCTGGAATATGTATCCTGGCTCGGCATGATTGTGCATCCGCTCTCTTACGTGGGGATTTCGGCTTGGTAATGGCTGGCACTAGCCTAAGGGTGCCATCCGGTTAATCAACCTACTTGGGTACCTTGCGCCCCCCCCTCTTAGCCGCAGCAGAGCGCGGCAAGTACGCCTGCCGCCGGCGATGTCGCTCGGTGCCACCGGGGCCGCTTCGCCGCACCCTAAGCTAAGCGCTGCTCATCAGGGCGCGCAGGGACAGCCGTCCCACGGGTCGTAACCGGAAGTGCCATTGTACTTGCCCAGGGAGGGTAGCTTACAGTGATTGAAGGTCCCGCTTGGGGCAGCGATGGATCGGCGATTTCCAGCGACAATCGATGGCGGTGGTCTGCAATTTACCCAGTTGGGCTGGGACCAAGTTATGTCATCAGGCGAGTTGGTCATACACATACCTGGGTCTGAAGCTGACATTTATGACGATGGCTACAAGCTTAACATCAAATTGCGCGCGGGCGATACTCCCTCGGGCATAGGCCCTTTACTCCTACTCAGGCGGCTTTACTCCCTAAACCCGGCACGCTTGGGGGCCAATGCTTCAAAGCGGCCTGTGTTCACCTTGGCATGCGGAAGGGTCCTGGAGCGGAATACGGTCCATGCGGCACTCAGGTCGGCAGCAGTGGCTTTGGGATTGGACCTTGCTGACCACGTCAGAAGGAGGCTACTCTAGGTAGACTCGGGCACGGTACCGCACAGACAAACTGTCAGCGAGGTTTCTTCTGTCTCTGTCGTGCTTGTCTGGACCTGCGGGACTGTCCCGACTCTAGATATAGCTGGCGTAACTAGGCTGGCTGACTGTCTTGACTCTATAAAGCCCGGGATCTTATCGTCTTGCCGCAAGTCAACTCCGGCGAGGTGAAACAGGAGTCGCAGAGGCCACTGCACGAAGCAACGAGACAAGATCTGCATGGGCAAGTTGCTGATCACACATGGTAAACTCTTTTTCAGATGTCATATTTTCCTCGAGAGCAGCCAGGGCCATTTGGGCCTCATGGCGTGCGTATGCATCATTAGCACCAGCAAGCGCCACAAGTGCGTCAACGCCACCAGCCAAATACCTATCCGCGGAAGCGATGAAAACGAATACTTTGAATGAAATGGGCGCTCGCAACTTACACGTCCTCATGCGAATCCACTAGCGAGCACATGTTCACAAGCGCGGCGGCGCCAAGCCGGCGTATCCTCGCACTCTCACTTCCCAGGCTGCTGTCGCCAGCAGCATTTACGAGACTCGCGCATGCGCTGGCTTTATCACCAGCGAAGGCAACGCGCTTTGCACCACGATCAGTCGCTGTGAGGCTGGATAAGCATCTAAGTGCAGGTTCGCGTACTGCTAGTGGCTTATCGGCCCCTGATAGAGACACCAGATTTTTCAATGCCCCTGTAGCGGTTTCAACCAAGATCCTATTCGAGTCGTGAAAATAGACCGCATTTGCAACAAGACATACAGCGAATGCACATTCTAGTAATGAGCAAGCATTTTGGCCCAATCTTGTGCTTATTGTTCGACAACTAATTGCGCAATTCGTCAGGAGGCCAAGAAGAAATTGTCCGCAACGGTCTTGATTTGCACTATTGCACCATACGAGATTGGAGAGTGCCCAAAGTGCAGTTGCTCGTTCTGCACTGTTTTGATGCTCACTCGAGACAGACCACAGGGCTTCAACCGCTCCAAGATGACCAAGCTCATTCCGTAAATGTGAGTTACAAGCCAAGTTTCCTAGCAAGAGAGAGGCTGCACGCCTTGCTGTAGAGAGAGGTGCTGCACACAACATCACAAGGCGGCGAGCAAATGACCGAGGCAGCAAAACATGCAGACACGTGTGATGTGGTGATGCTGATAATGTTGCGTTCTCTACGCCATGCACAATCTCTATATGATTTGTGCCTACCAGCGCAAATGTATTTGCAAGAGCATTTGCTGCGTTTGCCTGTATCAACGTTGCTTGATCAGCGTCAAGTAAGTCAATAGAGTGGCTGGAACTTAGAATCTGAAAGAGCACTTCTAGGCCTCCCACTTCGATCAGCTTTTCGACATTTGGAGAGTGCAGGGGAAGTAAATTTGCAAGTGCACACGCGGCAGCCTCAATAATGTCACTGTTAGATGCACGAGAATCTCCTGGTAGAAACATACTTGACGAGCGTAAGATTTCCACAAGATCCTGAACCAATCCTGCGGCACCGAACGCCTCCTGGTTGCGTTGTTGTTGAAACGCCAAATTTGCTGCTGCCTACACGACACAGCGGTAAACGCGCAAAAGCGATAATCTCACTCTGGATTGCATGCATCACAGGCTAGAGCAACTACTTCTGGATTTGCGTGGCGGACAAGGCCGACGAGAGTAATTATCAACCCATCGACTTGTCCAAGCACGCCGGCGTTTTTTGCATCAAATGACACTCCCGCAAGGCCGCACGCGGCTGCAAGCACGCAATCATAATCGCGATCATGAGAAAACACCAAGAGAGTTTTGATTATTGGCGACACTGTTTTCGAGGGTTTTTCCCCGATCGGAGATTCAGCAGACGTCAAGAGCCAAGCTGCGCTGGTTCTTACTAGATGTTGGATATTTGCGTAATTTGGTCCTTCAGATGTCCTTCTGCGGCGCAATGCCCATTGCCTGCGGGCTACGGCAACATCACGGGGATTCTCCGCATGGGAAACGACATCATCCACTCTTCCTACCAGCGGGTCACCATGTGAGGTTGCTGCGGAATGTGTGTTTGTAACAACTGCCTCTAGCTCTCTGCCAGACTGCGCGAGTTGGATACATGCTTTTGCACGAGACACAGCCACATCAACCCAAAGCCGCCACTGCTCGCGGATGTCAGCCCCAAACGAACGACAGTCAGCATGCCCATTCCACGCCAATGAAGCAAGGGCCTTTGCGGCGAGACGACGGAGCTCACGTCGTGGAGAGCGGCACATCGCAGCTAGGACAAGTGCTGCTCCATTGGCACCTGCATGATTCTAATTTGATCAAATCGGATAGTTGGCACGGCTATTTTTTACGCAATGCATTATTAAAGGTTCGGTGCGCGCCAGACATTGTGGCAAGTCGCTGGGCAAAAAATAGAAAAAGGGACGAAACGTCGATTCCAAGCGTATGTGCGGCTGTTGTTTGTCGCCAGACATCGAGGCGCAGTGCTCGCTGAGCTTGCATGTCGAGTGTCTTCTGCTGGTCTAGTAAAGCTTCGCGATGGACTAGCGCTGTTCTTGCACGAGAAAAGCTTGCGAGCATAGTATGAACCCAAAGCTCCAGGCGGGCCGAGTGTGCTCGCTCATAATATATTTCGTCGCGGGAGCGTGCACGCAGCTCGGCAAGTAATTTTGTCATTTTCAAAATTGCGAGGTCTCGTACTCTCCGCCGTGCCTCCTCAACACCGAGGCTATGCCTTAAAGCTTCAGAAAGTGCCTCATGCAATTCAATTTTGCACTTGCATGATGTGAGTCCATCTCGAAATTTTGTCTCGGCTACGTCTCGCCTAAGACCAGGTCTAGAAAACTACTTCAAATAATTTGTCATGCGCCGATGCAGGACTCGCGTGCTTCCCGAAGAGCGTCACGCCTTGACAATAATCTCTCGCTAGTCGCGCTCGCTTGCGCTGTTTTTGCCAACTGCTTTGCAGCCTCCGTAGCTTGAATGCCAGCATTAAGGGCTGCGTTTTGAATTCGCCTGCGTGATGCTCGTTCGTTTAGAAGCTGATGGTGCAGTTCAGCAATAGCGCAGCAACCACGACGATGGACATGCAATCGAGCATTGGCTGTAGATTCGATGCGCGAGATGGCATTGCTCTGCCTTTGTTGTATCTCTACACGTGAAAAAGTTGATGCCACCCGGCCGGACAAAGGCAGTGGATCATGCCGCAATCTTACCATCTCATCTGATGGAGAAACATGATGTCTGTTGCAATCGACTGGTTCAGTATGGGATAGTGCTCTTGCTGAGTGTAGCCCATATCCTCGGTGTGAACGAACGGATGCTGATATACTTTCTATTCGCTGCCTTTGCTCGCGCTTTCGAGCGATGCGCCTAGAGTTCTCAAGCAAGGCGAGCTGTGCGTAGGCTGCGGCCACGCGTGTTTCGGATGATTTGACGAGAGTATTGCAGTTGTCAATGAAGTTATGGTGGGCGTTATTCTCAATCGCGGCCGCCACGATGACCCTGGCAGCATCTTGACCAAGAATAGCCTACACAGCAGGACGAATAAGTCCTTGGCAATACTCATCTTAAATCTTTAGTCAAACACAGTCTGGTGGCATGATCACACTCCGCTCGAGCATTTGCAATTGCAATTAGAAGAGCCCGCCGCTCTAGGCTATTTTCCTTGTCGCCCAGTAGCCTCCTTATTTCTATCTGAAAACAAAGCAGCTCTTCCGCATGAAGAAGCTTCCTTTGTCGTCCTATTTCGCGAAATTGTTCTCGCAAACGGACAATAGAAAGTTCCGCCATATGCATCATGTTAGTAAGGGAGATGGATTCGTGAGCTTGGCAATTTAAGTCCGCTTGGCGGTGTTCCGCAAACGCCTTGCGCAAAGCGTGTTGCAGTCGCACGAGCTCTCGCGCTTGGCGAGCGCGTTCCACAACTTGCATCGCACGCATAGACACGGCATGCTGTGCGCCCAAAGAGAGCCAGCACCCTCGTTCACGTTCAGCGTCCGCCTCTAATTTTTCGTGCTGCCAGGCCTCAATTGTACAATCTCTCCTAGTCATTTCACGAGCGCCATCTGCAAGGCATTTTTCATATATCTTCAGTGCCTGGTTTTCTCCCTCGTTTCTGGAAATACGCAAAGATTGATTGTATCGATTCAAAGCGCTCTGTGTTCGTCGTACGGCATCCTCAAGAGCATGATCGTGCTGCGTTTTCATTTTATGTAGTCTTGCAGCATTGAGTTCAGTTTCAATTTGTCGAGTTTCATGATGAGTCCAAGCTTCGGCACCTAGTTGAGCTGACTGAGTAAGTAGAGCACTAAGAACTTCATTGTGAGCTAGCACTACCTCTGTGATTACCTCAACTGCATTACAGCGATCCTGAACTTGAAAATCAGGCTTTATTTGCGTTACCTTCATTTTTGGGCGAGTTGACATAGCTTCAAAAAAGCTAAATCCATCATTCAATGTGGACCTATTTGTGGTCTCGCCAGGGATGTCAGCTAGATATACAAGCTGTTGAGGTAAGTGATTCTTGCTTCCAAGATCGAGAATGCGTGCGATCTGTGGTGTCACAAGAATCACCCTGTACTCGATATTTTGACACTGTTTACCACCTCCACAGCAAATTGTGCTGCGCATCTTACGGAGACCAGATCTTTCTGTGCCACATCAGCATGCGCCGATGACTCTCCTCGAGAGCTGCAAATACACGATATTCCCTTGCCATTTGTTGATTCTTGAATATTCTCCATGCGCTTATGCGAAACAAGCGCCACATCGGTTACCTGGAAGAGTTGGTAATTTTATGTCAGGATAATATCACATACCCCATGCGCATGCTCAGCACACGTAGCTAATGAGCTACTTGGCATTGGACTTAGTTCATCATCTTGGCTGTTGTTATTGTTACACGTGCTCTGGAAGGGACGAGATGACGATCGAGCATCAACAAAAACGGCCACAGATGACCAATTAAGCTCCCCATTTTCAAAAGGAGACGCGAGAGTATGCATGCGACCAGGTTGACATCGCAATGTTATGCCACGAAGTCCGGACAAAACCACTTCGGCAGCAAGAACGTGGATGAAACATGCAACATCTAGTCTTGCTCGTTCACCCTCGATGAACGTCTCTGTAGAGCTCTGCAAGTTTTGTTCATTTCCCGCTCCTGCGAAATTACCCGCACGTGGCAGAAGTGACAACCGTAGTGATACAAGATGATCTTTCGCAACGAAATCATGTGCTACATGCTCTCTCCCGACTGTTATTTTCTTATCAGAGTCTGAACAAGCCTGATTCGAGTTGGAACTCGAGTGGGCAGCCTGGGACGGTTTTAGGCTGCGAAGCAATCTGTATGAGATTTCTCCAACCCGACGTCGTGTGCAAGCAAGTCTAGTGAGTAAATCATCTTCTGAGCGGGCCTGTGGTTCCTTTCGTTCGATTCAGTATCTGCTAACCTAGGGATCTTGCGATTCCAACGGAGGACACTGAAATATGCAGCTGTCTCCAGCTCTTTGCGAAGCTGCTCTAGGGGTAGATTACAGGTGGATGATGATTTACCTTCAAGAGCACGAAATGCATCAGCTGCAAAGCCAGGCTTTGACTGTGCCTTCGTTTGGTCTTGTAGCTGTTCGTTTTTGACAACTTCCTGAATGTATGTGTCTGTCGAGTCTCCCGTAATTGGTGTTGCTTCGTTTTGGTTTGACGATATCTGGAGACCTGAGGCCCGTCGGCGCTGTGCCAGTGTTCGCCGCACTTCGGCACGGCGTGCCTAGTATTCGCCAGCCTTTTTGGTTAGCTCCCTCAGGGGCTTTGCATAAAAATCTAGACGCGGATATCACTTCTTCTAAAGCCCTAGTCTCCTTTTCATTCGCGATTCTCAGGGCTTCCGTGCGGATTCTGGCCGCTTTGCGCTCCTTGCGAGAAACATACTTCCAATTGTTATCTCCCGCCGCAAGAGCACGAAGGGCTTGTACGTCAACAAATACCGGAGTGTCATCTTCGAAACCAGAGTGAACTTGTTCCTCTAGAAAAGTTAGGGCTTTCCGTGCAGCAATGATTGCCTTGTTCCTTCGCCGATCTAGTTGAGCCACGCGGCGTTCTTGCCGCTGAGAGAAAAAACTGAAACTATCGCCACTTGTCGGTAAGTCTTCATCGCAACTGCTGGAAAAGTTTTCCTCATCGGGGAGCAATGCTATGTTACCACGTGATTGTGCTTCTTCTCCGACAGTTAGATTGCCGGTCACTGCGATCTGATCGCGATCAGCAAGGACAGGCAGATCATCGACGCGGACCGAGGAGCCACTGGCAGCAGCACTTTGCGCCTTTGGTTGCAGCCAACTCACTTCTCCCGTCAAGGTATTCCTCCACGAAGCTTGACCCCACTCATCCATGGTCTCAACCCAAGCCCCCGACCGCATCTCTTCGACATTTGATGACCTGATAAATTAATAATGCTCAATCGAACAAATTCTTTTCTCTGGAGACAACGTGTGCAATAATTGGCTTGCCTTGGACAAATTATCTTTGGCCCCGGTGTCCGTCAGAATCTGCCCTGAGGGAATTGCAGCGTTTGCCTCGTAACTCCCTAATGCATCGACAACATTTCCGAGTTCGTCACGGCCAGGTGGCGGCTCATACCTGCTGACAACAGAACATCATAAAGTAACCAAGGGAGGCAAGCGCTGCGGGAGACAGCATAGTAGGGGGGGGGTCCCAGGCAGCTTCACCAGTATCTGCGTGCACGAAGTACTTGCGTCCATAATCATCTGTTGTTTGTGACCATCGCGAAGCGGCTGCAACGCGCCGACGAATTTCTCGCTTGATTTCTGAATCTGCTGCCGCGGTTAAAGCTGAGCAGAGAAGCTGATTCCGTACATATGTGTCCATAATCATGTGTCGACGAAGTGCGACGGGTGCGAGGTGGTCGGGGGGCCAAAGCGCTGCAAGTTGCCGCCGTTCCACTACCCGAGCAAGACGTTCACGAGAGAGAGTGTCCCGCGCCTTTGAAACCTCAGCACGCATGGGTTTCACTTCTGCTTCTACTGCGCTTGCCAAAGAACCACGCAAATTGGCTAGCTCTTTCTGCGCTTTGTCCAACGTCTTATCGAGTTCAGAGACCTTGGAATTGAGCTGATTGTTTCTAGCTTCAGCGGCGGATAGCGCCTCCCGCAGGGTCTTGATAGAAAGAATAGAGCGACGTATCCTCAAAGCACTCCGCCCCAGGCTGTCACTTTGCTTTGAGACTCTTTCGCTTTGCGAAAGCATGATACCGCAAGCTGCATCGATGCTGGAGCTGCAGCTAGCAACTGATGAGGCAACAATCCTTGCAGATACTGTCCAATTGGTGAGGAGTTCACGCTGCGCATTAGCGTCTGCACGAGCTTCGTTAAGCCTGACGTCAAGCTCACGTCGTTTTGTTTCAGCAATCTGTGCACGCTTCTGTGCTTTTTTGGCAGTTTCCTCTTGCATACCAAGGTCGTCTACTCGTCGCACCGCACGCGCAAAAGCGAGAGTCTCCGGTATTTCGGCAATACCCTTCTCACCAGTTTCAGAATTAACAAACGTGCCATCCTCACATTCTTCCCAGCCGCATGGATCTCCGCTTGCCGCACGCCTTAGTTGTTCGAGTTCGATACGAACTTCTTCGACTTGATCCTTTGCTCTGGCTCGAACTTGCGCAACTGTAGATTCAAACTTTATTTCCATTTCGGTCAACCTGGCTTCAGCGGCTGACTGGATGCGCTGTTCCATTGTGTCTCGTTCGTCAATCAAACGTTCGTTCTCCAACGTCACTCTGTTTGATTCCTCGCGTGCCTGTAGCCAATATTTCAATTTATATTAACCACACTATACGCACCCGCTCGAGCTCTGCGCGCACCGCTGCGAGCTCGCCCATGCTGACGTCAACGGCTTCCAGGGGAGAGGCGTTAATTCATACCCCTACAGTGGGATTTCCGTCCACTTGGCCTTTCGTATCTCCCACTAGCCTGAGCTAAAGGAAGTAAGTAATTTAAGTTGAGCTCAGTTTCAATTAAAGATGCCAGAATGAAGGCCGACGGACCGCGCTTGGATGGCGCAGCCACCTGAGGGATGGAGGAGGGTAGGGCAGGGCGGGTGCTTCATTTGTGCCGAAGGAGGGTGTTGGGCGGACCAAAAAAAAATATAAGCCGCGCCACCCCGGACCCCGGGGAAGCGGCGAGCTGGGAGAGGACCACCACAACCAGCAGTTTTATTTAGCTGGATGATGATAGGTGGTCTAACTCACTAACTCGTTACCGGAAACATATTGTACTGCCGTAAATGCAATTTCCGTCCACTTGGCCTTTCGTATCTCCCACTAGCCTGAGCTAAAGGAAGTAAGTAAATTAGGTTGAGCTCAGTT
>Ga0257106_1001439_pt1 | contig 11776 bp, 3 predicted proteins | sample LP_taG_3_FD_190177 | JGI IMG/M metagenome (GOLD analysis project Ga0257106, IMG submission 190177) | Marine microbial communities from Northeast Subartic Pacific Ocean, Canada - LP_J_2011_P26_10m | ecosystem: Environmental > Aquatic > Marine > Oceanic | place: Canada: Northeast Subartic Pacific...
GATCCTAGCTACTACGACGACAGCTCCGATCCTGGCTACTACGACGGCGGGGACACGTTTGGATCGTGGGGACCCAGCCCATCAACCGAGCCTACGTTGTTGGGCGGGGGACCCGTTTCCGACGTCGAGTACAAGAGCCCCACCTCGAAGGTGTTCCTCGGCTCGAAGTCCAAGACCTGCGCAGCCGGCGAGAAGAAGCTCCTGCTCCTCTCGCACATCGACGATATGGCGAATGAGCACCGGTACAAGGTTTGGGTCACCAACGAGATATCCGGCATTCTAAACACACCATCCTCCCCGTACGACAATCCATCACTGAGTGCTACTGGCTGGGCTGACAACGCAGACATTGCATTGGAGTACGACCTTGCCCAAGACACTGAAAACTACGCCGTCGGCGGAGGCAAGCCCGTTACCACGATTTACGGCTCGACGCCCAGGTACTCTAACGACGCCGGCGACGACGAGTACCGGTACGATATTTTTCCCAACGCGGTGGAGCTGTGCGTGCCGGACACTACCTACGATTTCTCCATGGTGATCAACGCCGCCACGTATGAGACACCTCTCTCTTTTGGCGAAGGGGATAACCCTCCGAAGGTTACCGATCGCAAGTTCATACCGTCTTTCGCCATCATGGACGAAGACGGCTGCCTCGCCGCGCCACACTCGGATCATAAATGCGCTGACGTGTACCAAGCAGCCCCGGGCGACCCAAGCAAACAGGCCTGGCAACCCAATGGTGGTGGATCCGATGCAGAAAATGCAAAACACCACATTTTCAATTTTTGCCCGAATTGGCACTCAGGCAACTCGCATTCGTTCCTAACCGACGCGGCTGAAGGCTCGAGGGTTGTGACCATCAATCTGAGGCAAAGTAGTACGTGCAACAAGCTCGCCGATCTCCAGAAAATCTCTGACCCAGCCAACGCGATTTTCCTCCCGGAGGTTGCGCTGATGGAGGCGATCCAGGAGGGCTACGGCGAGGCCGGGAAGTTTCAGCTGTTCTCCGATTACATCACCGACAAGACGGTCAATGCTCAAGGTGAGGAGGTTCCTTGCGGGGCCGGCTACGAGGAGATCCATCTGCTCATCGAGTCCCCCGACGCCACCCTGGACACGTTTTCTTACGGCATCATCGCCACCGACGACAACGGCGGCGGCGGCACCGGGAAATACACCACCGCGAGGATGAGCGGCGGCACGCTGCTCTCGCCGCAGCGGTACCTCACGTCTTCCACCGGTGCCGAGTACACTGTGAAGTTTCCAATGCGCGTCAACGACGAGATCATGTTCGATTGCATGCAAGGCGTCGAGACTCCCACGGTTCAATCAAGCTACGATGACAACGTCGCTTACGGCGTGTTCAACTACGAAGCCGCCTACAAGCAAGTTAACAGCGAGACAGTCAAGGAAAACAGTCAAGGAATATCGGTGATATCGAAATTCACAGACCTGCCCGCGTACATGAGAGGTCGGTGCTCTTACAAGGGTGAGAAGCCGAAGCTGAAGGTGGTCAAGAAGTGCGCACTAAGAAATAAAAGTTACAAACTCCACGTTTTCAGGGCGGAGTACTTCGTCCAGGCGAACTCATCATCGACGGATACGCAGATTTTCATCACCGACAAGAACGGGTGTGAGATTGACGTCAACGCCACCGCCACGGTGCCGAAGAGGGCCAACATGACCAATGAGGGCCAGATTGTACCCGACACCGATACGTCGGATTCGTTCACGGTCGGCACCACCGGTTCCTACCAGATTGATCCCGAGACGGGAATCGACAACTGCCCGTCGGGGTTGAAGAAGATCTACGCCCCGACCTACGCGGCACGTGCGACCGGTACAAAGGATGGCAGCGTCAGGGCGACGTGTCCGAGTGGCAAGAACCTCGTCGAGGTGGTCACGCAGACGTCCTGGGACGGCGCAAAGAACGCCTGGACCGTGCAGCACGTGGTCTTCAACGATACCCTCCTGCTTGGCGGGACCAAGTTCACCAACGCCATCCTGTCCGAGGCGATCACCTTCATGTATCGCGAGCAGAGCGTGGACAACGCCCTCCAGGTCGACTTGTGGTGTCTTCATCCGGGCAACTACAGCATCGCGCTGACAGACTCCTCAGTCCAGTCTGTGACTGCAAACGAGGGCTGGAGAGGCGGCGGCGTCATCGTCACGGACAAGAACGACTGCGAAATCTACAGCGAGAAACCCACCAAAAAGGTTCCCGACGCTTCCTACTTCGTGGTCAAGTCAACCGCGGCGACCTCGTGCTCGAAGAGAACCTACAACAAGACGCAGGGCTTCTGCACTTACGACATTGATGTCATGGGGACGCTCTGCAACACGAAAGACACGCGCTCTGCCAACGCCGACGCGGATGGTAAGAAGTGCCTGGCGAGCGTGTGCGCCAATCCGAAGTGCCACGTTCCCATGTTCCTCCAGGACAAGACCTACCTACGCACCAAGGACGACCTACTCAAGGGCTGCTGCAAGCACTACTCCAGCCCTCTGGGAGATACTCTGTCGGGTTTTCCCATTCCAAAGCCCGCAAACGCCACTCCTCCCATCCCCGTCGTCGATACGGTGCGTAAGCGGTTCATCGCGACCAAGAACACCATCATCGGTGGTCTACTGCTGCATCAGACGCGGTACGCGCAGGAGCCGTGCACGGGCAGGTTCGGCAAGAACATCTCCGGCGATGTGTGCCCCACCGCCGAAAAAACAACCTCCACAGCCTTTGGCGTTGACCCGACGTTTGTGGTTGGCTCGCAAGTTTACGACCCGCTCGTCCAGTCCCTGCTTTGCTGCCGCCCGGAGGAAGGTTCGGTGGTGAACGTGACAAACGCGTCGAGCCCTGCCGCGGCGAGTCCCGCTCCCGGCGCGGCGGCCGATGACATTGGTGCAGACGGCGGCGCCTTTGCCGTTGTCGACGGAGCCTACTACAGGAAGAGCGAGTTGAACGAGAAGGGCATTCCGCTGGGCTTCTACCACAAGTCCCTGGGATCCCGCGCCGACGGCTTCAGCGTGCTCATCGACGTCAACCTCCGCGAGAGCCAGTTCAACCGCGTGGTGGGCTACCTGGAGGACGGCTTCTACCTCGACAAGTACACCAAGGAGCTCACCGCCGAGCTGCTGACGTACAACTCCATGGGCAGGTACTTCACGTACACGAAGATCACGTTCAAGTTCAGCGAGGGCGGCAACATCATCGTCAGGTACAGCATCGACCTCGCCAAGCCCCAACCGTACTGGTACGGGGATGCCAAGGGTGAGCAGGAGCACTACGGGAGGATCATCGCAGAAAGCATGTTTTGTCTCCTGGTCCTTGCGACGGCGTGGGGAGAGTTCATGGAGCTCGTTTCCGTCATGTGGAAGACGGGTTCGGCCAAGCAGTACTTCGCCAGCTCCTGGAACTACATCGACCTCGTGTCCATCGGCCTGCACATCTCTTGTATCGCCCTGTGGATCGCGCAGCTCGTGGCGCTGCGAGAGTTTGACACGGAGGCGAGGTACGACATCTACAAGGACATCACGCAGGACGCACGCATGCTGGAGCTGAAGGACGGCGGCACGCACATCGAGACGTTCGTGAGCGACGTGGTGGACAGCTTCGACGCCATCATCCAAATCCAGGGTGCGTACGCGACCATGAACGGCATCAACATCTTCCTCTGCCTGCTGCGATTCCTCAAGTACTGCGACTTCCAACCGCGCATGGGCGTGGTGACGCGCACGCTCTCGCTCGCGTTCCAGGACCTGGCCCACTTCATCGCGCTGCTGCTCATCATCCTGTTCCTGTACGCGACGATGGGCACGATCGTGTTTGGCTCGAAGATTGAGCAGTTCAGCACGTACATCAGGTCGCTGCGGACGGTTTTCACCTGGTCCGTGCTGGGCGACGACGTCGGCGTCGGGGACGAGCTCTGGGACATCGACAACCTGGGCAACATGGCGCTCGTCGGCATCCTGTACTACATGACGTTCTCGGTGCTGATGATCGTGATCCTCCTCAACTTCATGATTGCCATCCTCTCCGAGGCTTACGGCGAGGTGCAGCAGGCGAGCAGCGAGACATCCAGCTTTGTCCAGGAGGTGGCCACGCTCGTCTCCAAGTACTTCAAGGCCAGGTTCAGCGGCGGCGCCATCCTCACCGACGCCGCCGCGCTCAAACGGATCAAGGGCATGATCGCCGCCGAGGAGCGCGAGCGCAAGAAGTTCAAGAAGTTGTACGGCATGAAGGACATCGCCAACACCGACATCTGGCGCTCCCCCACCCGCGACCCCGAGGACTCGGACTACTCCGACGAGGACGACATCATCGACAAGGACGGCATGGTTTCGTTCGCCGGCGTGGAGGACGACGACATCAATGTCGACGAGCTCCGCCGCACGCTCGATCACGGCAAGGCTGCGTCCAGGGTGGCGGTTGGCGACGGCGTGACCAAGGCCAAGACCGGCCTCGGCGACACCGGCCCGCTCTTCGACTCCATCCTCACGTCAATCGGCGAGCGCATGGAGAAGCGCAAGATGTCGGAGCAGGAGAAGAAGGTGAACGAGATCCACTCGCTCTCGCTGCTGATGTACAAGCAGCAGCAGGACATGATGAAGGACATGAACCAGCTCCGAGGCCGCGTCTCGGCGCAGGAGCAAAAGACGCAGTGATGAGGACGCAAACTTTCAACGGATGAGTGACGGTCGAGGCGCCTGAGCAAGGCGCGAGCCCGGCGGATGCGACGAACCACGTTCGGACCATCAACCGCGGCCTCTTCGTCGACCGTATGTATTTACTGTTTTATCTTATTTTGTGTTCCGGCATCACGCTCTCGGGCGCGGCGTCGATGAACACCAAGCTGCAAGACCGTGTTGTTTTTATAAAAATATTATCAAGGCAAAGTATCACAGCGACACCTCGCGCGCCGGCTCACAGTTGCTGTCGTGAATTCGCGAACACGCGCCACGCGATGTCGTCGCTGGCGATGTGTGCGTATCACGCCAGCGGAATCGTCGCGGCGAAGCGCGCGAGCGCCGGCGCCGCGTCGTCGAGTCAGCGATGGCGCAATCCGGGCGGGGCGATCGCCTCGCCGCCGCCCGCCCGCCCCGGGGGACCGGCTCGTGCCTCCGTCCCTCGACGCGACGCCGCGGAGCCGACGCCGAATCTCGACGAGACGCCAAGCTGCTTCGCGTGTCCCGTCTGCTCCGGGGCCATGATCCGCCGCTCGAGCGGCGGCACGACCCTCGCGTGCGGGTTAGGTCACTCGTTCGATGTCGCCAAGGATGGGCACGTCAACCTCATGGGACGCGGCACGCGCGCCACGGGAGACACCGCGGAGATGCTCGCCGCGAGGAGAAGGTTCCTCAACGCGGGACACTACGCGGACGCCTCGGACGTCGCCAGCGCGTTCATCACCCGCGCGCTCGAAGGGGCTGTCCGCGAAGCAGCCGCCGACGCCGACGCTTCATCGCCATCGCCATCGCCATCGGCGGCGGCGAACCGGCCGGATGTCGAGCTCACCCCGCGGCGCAGACGCATCGCCGCGAACAAACGCCGGTCCCGCGCCGCACGCCCCGCGCCCTCGCCCGCGCCCCCGCGCCCGCTCATCGTCGACTTTGGTTGCGGCGAGGGATGGTGGCTCTCGCGCGTCGCGGCTGCGGCGGCGGCGGCGGCCGTCGAGACCCGGCTCGCCGCGACGGACGCGTCCCCCGCCGCCGCACGCCTCGCCGCGCGCCTCCTCCCCGACGGATCCGAGGTTGCCGTCGCCGACGCGCAGAGCGACGCGCAGCCCTTCGCGGACGGCTCGGTGGCTGCCGCGCTGAGTGCGTTTGCGCCGAGGAACCCGAGGGAGATGCGGCGGGTGCTCGCGGCGGGCGGCGGTATCGCGGTGGTGGTATCGCCCGGGGACGATCACCTACGGGAGCTGAGGGAACGCAAGGATGTCGTGGGTGTGTTGGACGTCGCGGGGGGTAAACGGGAAAGGGTCATCGAGGCGTTCGAGTCCGCGGGGTTCGTGTCGGACGGCGAGGAAGCCGTAGCCGGCGAGATGCTCTTGGATTTGGAAAATTTGAGGGACCTGGTCGGGATGGGACCTGCGGCGTTTCACAGGACGGAGGAGTCCGCCGCCGCGCTCGACGCGTTCTTCGAGGAAGACGCGTCGGTGGTGGGGGAGGACGGGACACGAAAGGTGCGAGTGACGCGGTCCTTCGTCGTGCAGTGCTTCCGAAAACCCGAAGAGTGATGACGGGTAGTAGCCCGTTGAGGTAGATACGAGTATACTACATCTAGGTAGACGATGATACCCCGTCGTTCGTCGTCTCACGTCGCCCACTCGTCCCCGGGCAGCGTCACCCAGCCGTCATCGCGCGGCACCGCCACGCGCGGGACCCGTGTCAACCCTTCGAAACACTCGCAATGCGCCAACTCGGCCCACCCGCCGAGCCTGTCCCCGACGCCCGACGCCGGCCGCCGCGTCATCGCCACGATCATACCCTTCATGTCCTCCGACAACGCCGGGCCCGGTCCGCCCTCGTCCGCGGCGGGGTAATGAACGCGCGCGGACGCCACGTGTACGCGCGACGTGAACGGGTGCCGACTTTTTGGCGATCCAAACGGAACGCGGCCGTGGACGCACTCGTACGCTACGACGGCGAAGGCCCACCAGTCGGAAGCGGCGTCCCGCGGACCCCCCGCGATGAGCTCCGGGGACATGTACGCCTCCGTCCCCGCGACGACGACGCGGGTGCCGACTTTTTGGCAATTTTCGTCCATCGCCGGGGACCCCACGCGTTGGACCCCACGGTCGCCGAGGTCGGTGGAGAGGTCGAAGTCGACGAGGGAGATGTGGCCGGTGGCCGAGCTCACCGCGACGTTCTCGGGCTTGACGTCGCCGTGCGCGAGGCGCGCGACGGTGTGCACCGCGTGGAGCGCCGCCGCGAGCTCCGCGAGGTAGAAGCGCGCCTGGGACTCCGGCAGGCCGCATCGCCCGCGGTCGCGCGCGGCGCGAAGGTACGCGCGAAGGTCCCGGTTGCCCGGACACATCGAAGACACCAGATGCGCGTCCCATCCTCCGACCGGCGACGACGACGGGGCGAGGTAGAAATCGTGGAAGCGCGGGAAGAGCGAGCGCGATGCATCGACGTCGTTGTCGTCGTCGTCGTCAGTGGGGATCGAGCCGCCGGTGCCGTCGAGCGCGCGGAGCGCTCGAACCTCCGCGGCGATGCGTGAAGCGGATCCCGCCGAGATCACCATCGTCCCGCCCCCGTCGGCTTTGGACGAGAGGGACACCACCTTGACGGCGAGCGGAGCGGCGTCGTCCGCCCGTCGACACACGTGTACGCTGTGTATCGTGGATGGGTAGGAGAGGAGGTTCGAGGTCAGGTTCACGCGGGGGATGGGTGGGTGCTCGCGGGGGCGACGACGGGAAAGGGGCGTTCGCTCGATCGCTAGGGATGGCGCAGTGGGCATGGATGCGACCAAACGACGACGCACCCGCCGAGACCGCCGCGAGCCACGAGCTCGCCAACGTCGTACGAACCCGCCGCGCACGTCTCGAGCCGACGCAGCTCGTCCATCTCGACAGACATCGCGCGCGGCGCGAGCGCCGCGCGCGTCCAGAGAGTGAAGGCTCCAAAGTTAACAATACGTTTTTGTCTTTCAATACTGTTCGTTTTTTTTTACCCTATACACGGTTACTTCGCTCGCTGCTCGCGTTCCTTCTTCTCCCGCTTGCGCTCCTTCCGTCGCCGCCGCCTCTCCTCCGCGTCCTCGTCCGCGTCCATCCCAGCCTCGATGTCCCCTTCAGGCTGCATCGCCATCGCCGCGGACAACCCCCCGCCGGTGATGCCACCGAAAGCCTCGCCGACGGCGCGACCGCGACCGTAATAGTCGTCGTCGCCAAAGTCGACAACCTCGTCGTCCATCCCGCCGAGCGGCGCCACCTGCGAGTTCTTCCGCCTCGGCACCCTCTCGGCACCCGGCGACTTGCCCTTCTTGTCCTTCTTGAGCCGCTTCTTCATGGCGTCCGGCATCTCGCCCGCCGCCTCTGCCTGAACCTCAGAGGCGCCGAACAACGACTTGGACGCGCGCTCGTTAGCCTTGCGCTGCCGCTCAGCCTCAGCCTCTGATTCCTCGCGGTCAGCCTCGGCGAACGCGGCTTCCCACTCCGGGACGGCTCCGTTGGGCCCGCCGCACGATTTAGTCGCGGAGGACGGGACGATCTCGTTGTACTCGGGGTTCTCTTGTATGAGAAACGTGGTGAGACCCTTCATGATGCCGTCGCTTCGCGCGATGGACAGCTCCGGGGTCATGCTCACCTCCTCCTCCTCCTCTTCCTCCACCAAACCGTTGGGGAACATCCTCGCGAAGAACGCCCGGAGTCCTTTGCGGTAGAACGTCAGAATCTTAGTCACGAGGAGGCAGACGATGGTGAGGACGCAAATCGCGGCGTTGGTCCTGTCGAACCGGGCTTTAAAGTCAAACTGCGACCCCGAGCTGATCGGGCTCGTGGCGACGTCGAACGCGCCGTCCGCCAGGTAGGACGGCACGTACTCGTACGAGAACATCCAGGTGGAGATGATAATCTTCACGGTGGCGGCGAGCGGCATGGTGGCCCAGAAGATCTTCGCCATCGTCTCGTCGTAACTGGGCGGCATGCGGCTGGTGCGGAGCAAGGTGTACTTGCCCTCGTAGTACGCGATGAAGCAAAACAGCGCCGCGACGGGTAACAAACAAGGCATGCCGCTGCTGAACACCATACCAGTGAACACCATCTGCATCAGCTGCGCGTACCGCTCGGACAGGGGGAACTCCACGCCCTCGTAGAGGGAGTTGAGAGCGCGTTGCGTCGCGGCGAAGGGCGCCAGGCACCCGCGGGTGATTTTCGGCGTCAGGCCCTTGCTCAGCGCGGACATCGGGTAGACGACGCCGTTGATGAGCAGCGTGGTGCTGATGAGCTGCCCGACGTCCTGGTACCACCCGACGGAGAAGTCGGGGTACGGTCCCTCGAAGAGGTAAGGCACGAACGCCAGGGATGGAATGTCCGCGAACACCAGAAGCGGGATCATCGCGCTGTTGATTGTCAGCAGGAGGAAGAGCTTGATCATCACGGAGGACTCGCGACCAGACTTGGTGTGGTGCCGTTCGAATCCCGCGAACGCCCTGACGAGGATGGCGAGCACGATGTTCGTCGCCGCGGTGAACGCAGAGACCCCAGCCTCGAGCACCTTACCCTCGAAGTAGGCGCCGCACAGGGTTTTGTACCCGTCGTCGTCCTCAGCTAAGCCGACGTACATCATCGCCACGTCCATGACCTTCTCCTTGCAGATACAGTCGAAACACGCCATCGCGGCGCACTCATCCTGCTTGGTGCTCGAGTCGAACCCGCCGGTCCACTCGGCGTTGGCGTCGTACAGCGCGGCCGGGGCGGTGGCGCCCTCGTACGTCGTGGCGTTGCCCGTCCACTTGCCGCGGACGATGAACTCCTCGACGAGGCACTCGGTGGCGTCAACCTGCTCGGAGAACTCGAGGAGCGTCGCGAGGGTGTCCTTGGATGCCTGCCCGGTCACGCCGGTGGTGGTCCAGATGTTGTCGCAGACGAGGGAGCCGTCAACCTTGGGCGCGGCGCACGAGATGGCGGGCGGGAGAGAGTTTTGAAGCGATTTGGTGTACACGACTGCGGCGCAGGTGATGCACAGCACGATGATCATGGCGAGCCACGCGAGCGCGCGTCGGATCCACGCCTTGGCGCCGATGATGTCCAGGTTCTCCCAGATGACGTCGGAGCCCTCGGGGGCGACGTGGACCCACATGCGGTATCCGTTGAACCGAAGTTTCTTGGGTCGGAAGTACCACGCCCAGAGGTTGTTCGGCTTGTACAGCTTGACGCACTTCTCCTTCGCCGTCTCGGTCTCGTAGGTGACGAACGCGGAGGTGTGCCGGCCGTGCTCGCCGGAGCTCATCTCCTCCTCGATGGTATCCTCGATCGTCTTCACCTTCTCGCGGAGCTTGCCAGCCTTCTCTCGAAGCTTCTCGGTTCCCTTCTGGACCTGTTCCGCCGGGAGCTCCTTCTTGGCGGCGAAAAACTCAGCCTTTGCCAGTCGTTGCTCAGCCGTCTCCGCCGCGCGTTCCGCTGCCGCGCGCTTCCTGTGTAGGCCCAGCACGCCGTCGATGTCGGTCCCGATGACAACCTGGTTAACCTTACCGAACCGGGCAAAGTGTGTGCCGATCTCCTTCGCGTCCGCGTCTCGCGGCATGTAGTCCACCTTGACGGCGTAATCCTGCAGCGAGATGTTGCAGACGTCGATGTTCTCGATCGTCTGCTTCTGCTCCGTGGAGAGCCACCCGACGAGGAACATGAACGTCACCGCGAGCATGCACTCCAGGAAAGAGATTCCCATCATCACCGACCGATCGTCGCCGTCCCACGTGGTGTTGGACACGAACCACAAAAGTCGAAACTCGTTCTCGTGCGCCCACGCCACGGAACCCAGCGTCGGGATGGCAAATCCGGTGAGCTCGCCGCCCGCCTGCTGCTCGTCGAGCATGCCTGACTTGACGTAGGTCATGACGGTGAAGAACCCGAGGAAAAACAGCCCGAGCATCACGCGCTGGCCCCACAGCAGCGACTGGAAGTACAGACCGATGCCCACGGATAACTCCCCGAGTTCCTTCGGGCCGGTGTCCCAGTAAGGGAAAGCCTCGTACGCGGGTCCATTCGCGTCGCGATCCTCCTTGGACGCGTCGCCGTAGTCCGCGACGCATGCGATGCGCACGTTGTTGATGCTCACGCCCATCGCCTCCAGGTCATCCGCCATGGAGAACGCGATGTCCTCTATGACGGCGTGGTGCTTCGACTTTTTCGTCACTCGCGTGATGATGATACCCTTGCGCTCGCACTCGTTGTAAATCTGCGATAAGATGTCGTCGTCGTCGTAGGGTTCTAAGACCTCGGACTCGATGTGCACGTCCACGCCCATCTTCTGGCGGAACACGTTGATGTGCTGCGCGTGCACCTTGGCGTCGTCCCGCTTGGGTTTCACGTACCCGCCTGAATCGTTGGGACCCGATCCCCCACCCTTCTTTCCCTTCTCGACGTCTCCCCACGCCGCCTTGGGCTTGGCGGCCGGGGATTTGGACTTGATGGGTGACTTGGTGGCCTCGGTGACGCGCCCGGGGGTGCCCATCCCGTCGTCCGATGCGTCGTCGAGGTTGGCGTCCGAGATTATGCCCTGGACGTCAGCGGACGCCGCGGCTTCCTTGGCAGCTTTGCGCGCGCGCCTCGCCTCCTTCTCCTCCGGGGTGCGGTGCTTCTTCTTGTCCTTGTCCTTGTCCTTGGATTTCTTCTTCTTCTTGTCGCGGTGCTCGTCCCCACCGGCGCCCTCCACGTCGCTCATCTTCCCCGAGTACGAGTACCCCGCGTGCTACTACCCTGCGCTCTTCCGCTCCGATGGAAAGTAGCCGAATGTTCGTTCGTTGGGCGGAATCCAAAACGGGTTGACCAAACAGAGTCAAGTCACCGGACTGCGCGTTGTACCCGGTCGACGCACTCGCGCTTCACTGGTGCGCGGGTGAGGCCGATTCGACCGGTGTGTGGGTGCGCGCGACGCTGGGCCAGCGATGGTGGCTCGCGTTGTGAGCGCGTTAGACGTTGAAATTGCTGACGAATATCGCGTTGTTTACCTCGATTTCACAATTAGCAGATTAGCGTTAACGTTTCTCTCGAGTCGAACTATTTGCTTGTGATGATGATAAATAGCAATTACTTGTGTCGTGTGGTGACCAGTT
>Ga0257106_1001440_pt1 | contig 11772 bp, 7 predicted proteins | sample LP_taG_3_FD_190177 | JGI IMG/M metagenome (GOLD analysis project Ga0257106, IMG submission 190177) | Marine microbial communities from Northeast Subartic Pacific Ocean, Canada - LP_J_2011_P26_10m | ecosystem: Environmental > Aquatic > Marine > Oceanic | place: Canada: Northeast Subartic Pacific...
GCACCGTCCCGGACAAGTGCACCTACGGCTCCATCCTCGGCATGTAGGCGACCATCGACGCGCCCGCGCGCGGACCGCGGCCCCTCGCCCCGAGGCCCCGCGCTCCTTTCCGACGCGCCCGTTAAAAGCGATCCCCCTCCAGACCAGAAGCAGCAGGCGGGGGAGGCCGCGCGGCGTCGCTTCGCGCGCTTCTTTCGCCTTCAACATTGGGGTTCCTTGCCTTCAAGATCGCCGAACTGAGAATTGCCTCAGCTGCCAGTGAGAGCGTGATGGCTTCGGCTGAAGATTGAGTTACCCCGTCTGCGCTCAGGCATGTTGGCTCTCGGCTGGTGGTGGTTCGCAATACTGCTGGCCGCGCCGGCGTCGGCGGGCCTCACGCTGCGGAGCTACGAGAATTCCGGCTTCGAAGGCACGCCGAACGAAGTGGTGCTTCCGGACACGTCGCGCATCGCGCTCGACCCGAATGCGCTCTCGGGCATCGCGAGCGGCATGCTCGCGCTCCCGGCGGGCACCTGGAACTTCTCCTGCGCCTTCGAGAGCGCGACGCTCGGATTCGTGTGGGTGGACGGGCACCTCGTCTGCCAGACCGGCGCCTACGATCTCGCGCCGGGCTCGGGCGACGACCCGCTGCCCGTGCGCAGAAACGCGAGCGTCGCGTTCCGCGCGCACCTCTACGGCGCCAACGCGTCCGCGCGCGTCCTCTGGGGCCGGGACGGCGCCGCCCTGGCGCCGATCCCCGCCGCGGCGCTCGACGCGGCGCTCTCGCGCGGCGAGCGACTCCGCGACGAAACGCAGCGGCGCGCGAGCAGGGGCTGGGGTCATATGCTGCGCGCCGCCGCGTCCGACGGTTCGCGCGTTCTGGACCTCGTCTCTTCGCAGGCACCGCAACATGCTCACGATGACGAAGCTGCCCGCGGGCGTCGCGCTGACGACGGCGCTCTGCCGCCTCTCGACGGGCGCGTGCGTCGACGTCGCCGTGCCCGACGGCATCAGCCGCTGCGGCGCGCGCGTGCGGCCGGGGCCCTACGCCATCGACCGCTCCTACGGCGAGTACAGCTTCGGCATGAACGCGACGCTGTCCAACGTCTCCGTGGCCTTCTCCGTCGGCGACGGCGGCGAGACGCTCCGGGCGACCTACGCCGCCGTCGGCTGCGGCGCGTGGGACTGCTCCGACTTCGCGCTCCGCGTGAGCGGCCGCTTCCTCTGGGCGCGCGAGGGGTCCGTGGCCGTCGGGGACGCGAGCGTGACGTTCGCGCCCGCGGGCCTCGCTCGCATCGACGTCGCCGCGTCCCGCGCGTTCCTCGCGCCGGACGCGCTGCCGCCGGCGCTCCGCGGCGCGGGCGCGTTCCTCCCCCTCGACTCCGGCTTCGTGACGCTGGCGACGACGGCCGAGGACGCCGCGACCGTCCTCGGCGCGATCGTCGACCGCGGGGCGGCGCACCGCGCGCGGACCCGCGACAAGGTCGGCGACGCGCTCGTCGACGCGGCGCTGGCCGTGGAGGCCGCGGCGTCGTGGACGGCGATCTCGACGCCCGCGGAGAACGGCTATGGCGTGCTCATGCCCGTGTCCCGCGCCTGGTCCCGCGTGCCGCCGGCGGACCCGGACTTCTCCTACGCGATCTTCGACTGGGACAACTTGTTCGCGTCGCTCCTCGCGGCGGTCTCCGGCGGCGGCGGCGACGACCTCGGCAAGGCCGTCGCCTACTCGAACGTCATCCAGTCCTTCAAGGCCAAGGCCGCCGGGGGCTACCTCGCGAACTGCGCCGGCGGCGGCTACAAGGACCAGGACCGGTCCGAGCCGCCCGTCGGCGCCAAGGTGCTCCTCGAGCTCCACGACCGCTACGGCGACGACTGGCTCGTGGACCTGCTCTTCGACGACTGCCGGGACTGGAGCGACTGGGTGCTCCGGACGCGCGTCGCGGACGTCGGCGGCCTGCCGTTCTACAAGCTCCGGTCCTGGGTGGAGCGGACGGGCGCGCCGGGCGGCATGCAGGACGCGCGCTACGAGAGCGGCCTCGACGACTCGCCCATGTACGACTGCGCGACCGCGGACCAGGGCGACGGCTGCGACTTCTTCGATCGCGACACGGGCTTCATGGAGCTCGCGGACGTGGGCATGACGTCCATGGCCGCGCGGGAGGCGTACGCGCTCGCGACGCTCGCGGAGCGGACGAACCGCGGCGGCGACGCCCGGACGCTGCGCGCGCGCGGCGACGCCTACGCGAAGGCGGTCCACTCCCTCTGGGACGAAGACCGCGGCGTCTTCGCGAACCGCGTGCTCACGAACGCGAGCCTCTCCCGCCGCATCTCGCCGACGTCCTTCTACCCTCTCATGGTCACGCGGTCCCTCGACGGCTCGGACACGTCACGGGCGACCGCTCTGGTGGACGGCTGGCTCACGAACGAAACCCGCTTTTGCGTCAGAAACCGCAGCGACCGCTGCTACTGGGGCCTGCCGTCCATCGCCGCGGACGACGACGCCTACGCGGCCCTGGGCTACTGGCGCGGCTTCACCTGGGGCCCGATGGCGCTCCTCACCTACTGGAGTCTCGCGGCCTACGACGACGTCCCGGCCGTCCGCGCGGCGCGCGGCGACCTCGCGGCGCAGATGGGCGCCATGGTCGTGAACATGTGGCGGCTCCACGGCCACATCTGCGAGAACTACCTGCCGCACAAGAACGGCACGGAGGTCGACGGGACGGTCTGGCCGAACGAGTGCACGGGGACGACGTTCTACCACTGGGGCGCGCTCGCGGCCTACATCGGCCTCGTCGAGGCGGGCCATTGGGCTTAGGTAATGTGACTTCGGTGGCCGCTCCTACCGACCGAGCCTTGACCGAGGACTCGACCGGTCGCTCGCCAAGCGCTTTGCCGCAAATCGACTCTTGCAAGACGAGAGCCACGACGAGACACGGTGCTGTGTCGCGATGGCGACGGGGAACCCCATGTTTGATCGGGTGCTCGCGGGCATGGCGCAGGACTTTAACAACCTCTTAGGAGGCTTCGGACCCCGGGCGCAGGAGCTCAACGGAGGCCGGCAGTTTTTTCAGTTTCACGTCGCCGAGGACCGGGCGCGCACGGCGGATAAGTCGTGGGAGACGCAGAAGGAGCTGGGCAACGCGCTCTATCAGAAGCGAGCGTTCCGGGAGGCGGCGGAGCTTTACCGCTCGGCGGCGCTACTCGCGGAGAGCCCGTTCGACTTTGACAACGGCGTCATGCGAGCGCTGTTCGACGCGCTCCAAACGTGGCCCGAGGGGTCGGCGCCGGATCGCGTCGTGCACACCGTCGAGCTGACCACCGAGATCCTCTCCTTTTTGGCGCCGGATAAGCCCCTGGAGCGGTCGCTCGACGTCGGGAACGGGAAGACGATGAAGGCCAAGTATCCGAACAAGGGCGCCGGGATCGCCTGGAGCAACCACGCGGCGGCGTGCCTGGGCGCGGGCGACGCGCAGGGGGCGTTGGAGAGCGCCCGCAAGGCCGCCGAGGCCGACCCCTCGTTCGTGAGGGCGCACCGCCGCGAAATGAAAGCCTTGCGCCAGCTCGGCCGGCGCGACGAAGCGAAGGAGATCGAAGATGAGATCCGCGACTACGAGAAGCTCGCCGCGGGATATCCCAGCGAATCGCTCGCGCTCATCCAGGTCGGGTGGATCACGCTGGAACGAGCTCGTCTGGTCTACTGCCCTCCGCGATTCGCGGCGGCCGCCGAGCGGGTCGTCGAGGCGATGGCCGACGACGACGTCAAGAAGGTGGAAGCGCGCGCGTCTCTCGTGCCGTACTGCGGAGGGCAGCTGCTCATGATGTCGCTCGTGTTCGGCAGCGCGCCGATCGGCCGCGAGATCACGTGCATGGAATGGTCCGTGGTAGATACGGAGGGCGGCGACGTCGTCGACCAGCCGCCGCAGGGACACGCGTCTCCGAAAGCGCTCGAACGGGCGCCGGCGCGCATCGGTTGCTTCGTCAGAGATCTCGCACTCCACGGCCTCACGGCGGTGTCCGTGATGCTCGGCCAGGGGCTCACGCAGCACGTGGAACACGTCGAGGCGAAGCTCCGCGGGGGCTTTCCGGGCGTGCACGAACCCTACGCCGACATCATCGTGTTCCACGCGAGCACGACGAACGCGGGCGGCCACATGCCCGTGCCGATGACGCGGGATTCCTGGGCGCGCTCGAGGGCGGCGCGCGACGCGCGCAGATGACCCGTCTGGACGGCGCTCGCGCCTCCCGCGCGCGACGCGCGCGGATGGCGCGGATGGCCGTTAGTACTACTCCGGCGCGGGGCTCTCCGGGGCCGGCGCGGTTTCCGGCGGTGGCCGGAGGTCCTCGGCGTTCTCGACGTACTCGACCTGGGCCTTGAGGGCCTTGGCGAAGGCGTGGAACTCGCCCGTGATGGGGACCAGCTTCGCCTTGAGGTCGCTGAGCTGGGCGAGGAAGGCGGCGTAGCCGCAGTGGGCCACGGCGACGCCGAGGTGGGCGTGGACGTCCTTGTCGGACGCGCCCGTCGCCTGGAGGAGCACGCCCTTCATCGCCGCGGGCAGGAGCGCGTCCGGCGTCCCCGCGAGGAAGGTCTCGACGAAGACGTCGAAGGCGTTCCTCGCCAGGTCGCAGGCCTCGACGAGCTTCTCCTCGAGGCCCAGCACGAGCGCCTGCCACGTCTGCGACTTGAGCACGCGGCGGTCCCGGGGCCCGTGGAGCCGCGTCCACCCCCTGACGGCCTGCTCGATGGACGGCATGGCCTCGTCGACGCAGCCCCGGAAGATGCGCAGGGGCACGAGGTGGGACAACGTCGACAGCGTGTAGGAGTGCATCTCGCCGTAGTCGCGCGCCTGCGCGCCGTAGACGCGCGCGAGGATCGGCTCCGCCTCCTTCGCGAGCTCGAACTCCACGAGCGTCAGCGCGAGGGCGACGGCGGCGTCGAGCGCGTCCGGGCTGTTGGGCCCCTCGAGCGCCTCGAGCACCTCGTGCGCCTCGCGGATGAACTCGAGCGCCTCGTCGCGGCGGCCGACGCGGTGTAGGACGCGCGCGACCTCGGCCTGGACGCGCGCGCCCTCCGAGTGGCGCAGGCCGAGCTTCTCCTGGCAGTCCTTGAAGCAGAGGAAGCCGATGGCGATGGCCTCCTCGTCGTCGCCCTCGGCGAGCGCGTACTTGATGAGGTTCCGCTGCGCGCGGATCGCGCCGACGTCGTCGCCGCGGTTCACCGCGAGCGCGTGGCGGCCCTTCGCGACCATGGCCGCGAGGTCGAAGGCCTCGGCGCAGCCGGAGCCCAGCAGGTCCTCGAGCGCGAGCATGCGCACCTCGTCCTTGTTGTCGATCGTGCTCACCGTGAGCGCCTTGACGCCGACGACGCCCGCGCCTGCGCGGACATCACATCTCCAACCCGACTTCAATGTGAGCGTAATCGAACTGATTGCGCCGTGCTCTTCGGCCGTGCTTCGAGAACTCGACGAGAGCAATCGATTCGTCCAAAAATCAGCCGAATCGACTTCGATTTGATCGAGCTAGAGAGTTCTGAAGTTTGGTGGGGACCCCCCGAACCAGTGGCTGAATTCCACACAGGCCCGCGCGGTGCAGGTCCCCGAGCATGGCCGTGCGCTCCGCGTGGACCGCCTCCTGGCCCAGAAAGTAGGGCCGCAGCTTCGCGTAGGCCGCGACGCTCGACGGCGACAGGCCGTAGAAGGACCGGAGGTGCAGCTGGCACTCGCAGTTGTGCCAGACGTCGACGTCCGGGTCGTCGCTCGGGACCTTGACGCGCACGGTGTAGAGCGCGTCGCGGTAGCCGTTCCAGCGCGGGGCGTGGAAGTAGTTCTTGAGGCGCACGATGGACACGGCGCACGTCGACACCAGAGAGGCGAAGCCGATGCCCGCGGTGACGAGCTCGATCTCGGAGTCGCAGACGATGGAGCAGCGGACGACGTCGTTGATCCGGCAGTTCATGCCGTCGTACTGGCCCCGCACCTTGGCCTCGGCGCGCTCCCGCGTCTTCAGGGGCGCCATGACGAGCTCCGCGTTCGCGGACCCGGCGAGCATCGTCATCTCGCCGCGGAACGTGTCGTAGGCCGCCTCGGCCGCGGCGAAGACGTCGTCGAGGGTCATGGCGAGGGGGTTCTTGCCGCGCAGGTCCTGCTGGCGCGCCGTGTGCTCGAAGGTCGCGAACTTGGCCGCGTAGTTCTTCGGGTCGTCGCGCTTCGCGACGTGGTCGAGCTGCCGCTTCGTGCTCAGCGTCTCCTCGACCATGTCGAAGAAGGCGCGCGCCGTCTCGCCGATGCGCACCGCGCCCTTGCTGTGGGAGAAGGCGCTCTGGAGGGCCCCCATCTTCGACGCGTCGTACTCGTTGCGCGCGCGGGTCGGCGCCGCCGGCGCCTCCTCCTCGCCGGCCTCCTCGTCCGCCGGGGCGCCCAGCTCCGGCGCCGAGCTCGACGCCAGCAGCCGCGCGGCGTCGAGGCCGCCGCCCGCCGCCGCGACGTCCGCCATGGCGCCGGCGCCGCGCGACGACGAGAAGGCGCACCGCCACCAAGAGCGCTAGAAGCTGCCCGAGGGGTTACGATGAAGTCCCGGGTTAGGTTGGACTAGTTATTGAAGGGGATGCGCGAGGTGTTGCACCCAAGCCTCAAAATTGCAACTCTTCATCGACGCGCCATCGGCGTGTCGCCGCCTCCAGGGCCGGCCGTTTCGCGTCGACTCACCTCCAGGACTGCCGTTCCGCGACGCACGTCCGCGTCGCCGCGCCGCCGTTCCGCGACCATGCTCGAGTGCCTGACGCTGCCGTGCTTCTTCGACAGCGCCGCGGACATGAGCCTGGTCGCGCGGCCCCTCTGCGTCTACGCGCAGTGGATTTTGAGCGCCGGGTCGACGAGCGCGGAGACGACCGTGGACCCGACGACGCTGCCGCGCATGCTCCGGTGCCACCTCGTGCTCCTCATCCTCGTGACCATCGTCATGCTCTTCGAGCACCTCGTCGAGGGCGTCGTCGACGTGCCGGCGTTCGCCATCTCCGCGGTGCAGCTCCTCTGCGCGTCGGGCGCGCTCGCGGTGCTCAACGCGCCGCGGCGGAACGCCGCGGGGCTCGCGAACCGGCGGTCCGCGCTGCTGGGCTGCTTCCAGCACGCGTCGAACGTCTGCCTCATCGTCGACGTCGTCTTCTCGGCCGTCTGCGTCGTCGGCGGCCACACGGAGAACGTCGTGAGCGTCGACCTCGCGGTCAAGGTCGCCCTCTTCCTCTTCGTGACGTCGCTGCCCTTCTTCGCGCTCGACCGCGAGCTCGCGGTCGGCCGGTCGGAGCTCACGTTCGTCTGGAAGATCTGGACGATCGAGGCCGTCGACTTCTGCACGATACTGTACGGCGCCATCGACTACGCGCAGCAGGAGCGGAGCGACGGCGAGAAGGATCTGGACGCCTGGAACCGGGAGCACGCCATCCCCGCGGGCGAGCCGCCCGTGAACTGGGACTGGGACGACTTCTGGCTCGACTGGTCGCCCGCGCTCCAGGTCTACGTCGCCGCCTTCGCGCTCAACGCCGTGCTCTTCGGCTGCCTCGCGTCCTGGATCCTCGTGCGCGCGCTCACCAAGGCCGACGACGAGCCGACGGTGGAGCGCGGCGGCTACATGTTCGTCGCGACGTACGTCTTCATCCTCGACGCGTTCACGGACCTGCCCGCGTGGCTCGGGGCCGCAAAAGGGTGATTCGACGTCGCTGCGACGTGCGCGTTCCGCGCGCGCGCGTTCCGGGAAACACATCCATGCGTCGAGAGCGCTTCGAGAGACGATCGCTCGTCCAAGAATCAGCCGAAACGAGTGGGAACCGGCCGAGATGGGAGCCTTTTGACGTTGGGAATGTCGCACCCTCGTGCCGCCCAGGTGTGGCTCGCGTCGCTCGTCACGCGCGCCTACGTCCACAACATCTACCTCACCTTCAACGTCATCGTCAACCTCCTCGCGCTCGTCCGCGGCGTCTACATCTGCCTCGTCGCCTGCCTCCTGCCGCCGGGCAGCCTGTCCGCCGACGCGCCGGAGACGCAGCTGACGCGCTACGGCGCCGACGGCGCGGGCGCCTACAACCCGGTCCGGCGGCAGCAGCCGGACCGGCGCGCGCTCCCGGAGGCGCCATGATTTTCACCCTGTCCCCATTCCAGAACGCGAGGCGCGCCGCCTGCAGCGTAGCACCCACCGGCGCCTAAGCCGGAATTCGAACCACTTGCGTGCTACCCCGGGCTTCCTCGAGGGCGAGGTCCTCAGCGACGACGAGCTTCAGCGGCACGAGCTCGCGTGGCCCGACGACGTGCCCATCAGCTTCGTGCGGTCGCTGTCTATCTAAGTTGACGTTCGCCCGTTATGCTTGGGGGAACGCGCGCGCGAACACTCGCGGGCCGACTCGTCGCGACGTCGGTCGCGGGGGCTCGCGCGCGCGCACGGGCGGGGGGGTGGATCCGCCGGCTTCAGGTGTAGGAAGCTCGCGGCGGCATCCATGGTCCGGACGCGGGGTCGGGACGACTTGGGGCGTGGCCGTCACCTCTCGTCGCTTCGAGGCGCGGCTCATCGCGCCCTCTTAGGCCTCGGGCTGGACCTCCGTGCCCTCTGGCATCGACGTCTCCTCCGCGGCGCGGCCGCGGAGCTTGCGGACGACGACGGCGAGGACGAGGACGAGGACGGCCGCGCCGACGCAGAGGCCGACGATGAGCGGCGTGGAGGAGTCTTTGATCTCGTTGCCTTTTTTGTCCTTGGAACCCTTGGTGTCTTCCGTGTTCCCGCCCGGCCGGGAGAAGGTGTCCGTGCCTTCGCCGCCCTACGAAGAACATGTCGAGAAATGCGGCGATGGTTTTTGGAATGGACGCGGGAGACGCTGACGAAGAGGTAGTTGTTGGAGCCGGACTCGATGGTGAGCTTGTCGTCGCCCTTGCCTCCCTACGCGCGCGCGAAGCGTCGACGCGAGCGTCGGGCCGCGCGCGCGCGGACGAGGCGACGACGGACGGGGATCCCGGAATGGACGCGGGAGACGCTGACGGAGAGGTTGTTGTTGGAGCCATCGACGATGGTGAGCGCGTCCTTGTCGTCGCCGCCCTACGCGTGCGCAAAGCGTCGACGCGAGCGTCGGGCCGCGCGCGCGCGGACGAGGCGACGACGGACGGGGATCCCGGAATGGACGCGGGAGACGCTGACTTCGAGGACGTTGTCGTCGCCCTTGACGACGGTGAGCGTGTCCTCGCCCGCATCTCCCTACGCGTGCGCGAAGCGTCGACGCGAGCGTCGGGCCGCGCGCGCGCGGACGAGGCGACGACGGACGGGGATCCCGGATGGACGCGGGAGACGCTGACGAGGATGAAGTTGCCGTCGCCCTCGACGACGGTGAGCGTGTCCTTGTTGTCGCCGCCCTACGCGTGCGCGAAGCGTCGACGCGAGCGTCGGGCCGCGCGCGCGCGGACGAGGCGATGACGGGTGGGGATCCCGGATGGACGCGGGAGACGCTGACGCGGAGGAAGTTGTAGTCGCCCTCGACGACGATCGCGTCGTCGCCCTTGCCTCCCTACGCGCGCGCGAAGCGTCGACGCGAGCGTCGGGCCCCGCGCGCGCGGACGAGGCGACGACGGATGGGGAGCCCGGATGGACGCGGGAGACGCTGACGTGGAGGGAGTTGAATTCGCCCTCGACGACGATCGCGTCGTCGCCGCCTTTTGCCTACGCGTCGCGCTGAGGCGAACAAGAGCCACGTACGTTTCAGACGCGGGAATGTTGCGTCGACTTCGTTGTAGTTGGCCTCGAGGAACACGCAGTCGTCCTCGTCGGTGAGGGTGATCTCGTTGCGCTTGTCCCACCCCGACCCAGACACCGTAAGTTCCTGGCACACACCCGTGATGCCCTCGCAGCACTTGTCGCAGCTGCCTTCGGAGCCCGCCAGGCACTCGGCGCGCTCGGCTGCGGTCGCATACTTGGGCCAAGGCCACACCCCGTTCCCGCCCAGCCGGTAGAAGGTGTCCGTGCCGCGGCCGCCCTACGAAGAACATGTCGAGAACGCGGCGAAAGTTTTCGGAATGAACGCGGGAGACGCTGACGAAGAGTTTGTTGTTGTCGCTCGCGATGAGTTTGAGCTTGTCGTCGCCGTCGCCGCCCTACGCTCGCGCGAAGCGTCGACGCGAGCGTCGGGCCGCGCGCGCGCGGACGAGGCGACGACGGATGGAGATCTCGGATGGACGCGGGAGACGCTGACGTAGAGGCGGTTCTCTTCGCCCACGACGACGTCGAGCGTGTCGTCACCCGCGTCTCCCTACGCTCGCGCGAAGCGTCGACGCGTCCACGCGAGCGTCGGGCCGCGCGCGCGGACGAGGCGACGACGGATGGGGATCCCGGATGGACGCGGGAGACGCTGACGTAGAGGCGGTTCTTGTTGCCGTAGGCGACGGTGACCTTGTCGTCGCCGTCGCCGCCCTACGCTCGCGCGAAGCGTCGACGCGAGCGTCGGGCCGCGCGCGCGCGGACGAGGCGACGACGGACGGGGATCCCGGATGGACGCGGGAGACGCTGACGTAGAGGTGGTTGCCGTTGCCCAACACGACGATCGCATCGTCGCCGCCTTTTGCCTACGCGCCGCGCTGAGGCGAAGAAGAGCCACGGACGTTTCAGACGCGGGGAGGTCGCGTCGACGTAGTTGAAATCGCCCTCGAGGAGTAGGCAGTCGTCCTGCTCGGTGAGCCCTGGGATCTTGTAGAGAGCTCGCTTGGCCGGCGACGACCCAGACACCGTAATTTCCTGGCACTTGCCCGTGATGCCCTCGCAGCACTCGTCGCAGGACCCGCCGTACTCGAGGCAAAGGGCGCGCTCCGCTGCGGTCGCTGACTTGGACTCCGCCTCGGTGGCCGCGGTGGTCGTGGTGGCCTTGGTGGTCGCGGCGATAGACTCGTAGAAGTTGTAGGAATCCGATTCCCAGCCCTCGGGGCACTCCTTCTTGCTCGTCTTCTCGTGGTAGCAGGAGCCGGTCTTGTCTCCCTGGGAGCCGACGATGCCGGAGATGAAGAAGCGGCAACCTTCGGTCTGCGCGCACTTGTCGGCGCAGCCTTGGACGGTGCCGAACTTGCCCAGCCAGGCGTCGCCGGAGTTGCACTCAAAGCCCGACTTGATGAGCTTGTACTCATTGGTCTGTTCAAGGCGTCGCTTGATGATATCATGCTTGCTCTCGGCCAGGAATCCGGGAAGCTTGGTGCGGATTTCGCCAACAGCGATTATAGCTGGAAGCGCGTCGTCCTGCTTGAGCGGGACTACGATCTGATCCAGCGCGAAGGCCTTCTTGGGTCCGCCAGCAGCGGCTGCGGCTGAATGGGTGCGCGCGATGGTCTTGGGGATCGGTAGAGCCGCCGATCCCGTGGCGCCGAGGACGAGAGCGATGATGATCTTCATGTTCTTCGTGTTTGGCCTGCGCGAAAGCGGCGTCGGCGAAGCGCTCGAGCCGGTCGACGTCGTCGCCGATATCGCGAGCGCGCGCGCGCATCTCTTTCGGGGGGCGCTCCCAGGCGCGCGCGCGCTGCTGCAGGTATGTAAGTCGCGTTTTGGCGGGTACGCGTGGGCGGGCGCGCGTCAGGGGGCTTTTGCGCACGAGTTTGCGGCCTCAACGGCGTCTTCGGGCGCCCTCGATGCGCTCAACGCCTTCGGCGCCAACCCCCGAGGCGCGCGTCGGGCGATGGACTCTAAGGGGGGCGGGCAACGCGATCCAACCCCTAAAACGGCGCGAGTGCGCGCGCGAAGCCCGCGCCGGCGCGCGCGGATTGGTGATGCCGGTGTCCGAGGTTTTGA
>Ga0257106_1001443_pt1 | contig 11758 bp, 9 predicted proteins | sample LP_taG_3_FD_190177 | JGI IMG/M metagenome (GOLD analysis project Ga0257106, IMG submission 190177) | Marine microbial communities from Northeast Subartic Pacific Ocean, Canada - LP_J_2011_P26_10m | ecosystem: Environmental > Aquatic > Marine > Oceanic | place: Canada: Northeast Subartic Pacific...
ATTAGCCGCCACAAATTCAACAACTGGACAAAAAAATATTTCTATTTTCACTCCTGAAAGAGAAACTTTTCTAGAATATGATTTATCTAGTTTAATATCTGAGTTAGGGCAAACCAATAAACCTATTGTAAGTATTTTAGATAATTTAGGGTTAAGAGCCGATTCTAGAATTGGTAAACCAGAACAACAAATTTTAAAACAAATGAAGGCCCTTTTTCAAGTCAAGATGGTGAATGAAAATAACAATGAATTGGATAAAAACACTAAAGTTTTAATGATTATTCATCCTAAATACCTTTCAGACGAAACTTTATATATGATTGATCAATGGATTTTAAAAGGAGGTGCTACTTTAATATTTTTAGATCCTTATGCCGAAACAGAAATTGGCAAACAACAAGGAATGCCTCCCATGAATCCTCGATCTAACGTTAAAAAACTTTTAGATACTTGGGGAATTAAATTTGATGATAAAAAAGCTGTTCTTGATTCAGAATATGGTTTTCGTATTTCAAGAAATATTAATGGAAGAGATATACAAGTAACTAACTATCCATGGCTTAATATAAGAGGCAAAGGATTAAGTGAATCTGAGGCTGCTTTATCAAAACTTAGTACTATAGTAATGACAACAGCAGGATCTTTTAAATCAACAAATGATAAGATAAATCTTGAACCAATCATTTTATCAAGCGCTAAATCAGGGCTTGGAGACGCCAAAAAAGCTGCTGACCCTAAAGGTGACCCTCGTGATCTTCTGGCTAATATTAAGATCACAAAAGAAAAACAAATTCTTGCTGGTTGGATTAAAGCTGAATTACAATCGTCATTTGATGATAAGACAATCAATAAAGAAAAAAAACAAAATCAACTATTAAAATCTAATAACAAGTCTAATGTTTTGCTTGTGGGTGATGCTGATATGCTAATGGATAGAAATTGGTTAACTCAAAGAGGCGCCTTTGCAAATAATGGTGATTTTGTATTAAATATCGTAGAAAAAATGATTGGAGGAGGGGCTTTATCTGATCTAAGAGGAAAAGGAACTTCATTTCGTCCATTTGAGAAAATACTTGCTTTAGAAAAAGTTGCTGAAGAGAAATTTTTAGTTCAAGAACAAATGTTAGCAAAAAAATTAAAAAGTATGGAAGAAAAAATTCGAAATTTAACACAAGAAAATGAGAATAAAGACGATATTCTTTCTCCTGAAACAATGACGGCCATAGAAGGTTTTCAATCTGAAATGATGTCAACCAGGTCTCAGCTTAGAAGTGTAAAGTTTGATTTAAGACGAGATGTTGATTCTTTAAGACAATGGATAATATCAATAAATGTAGCAATTCTTCCAATTTTATTTGCAGGACTAGCTCTTGTTATTTCATTAAGAAGAAAAAGAAAAGTTGTTTAATTAAATTTTAATAGAAAAATTAGGTAATTGTCATGAATACAAAGAGTTTTTTAAATTTAGTAATTATTTCACTTCTAATGGTGGTATTTGCTTTTTTTTCTATCAACTTTAACTTTCAAAATTATAATTTTGAAAGTAGAGGAGATGTTTTTTTAAATAGTTTTACAAAGAATATTAATGATGTAACTGTAATTTCTATAGAAAGCTTTGATAATAATATTGATTTAATTAAACAAGACAATAATTATGTATCAAAATCAGGATATCCTCTTAAGACTGGAATATGGGAAAATTTAGTCACGAGTCTGTCAATTCTAACAATTGAAGAAAAGAAAACTAAAGATCCAAAAAGATTATCCGAATTAAATTTGTTATCACCAGAACTTAATAAAAGTGAAGATGAAAGCGATGGATATGCGTCTAAAATAACACTTAAGAAAAAAGATGGTTCTATTTATAAGTCTATATTATTTGGTAAAATTGACAGAAGTGTAGGTGGATTAAGTGGAGGTCAATTTGCCAGGATTGCTAACCAAGAACAAAGTTATCTTCTTAAAGGTGGAATAAGGATGCCTTCAAGTAGATCAGATTGGTTTGAAAGTTTACTTTTTACAGTAAAAAATAATGAGTTCAAAAGTGCTGAATTAAATAATAACAAAAAGATTTTTAAAATTGAAAATATAGATAAAGCATTAACTTTAACGTTTCCTAAACCTCTAAGCTTCAAAATTGATAAAACTAAATTAGATCAGGTTAAGGAAGTGATTAATGGATTTTATTTCTACGATGTAAGAAAATCTTCAGGAACGAATTTAAATGATTTATCTACATTGACTTATAAAACTAATAATGGATTAATCATTTCTTTATCTTCAGTAGGAGAAAGTAAAGGTAAAGAAAGTTGGATAAAAATTAAAACTAATTTTGATAACCCTAAATCCAAAGCTTTATCTACAGAAATTAATAACAAAACATCAGGTTTTGAGTTTCTTGCTAACATAAACACTTCTGATATTTTTTTATGGAATAAAACGAATTTCAAAGCTAAGGATTTATAGTATAATCTATTAGTATGATCTAGGCATTCCTAAAACATGCTCAGCTATATATGAAAGTATCAAATTTGTAGATATAGGAGCAACTTGATATAACCTAGCTTCTCTAAATTTTCTTTCTACATCATACTCTTCAGCAAAACCAAAGCCTCCAAAAGTTTGAACGCAAGCTTCAGCAGCTTCCCAAGAAGCGTCTGCAGCTAATAATTTTGCTGTATTAGCTTCTTCACCTATTGGCTTTCCATCTTCATATAATTTAGCTGCGTGATAAACCATAAGTTCAGCGGCTTTCATGTGAGCGTATGCTTTTGCAATAGGAAATTGAATCCCCTGATTTTGACCTATTGGTCTCCCAAATACGTTTCTATCATTTGCATAATTAGTTGATTTTTTTGTGAACCATTTTGCATCCCCTATACATTCCGCTGCTATCAAAATTCTTTCAGCATTCATTCCTGATAATATATATCTAAAACCTTTACCTTCTTCTCCTACAAGATTAGATGCAGGTATTCTGAGGTTATCAAAAAATACTTCTGTAGTGGCGTGATTCATCATTGTTTTAATAGGACGTATTGTTAGTCCATTTTCTTTTGCTATTCTCATATCAAGTAAAAAAACAGAAAGGCCATCTGTTTTTTTTGTAACTTTATTTAAAGGCGTAGTTCTAGCTAATAGCAACATTAAGTCAGAATGTTCTGCTCTACTAGTCCAAATTTTTTGTCCGTTGATTACATATTCTTCTCCATCACGAACAGCCACAGTTCTAAGGCTAGTTGTATCAGTTCCACTAGTAGGTTCAGTTACACCAAAAGCTTGTAATCGCAAACTACCATCTGCTATTTTAGGTAAATACTCTTTTTTTTGCTCATCAGAGCCATGTCTTAGAACAGTTCCCATTGTATACATTTGAGCATGGCAAGCAGCTGCATTGCATCCTTGATGATGAATTTCCTCTAAAATAACTGATGCTGCCGTCATTCCTAAGCCAACTCCACCATATTCTTCTGGTATAAGCGCACCTAAAAAGCCAGCATCTGTAAGAGCCTTAACAAATTCAGTTGGATAACCCTGTTCTCTGTCAAGTTTACGCCAATATTCTCCTTGATAATCACTACATAGTTTAGAAACAGAATCTCTTACTTCGTTAATCATTGTTTCTTGTGTTTCTAGATCACTTACTTGTAATGTTGAGTCTGGCATGTGAATTCCTTTTTAATATTTTAAATTATATATACTAAATAATGTTTATTAATCATAGCTTATTTCTAAATTTTTAATAATAATGGATTTGTGTAATATTAAAAATATTAAAAATAAAAGTCTTTGGAGATAATATATGAAACTAGAATTTCATCACATAAATTTTGTTTCTAAAAATGTAGATAGTATGAATGAATTTTATACTAACATTCTTGAAATGGATAGTATCCCGACACAAAATTTTCCAAGAACAAAAGAAACAAAAGCCAGCGGTTACAGTGGTAAAATTAATTTTGTAACTGAAGGAAAAATAGAAATGCATTTAGCAGAACGTGACCTCAATGTAGCTTTTAAAAATAATCATACTATTAACCCAGTTGATAAAGGTCATATAGCTTTCAGAACTGACGATATAGAATCGTTTTTAAAAAAACTAAGAGCTGAAAAAATACCTTATTCAGATTATGGAACTACTTTTGCTAAAGAGTGGCATCAAGTATTTTTTCATGATCCGGAAGGTAATGTTGTAGAAGTTCATCAGAAGATTAACTAAAATTTAAAATGATAAACGAATGTTTTAAAAATAAAGATTTCAGAATTCTCTGGAGTGCTGGATGTATGACTGGTGTTGCAAGAGCAATGGAGTTCTTAGCTCTTAGCCTTTATGTGCTTCAAGAGTTAGGGTTACCTTATTTGGTAACTATAATTTTTGCTGCACGAATGCTTCCTATGAGTCTTTTAGGAATTCTCATTGGTACAATTTCTGAAAGAATTTCACCTGTTTCCGTAATTCAAACTATTTATACATTATCTAATATTATCACAGGAATTGCTGTTTTTTTAGTTTTCACAGGTAACTTTAATGTAATATTTGCATTCATACTCGCATTTTCTAATGGAATAACTTGGGTTGTCGATTTAGCAGTAAGAAGGCGTGTTTTAGTAGATAATATTAACAAAAATTTACTTAGTTCCTCCTTAGCTATGGAAACATTATCTAACAATGCTACTAGGTTGGTTGGGCCATTATGTGCTGGAACATTATACACGTTTGTTGGTTTAGGTGGAATTTTTACACTACAGTTTTTCATGTACGTATTAGCCTTGATACTAATATTAAAATTCAAGAAATCAAAAAAACATATCAAATATTTATCGTCTTTAAATAAAATTAGTTCCAACATTCAAACTCATTGGGCACATGGATTATTAAAAGAAATATTAAAAACAGGCAAAAGTGCATATAATTCATTGAGCTTAAGATTAGTTTTGCTAGTAACCTTAATTTTCAATATTTTTGGATTTCCCTTAGTTTCTCTAATACCTGTATTAGGAAGAGAAAAATTATTATTATCAGAGATTAATATTGGTATATTAGCTTCATCAGAAGGCTTAGGTGCATTAATAGGAGCTCTAATAATTGGAAATATTTCACCACAAAAAAATCTTGCGCCTATATTTATTACAGGAATAACTGGCTTCTTTGTTGGCATGGTTATGTTTTCCTTCTCACCTAGCCTAATAATAGCTTTTATAAGTCTAACCTTTGGAGGGATATTTTTGTCAGGGTTTAGTACAATGCAGGGTGCTTTAGTATATCAAGCATCAGGTGCTTCTAAAGGAAGCAACTTTGGTATTCTGGCAACTTGTATAGGAACTGCACCTTTGGGACTTATTAACCTATCCTGGATAATGACATTTGTATCAGTGGATAAAACAATCCAAATTAACGTATTTTTAGGATTGTTTTTTCTTTTATTAACAGGATTATATTTTTTTCTTAAAAAAAATTAATTATACAAATATTTAATCTGGAATAACTTTTAATAAAAATTGATTCATTATTTTACTAAACTGAGCAGGATCAGAAGGCATTTTGCCTTCCATTAGTCGAGCTTGTTCAAATAAAAGTGTGCCAGCATCACTTACTAAATCATTATTTTCCTTTTTGCTAAGCAATGATTTCATATTTTTTATTAATGAGTGATCACCATTAATCTCTAATATTCTTGGGGCACCTTGGTAGTTAGTGTCTCTTTGTGCCATTAATTGCTCCATAGCAATATCCATATCACCATCATCAGCGACTAAACATACAGGACTATCTGTAAGTTTTGACGAAAGTCTAATATCTTTAACTTGGTCACCTAAAACAATTTTCATTTGAGCAATTAAATCTACAAACTCTTTATCTTGTTTTTCTTTCTGATCTTTATTTTCAGTGTTTTTTTCTTTATCTTTTTCGTCTAATTCATCTAGATTTATTTGACCTTGAGTAATAGATGTAAACTTTTTTTCTTTGAATGAGCCAACCATAGGTAACCAGAACTGATCAATAGCGTCCGTCATTATCAAAACGGGTATATTTTTTGATTTAAAACCTTCTAAATGAGGGCTAGCTAGTGCTTGGGCACTAGTTTCTGAAGAAATATAATAGATATCTTTTTGTGTTTCAGGCATTTTTTCTAAATATTCAGATAGGGAAATTATGTTTTCATTTTCATTAGTAGAAAATCTACATAAATCTAATAGTGCTTCTTTCCTTTCTGCATCTTCGTATAAACCTTCTTTTAAGACTGCTCCATATTCTTTCCAGAAATCTTTATAACCATCTAAATTTTTTTCACTAACTTTTTTCAACTCTCTTAATATTTTACCAACTAAGGATTTACTAATTTTTGCAACAGCTGGGTTATTTTGTAACATTTCCCTACTAACGTTTAAATCTATATCTTGGGTATCTACCAAACCTTTAACAAACCTTAAGTAACTTGGCACTAAAGCATCACATTTATCAGTAATAAAAACTCTATTAATATAAAGCTTTAAAGAAGACTTTCTATCTGGATTAAATAAATCAAAGGGCCTAGTAGATGGAATACATATAAGATTAGTGTAACTTATTGTTCCTTCTGTCTTGTTATGCATAGTTAATAGAGGTTTTCCAAAACCAGCACCTATATGAGAGAAAAATTCTTGATACTGTTCTTCCTTAATCTCTTTTGCCGGCCTTGTCCAAAGAGCTGATGCTTCGTTAAGAACTTTTTCTTCAGCATCTTTTTTATCAATTTCAAAAAACTTAACTGGAAATGAAATATGATCAGAGTATTTCCTTACTATAAATTGTAATCTAGTTTCTTCTAAAAACTCTTTAGCATCTTTTTTTAAATATAATGTGATAGAAGTTCCAACTTTATCTTTACTTGTTTTTTCAAGGTTAAAACCAGTTTTACCATCCGATGACCACTTCCAACCATCCTCTTCTCCAGCTTTTTTTGATAAAACTTCAACACTATCAGCTACCATGAAAGAAGCATAGAAACCTACTCCAAATTGACCGATAAGTGACATATCTGGTTTTTTATCTTTAGAGCTTGCTGACATCTGTTCTAAAAATGCTTTTGTTCCTGATCTTGCAATTGTTCCTAATGAAGATTTTAAATCTTCTTCATTCATTCCTATTCCATTGTCTGAGATAGTTAATGTTTTTTGTTTGCTGCTAACTTGTATTTTTATTTCTGAACTTTCAGAAGAATTATTAATCTTTTTATCAGTTAAACCTAAATACTTTCTTTTATCTAATGCATCAGAAGCATTTGAAACTAATTCCCTTAAAAATATTTCTCTCTCAGAATATAGAGAATTAATAACGATATCTAATATTTTACCGGTATCGGCTTCAAATTTATTACTCATATCAGTCATTTAGGTTCCTTCTTATATTAGTTGCATGTTACAATTAATTGGTGATTAATAGTTATATTTTCAAGAGTTATAACAAAAGATTTAAAATATTGTGGAGAATAAAATGACTAAAATTGGCGTTTGTGGCACTGGAAAAATGGGTTCTGAAATTATAAAAAGACTTTTAGAATGTGGGCAAGAAGTATCTGTGTGGAATAGAACACAAAGTAAAGCTAATCTTCTTATTGATCATGGAGCGAGTGTTTCAACTTCTATCTCTGATTTAATAAGAGATAGTGAGGTTATTTTAATAATTATGGGAAGTGATGCCGCTTTAGATTTTGTTTACAAAAATGAAAACGGATTGAAAAACAATCATTTATCAAGCAAAATTATCATAGAACTTAGTACGACTAGTGTTCAAAAAATTATATCTCTAGAAAAAATTATAAATGATTTGAATGGAAAATTCATTGAATGTCCTGTTGGAGGATCCACAAAACCTGCCCGAGATGGTAATTTGTTAGGTTTAGTTGGTGGTAATGAAAAAATATTTCATGAAGTTGAGTATATTCTAAAGATGATTTGCAGACGATATGAATACCTTGGTGAAGTTGGGAAAGGAGCTTCAATGAAATTAGCCATTAATCTTCCTTTAATGGTTTATTGGCAATCTCTTGGAGAGGCTATGTCTATTGCTATAAATTCTGGTATTAACTTTGATCAAGCTTTAGACATTATGATGGATAGTTCAGGTTCTGCAAAAGTTGCTCACTTAAAAGCGAAACCTATAATGCAAGCTATGAAAGAAGAAACTAACCTAACATCTACCTTTAACGTATCGTCTTCGTTAAAAGATATGAAGTTAATGATAGATGAGGGTACTAAAAATAATATTGATTTACGTGTTATAAATAGTGCCATGTCTTATGTACAAGAAGCTGTAGATAATGGTTGGTCAGACTTTGATGCGTCTTTACTAAGTGTCTATATTAGTAAACAAAATTTTATTAAATAAGTTCTAATCTTTATAGTTAGAATTCTCTTGGTCCAATATCAGTCTTATTTCTCTTAAGAATGCTGTACCTGCTGGGTTTGGGAATTCCTCATTATCCAATTCATTAGCTGTTTTTTCTGCAGTAATATCATCTAAAATACTTAATTCTTTCCCTGTTTGGAGTGCATTTATATAAATTTCTGCTGCACGTTCAAAATAAAACAGCCTATTAAATGTCTCTGCAACATTTTTACCAAATATTAGCACACCGTGATTTCCCATAATCATAGTATGTTTAAGGGAATTAGATAAAAGTTTTGCACATCTTGCACCTTCTTCTTCAAAAGCTAATCCTCCATATTGTTTATCAGCAATTTGACGTCCAAAAAATATTGATGCAACTTGATTTATAGGGGGCAATATACAATCTTCTAAAGAAGCTAAAGCAGTAGCAAATACTGAGTGAACATGCATAATGCATCTTGCATGCGGACACATTTTATGAATCGCCCCATGTAAACCCCATGCCGTAGCATCAGGTGCATTTTCTTTATCAAGCACTGACTTATCATTGACATCTAGTAATAATAAATCAGATGCTTTGATCCTTGAAAAATGCCACATATTTGGGTTCATTAAAAATTTTGTACCCTCTGGATTTACAGCTAAGCTAAAATGATTTGCCACAGCTTCATGCAAATTTGATCTTTCGGCCCATCTAAATGCTGCGGCAAGATCCTTTCTTTCTTCATCATTATTGATGTTGGGAATATAACCATTGTTTTTTAATACTTTATCCACATCAAATCTCCTTTTTTTTAAATATTCACATATTGTGTTTAAATGTGTCAAATATTATAAAGAATTAAGTTTTATTAAAAGGAAAAATCATGGGCTATCTCTATTTATTAATTGCTATTACGGGTGAAGTTATTGGTACAACATATTTAAAAAGTACAAATAGTTTTTCAGAATTGATACCTAGTATTTATGTTATAATTGGCTACGGAACTGCTTTTTATTTTATGATGCTTGCAATGAAAACAATTCCAATAGCTATAACCTATTCAATTTGGGCAGGCGTAGGTATAGCCGCAATTGCACTTTTGGGAGCTTTAAAATATAAAGAGATACCGGATGTACAAGCTTTATTAGGACTTGGATTCATAATTTTAGGTGTAATTATATTAGTCTTTTATAGTAAAATGGGAACTAACTAAGAGTGTATAGCTTTAGAATATGTCGCTAAAGCCGCTTCTTTTATTGCTTCATTTACTGTTGGATGACCATGACAAATTCTTGCAACATCTTCAGAAGAAGCTCCAAAACCCATTGCCACTGAAAGTTCATGTATCACAGTACCAGCTTCATGACCAATCATATGAGCGCCTAAAATTTTATCTGTAGATTTATCTGAAAGTATCTTTACCATTCCATCAGTATGACCTATGGCTTTAGCTCTACTATTTGCAGACATTGGAAATACCCCTTTATTATATTCAATCCCTTGGTCTTTTAAATTCTCTTCAGTCTGACCAATTACAGCAACTTCAGGAGAAGTATAAATAATTCCAGGTACAAGATTATAGTCAACATGACCTGCTTCACCATTAATAAACTCAACTGCAGCAACACCATCTTCTTCAGCTTTGTGAGCCAGCATTGGACCTTTTATAACGTCACCAATAGCATAAATATCACTAATAGATGTTTCAAATTTATCATTGGTATTTATAAAACCATGTTTATCCATTTCAAGATTTAATTTATCTAAACCTAGACCATTAGTATTAGGCTTTCGACCAACTGCAACTAAAACCACGTCTGCATCTAATTCTTCTGAATTTCCGTTTTTAACATTTTTTACAGTTAATATTACTTTATCTTTAACTTTTTTTGTTGTTTCTACAGAGTGATTTAATTTGAATTTAACACCCTGTTTTTGTAATATTTTCATAAATTTTTCAGAAATTTCATTATCCATCCCTGGCAGTATTCTTGGAAGATATTCTATTATCTCAACTTCTGCACCCAGTCTTCTCCAAATGGTTCCCATTTCAAGACCAATAACTCCTCCTCCAATCACAATCAATTTTTTAGGAACTTTTTTGAGTTCTAGTGCTCCAGTAGAGGTTACAATACATTCTTCATCTATTTTTATATTAGGTAAAACTGACGCCTCAGAACCAGTAGCTATAATGATTTTGTCTGTGTTTATTATTTCTATTTTTCCATTATTATTGATTTCTATCTCTTTTGAAGAAATTATCCTAGCTGTTCCAGTAAATTTACTTATTTTATTTTTACCAAATAAAAAACTTATACCTTTTGTAAGATCTTCAACTATATTTGATTTTGTTTTTAATAATTTTGAGAGATCTAAACTAACATCTTTACAATTAATGCCCCATTCTATCATTCCATTTGATTTGATTGTATTTTCATATTGTTCTGAGGCATGAAGCATCGCTTTAGAAGGAATGCATCCAACGTTTAAACAAGTTCCACCTAGCCTTTCTCTTTTTTCTATAGTCGCTACTTTCATTCCTTTTTGAGATGCTACGATAGATGCTACATATCCGCCAGGACCTGAACCTATAACAACAAGATCATATTTATTATCTGTCATTTTTAACCTTTAATTTATGAATTAGGCACCAATTACCAATCTTCTTGGGTCTTCTATTATTTCTTTAATTCTCACTAAAAAGGAAACAGCCTCTCTTCCATCTATAATTCTATGATCGTAAGATAAAGCTAAATACATCATTGGTCTGATTTCAATATTATTACTTATTACAACTGGTCTTTTTTGAATTTTGTGCATCCCTAGAATTCCGGACTGGGGTGGATTTAAAATTGGGGATGACATTAATGATCCATATACACCACCGTTAGAAATTGTAAAGGTTCCACCCGCCATATCAGAAATAGCTAGATCACCTTCTTTAGCTTTTTTTCCAAAAGAAACTATGTTCATTTCAGTCTCACCAAAAGACAATTTATCAGCGTTTCTTAAAACAGGGACAACTAAACCTTGAGATGTACCTACAGCTACTCCAATATTATAGTAATTTTTATAGATTATATCATTACCTTCTATTTCTGCATTAACTGCAGGAAATTCTCTGAGAGCATCTATTGCTGCTTTAACAAAAAAACTCATATAACCAAGTCTAACACCATTTTTCTTCTCAAAGCTATCTTGATAATTACTTCTCATTTCCATTAAGGCTGTCATATCAACTTCATTATAGGTTGTTAACATAGCAGCTGTATTTTGAGCTTCTTTCAAACGTCTAGCAATAGCTTGACGTAAACGTGACATAGGTACTCGTTCTTCTAAGTTACCACTGTCTCTATTCGGAGAAATAGCTGGATTAACTGCAGTTTCTTGCTTTTTAGGTTGTT
>Ga0257106_1001444_pt1 | contig 11750 bp, 4 predicted proteins | sample LP_taG_3_FD_190177 | JGI IMG/M metagenome (GOLD analysis project Ga0257106, IMG submission 190177) | Marine microbial communities from Northeast Subartic Pacific Ocean, Canada - LP_J_2011_P26_10m | ecosystem: Environmental > Aquatic > Marine > Oceanic | place: Canada: Northeast Subartic Pacific...
GCTGTTCCTGCGCTGCCGCCTCGACGCGCGCGCGGCGCCCGACGTCGCCGGCGGGAACAAGGCGCGCGGCGACATCCTGCGCGGCCTCGGCCAGCGCCGGACGCTCGCGGACGACGGCGACACGGCGGGCGCGGCGGGCGCGGCGCCGCCGCCGCCGTCGCCGCGGGCCGTCGAGGACGTCCGCGACGCCGCGGACCCGGGCCGGCGCCGCCCGTCGCTCATCCGCAAGTTCCTCGCACCGGAGAAGCAGTACGAGCTCGAGGACGTGCTCGTAGACTTGATGCTCACGGAGAGCGACGCGCTCGCCGCGGCGACGTTCCGCCTCGCGCAGCGCGTCCGGGCCCAGCGCGCGGTGCTCCTCCGCCAGTCCGAGGACGTGCTCCTGCTCGCGGAGCCCGAGCTCGGCGACCTGCCGCCCGGGTGGGCCGGGAGCTTCGCGACCTACCCTGAGCTCGACGACCGCGTCTCCGACCTCCGCCACTACGTCCAGTCGTACCAGGTCTGGACGAACAGCCCCGCGGGGGCCGGGTCCCCCTTCGCGGACGCGGAGGCGCTCCTCCGCGAGATCCTCGCGTTCGCGGCCGTCTCGGGCCAGAACCAGAAGATCCTCTTCGGCCTCGGCGTCGCGTCCATCCTCGCGGAGCTGAGCGGCGTCGACGTCACGCTCGGCGCGGCGACGCGCGCCGCGTCCGCGCGGCTCCGGCGCCTCGTGGAGCTGTCCTACGACGCGCTCGCCGCGCTGCTCCGCGGCGCGGACGCGGCCGTCGCGGGGCAGGTCGCGGGATTCCTGAGGGACACGCCGGTGCTCGAGCGCGCCGCGCGCGACCTCGCCGTCGTCGCGGCGGCCGCCGCGGACGCGCGGCCGGCGCGGTCGTCCGCGCGCGCCGCGCCGGCGGCCGGCTCGCCGGCGTCGACGCCGCGGTCGCCGCGCGCGCTGCCCGAGCTCGACGCGCCGCGGTCGCCGCGGCGCGACGACGACGCGCTCCGCGACTACCTCGACCGCGGCGGCGCGGACCGCCGCGAGGCGACGGCGGTGACGGCCTGCTCCGTCCTCGCGGCGCTCGCCGTCGACGACGCGGCCGCGAAGCGCGCGCTCGGCCGCCCCGACGTCGTCGACGCCGCCGCGTCCCTGCTCCTCGACGACGGCCCGCCGCGGGACGTCGTGCTCGGCGCCGCGCGGCTCCTCGCGGCGACGCTCCAGCGGCCGCACGCGTTCTCGGCCGCGCGCGCGGCGACGCTCGAGCACGGCGACCGCTGCGCCGTCGCGCTGCGCGCGCTGGGCAAGCGGCCCGCGGCGTGGCTGCGGCGCCTGGCGGTCTTCGCCGACGACAGCGACGACGACGACGACGACCTCGTCCAGGCGAGCCGGTCCGCGCTCGCGCCGCTGGGCGCCGAGGGCCCCGTGGACGCGGTGGGCCTGCGCGTCCACCTCGAGGTCATCCGCGCGCTGGCGTCGGCCGTGACGGCGCAGACGGTTGACGCGGTGCGGGCGCTCGTGCCGGCGGACGTCGCCGTCGAGCGCTGCCGGCGCTGCCGGCGGCTCGCGCGGCTCCCGGGCACGCGGGACGTCGGCGCGGGCCTCTGCTGCGCCTACGCCGTGCTCCTGCTCGAGATCCTCCAGGCCGCGCGCGTCGACGCCGCGGGCGACCTGCTCCGGGCCTACGGCGCCTGCGCGGCGGAGCTCGCGCTGGACGACGACGGCGCGCAGCCGGCGGGCGACGGCGGCGTGGAGGACCTCGTGACGCTCCGGCGCGAGGCGACGACGCTGCTCTGGGACGCCGTCGACGGCGCGGGCGCCGCCGCGCGGGCCACGGGCCCGCGCGGCGGCGCACGCGACTACTCGCTGCTCGCGGACGACGCCGTGGCCGCGGTCGACGCCGCGGCGGCCGGCGAGGCGCCGCCGCGCCGCGCCGCGGGCGGGCTCCGCGGGTCGTGGTCGCGGCCCGGCGGCGGGTCCTGGGCGCGGCCCGGCGGCCTCGTGGGCGCGCGGCAGACGACGGCCGCGCTCCGCCGGACGTCGCGGCTCCAGAGCGCGGTGGGCCACTCGGGCGCCGTCCACGCGCAGGACGAGGAGCGGCTCATGGCCGCGCGGCTCCACACGCTCACGGAGACGGGCGAGGATTGCTTCCTCACGTCCCTGCGGGTCCGCCGCGGGGGCGCCGTCGCCGCGGCCGTCGCTGAGCGCCTCGTCCGCTTCTGCGGCGCGAACATGCACAACCCCAGGGCAGGACAAGAGTGATTCAAGTTCGCTTGAACATGAGTGTTCCGCGCGCGACCGTTGCGGAAAAAGCATCCACGCTTCGAGAACGCTCCGAGAGATGATCGCTCGTCCAAAAATGAGCCGAAACGAGTGGAAAATGACCGAGACATGAGCCTCCAAAGTTGGGAATTTCGCTCTCTTTTCCTGCCAGGCACGACCCGCGCCACGAGGCGACGGTGCTCGACGCCATGGAGACGCTCGCGACGTTCCTGCGGTTCCACGCGGCGAACCACGCGGCGAGCCAGCTGCCCGTCGCTCCGCGGCGTCCGGAGAAGGGTCCCGCGCGCGCGCCACGCCCTCGCGTCGTCCTAGGCGGACCACGGGCTCACGCTGAGCTCGCCCGAGACGCTCCAGCCCGCCGCGTGCGAGGTCTTCGACATTATCGACGCGGACGGCTCGGGCGCGATCACCTTCGAGGAGATCATGGACGCGCTCCAGAGCAATCCGTACGTGTTCAACTTCATGAACGACTGCGGCGACGAGCGCCTCGCGTCGTTCTGCGACCCGCGGACGCTCGCGTCCGCGTTCGCGTCCATCGACGGCGACGGGTCGAACACGATCTCGAAGAAGGAGTGGGAGGCCGTCGTCGCCGAGGGCGTCGTCGGCGCCGGGTCGCCCCTCGCGCGGCGGGCGAAGCGGGCCTGGGACGCGTCGGAGGCGCCGAAGGCGCAGTGCGTGATCCTCCTGCTCGCCGTGTCGTCCGTGGCGCTCGCGCTCGGCGGCGCGGGCGCGGGCACGCGCCGCGCGGTCGACATGGGCGTGACCCTGGCCTTTTTGGCGGAGCTCGCGTGCCGCGTCGCGTGCTGGGAGCTCATGCGGCCGCCGAGCGCGTCGCGCGCCGCGAACGCGCGCGCGTTTATAGCGGACCCGTTCCGCCTCGTCGACGTCGTCGCCGTCGCGCTCGACCTACTCTTTCTGGGCCTCGACCGGTCCAACGGCGGCGCGCGGGGCGCGCGGGCCGTGCGCGTCTTCAAGCTCGTGCGCGTCGTGCGCCTCGGGCGGTCCGCGCGCGTGCTGAGCGGGGCGGGAAAAGGGAGCGAAATTCCCAACTTCAAAGGCTCCTCTCTCGGCCGCTTCCACTCGTTTCGGCTGATTTTTGGACGAGCGATCATCTCTCGGAACGGTCTCGAAGCGTGGATGCTTTTCGCGGAACGCGCGCGCGCGGAGCACTCACGTCGAAGCGAACTTGAATCTCTCTTTTCCTGCCCAGGTGCTGAGCCGCGTCGCGCGGCTCCTCGAAGCCGTGAACCCGCGCGTGGTTTTGGTGCGGCGCAACGTCGCGCGGACGCGGCTCGAGGCGGAGCAGCGCGCCCTCGCCGCCGCGGGGGGCGTCGACGTCGCCTACGGCATGGTCGCGGCGCCGCAGCTCGACGACCGGCTCCGCGTCGGCGCGCTCGGCCTCGGCGCGCTGCTCCTCTTCGGCGGCGTCGAGGCGACGCGGCGACGCTACCTCGAGAACCTGCGGGGCACGGACCCCGAGGGCTACTTCTTCCAGTACACGTCGGACCTCCTCGACCGGGGCGCGCTCGCGGTGCGCGAGGCGAAGCGCGACCGCGGCGCCGCGGAGCGGCGCGCGGCCGCGGCGGACGCGGCCGCGGCCGCGGCGGCGGCGGCGGCGCTCCGCGCGCCCGTCGACGCCGCGCTCAGCGCCGTGGACCTGCTCCTGGGCACCGTGAGCGACCGCGGCGAGCTCATGGGCGCCATGGCGAGCCAGGAGGGGCTGAACCGGCGGTCCTTCGACCTCTTCGCCGCGGCGGCGCGGCTCCTCGACGCGCTCGTCGCCGGCGACGCGGCCGGCGACCTGCCCGCGCGCGAGCTCGCGCCGGCGGCCGTCTTCGACCTCCACCGCGTCGTCGACCTCGTCGTCGCGGTGCTCCGGACGCGCGGCGGCAGTACGCGCGACGCGGTCGCGCGCGGCGCGCCGGGCCCGCTCGCCGTCGTGCTCGGCGCGGCGTCGACGCTCGCCGGCTTCGACGAGCGGCGCGACGACGACGTCGGCGACTCGCGGCGGCCCGAGACGGCGCTCGACGACGGCTTCGCGCCCGAGCCGCCGCCGTCGCCGCGGCCCGGCGCGGGCGAGAACTACCGCGGGGACGCGGCGGCCGGCGGCGGCCTCTTCCGCTGCGTCGACGCCGAGGGCTTCGCGGCGGAGCCCCTCGGCGCCGCGCCGTCCAAGTGGGCCCGGCTCCGGCGCCACTACCGCGAGTCCTTCGCCGTCAAGGGCGGCGTCGTGAAGAACTGGGCGCGGAAGCCGAGCAACCCCTGGCGGCGGCTCCGGGAGCACGTCGGCCGGTCCTTCGTCGTCCAGAAGGGCGTCCTGAACCGCTGGTCGCGCGCCGCGGAGGACCGGCGCGAGGCCAGCTTCCTCGGCGACGTCCGCGAGGCGGGCCGGCGCGCGCGGGACAACCTCAGGGAGCTCGGCGCGATGGGCGGGAACTTCGCCGCGCTGCTGCCCCTGGACCTCCACGTGGGCGCCGCGGCGGCCCTCGACGACGGCCGCGTCTTCCGCTCCGGCGACGCCGCGGCCGTCGCCGCGGCCGCGAACCTCGCGCTCCTGAAGATCAAGTGCCTCACCGCGCTCGTCTGCGCGCTCGAGGGCGCGGGCGACGACCTCCGGGGCGCCATCGTCGGCCGCGCGGAGCTCCGGCCCGCGCTGGACCGGGTCGCGCTCGAGCTCCGCGAGGCCCGCGTCGAGAACGCGCGGCGCGCGGCCGTCGACGCGCCGCTCCTCGCGTCGCCCGCGCTCCTCGCCAAAGCGGCGCGGGACGGCGTCCCGCGGCCGCGACGACGTTCGAGAGAGGTCGGCCGGGAAACATCGCGACCGGCGCGTTCGGTAGGTCCAGGAGCTCTTCAGCATCCGGCTCGTCGTGCGGGGCGAGTGCACGCTGAGCACGGCGCTGCTCGCGCCGCCGAAGGACCGCGGCGAGCGCCGCGCGCGGCAGCGCGCGCTGGCGAGCCTCCGGTCGAGCCTGCTCACGTCCGCGTGGAAATCAACCGCCGGTTCGGGACGTCCCGACCAAACTTTGAAATTCTCGAGCTCGGTCACATCGAAGTCGATTCGGCTGATTTTTGGACGGATCGAGTGCTCTCGTCGAGTTCTCGAAGCAGAGCCGAAGACCTCGCGTCGAAACTGTCGCATATTCTCGCATTGAAGTCGGGTTGAAGATTCGAGTTCCACGCAGGCTCACGTCCGAGGTGTCGTTCCGCGGGGGCTGCCGCGTCGTCGTCTACACGGCGCCGCCCTACGCCGGCGGCGGCGGCGACGAGCTCGTGCGCGCCCTCGTCGAGGAGCACCGGGGCCTCACGGTCGCCGCGCGCGTCGGCGCCGTCGTCCGCCAGGCCGCGCTCCTCGCGGACGCGATGGCGATGACGTGGCGGCTCACGTCGCGGTCCGCGGCCTACCGCTGGGTCCAGCGCCGCGAGCGGCCCCTGAAATGGTCCATCTACGCCCTCAGCTTCGTGCTCTTCGGCACGAGCTCCCTCGCGAACGACCGGAGCCACCGCATCGCGGAGGAGGCGGGCCGCGAGGACGAGTGGCGCGCGCTCGGCCCGCGGTCCGCGGCGCCGCCCCTCGCGGCGCTCCTCGTCCGCGACGCCTTCTTCATCGACCGCAAGGCGCGGATCGCCGCCTACGTGTCCGCGGCGCTCGCCGCCGCCGTCGCGGCCGGCTTCGCCGCGTTCCTCGCCGGGCGGGACGAGGGGCCCGACTTCAAAGGCTCCTCGATCGGTCGTTGTCCACTCGTGTCGGCTGATTTTTGGACGAGCGATCGGAACGGTCTCGACGCGTGGATGCTGTTCCCGGAACGCGCGCGCGCGGACCGCCCGCGTCGAAGCGACGTCGAATCGCCCCGTTCCCGCGCAGCTTCCTCGCCGTCGCCGCGGCGACGGTCTTCCCCACGGTCTACACGCGCCACGCCCAGGCGTACCAGCGCGCGCGCATGGGCCTCCTCGAGGCGACGTCGGGCGAGCCCGGCGACGACCGCGGCGACGACGGCGCGGCGCCGCGGCTCCGGCGGCTCCTCTTCGAGGACAACGCGCTCGCGCGCGGCCTCCGCGAGTCGCGGCGCTGGGACCGGGACCACGCGGCCTGGCTGCCGCTGCTGGCCCTGGGCCTCGTGCTCGCGCTCGCGACCGCGGGCTTCTCCGCGACGTTCGGCTACGAGGACGCGTACGCGCTCTACGTCGCGGCGGTCCTCGCCGCGGCCGCGCCGCCGCGGCTCCGGCGCTGGTACGCGAAGATCGACTCGAAGGACGCCTTCTGGTACTGCACGGCCTACGACTTCGCGACGGCGAGCGAGGAGATCGTGGGCCACGCGCTCCTCCTCGGCGTCGTCGCGTGCGGCGTCTTCGCGTCGTGCGACTGCTTCGGCCTCCTGCTCCTGGAGATCGTGCTGCTGTCGAGCTCGCTGCGCAACGTCACGCGGGCCATCCTCCGGCCCTTCAACGAGCTCCTCGTGGCGACGTACCTCATGTGCGTCGTCTGCCTCGTCTTCACCGTCGTCGGGCTCCTCGCGTTCCAGAGCCTCCGCGGCGACGACCACTACTGCAAGACGGTGAAGGAGTGTTTATTCCTCAACGTCTACCACGGCATCGTCAACGGCGAGCTCGTGTCCGTCACGAAGCACGTCACGAACGACGCGGCGACGGACTACCACGACCTGCTCATGCCGTCGAACGCGGAGCTCAAGCGCATGCTGCTCCAGCTCGTCTTCAACATCGTCGTCGCGCTGCTCCTGCTCAACATGATCTCGGGCATCATCCTCGACGCCTTCACGCAGGAGACGATCAACGCGCAGCGCCTCGCGGAGCGCCGCGCGAACGAGAACTTCGCGACGGGCCTCACGCGCGCGCAGCTCGAGGCCGCGGAGCTCGACTTCGCGGAGCACCAGGCCCTCTTCTCCATGCGCAACTACGTCCACTTCGTGGGCTACCTCGCGGCCAAGGACCCGTCCATCGACTCGCCCGTCGAGGCCTACGTCCGCGCGAAGAACGCGGACGCGGACTTCTCCTGGATCCCGCTCGGCACGTGCTTCAGCCTCGAGAAGAGCAAGCGCATTTCCGCGTCCAAGCGCGAGGACGATGTTGCCAGGCTCCATGACCGCCTCGACGCCATCGCCGCGGACCAGGAGCGGCGCCACGCGGCCGCGCTCGAGAAGGTCGACGACCTCGCCGCCGCGGTCGCGGCGCTCTCGACCCAGCTCGGGGCACCGCGCTAAGCTTAGGCAGGGATTTTACCCCCGGCCAATATATATCCTGGCAAGCGCGGGAGCATGGTCCAGCACAAACCCGCAAAAACTTGATGGTCGATCATCTCGCCGTGCCGCCGAATGCACCGGCCGACTTCTGGCAAAAATGTGCGGTTCCGCGGCGGAGGCGCAAAGATCCGCCGCTGCATCCGGACGAGGAGATATTGAAACCGGAGCTCTTCAAGGGCGACGGCAGCGGCGGCGGCAACTGGACGAATAGCGCGCAGCGAGTCTACCGCGTCGTCGAGCGACTCGGCCGCGAGCCGTCTCCGGTCTTTTTGGTCTTGGCGCTGAACCAGGTCTGCAGGGACCCCGAGGCGCGCGAGGACAGAAACTCGACGACGCTGCGGGTGCTCGACGTGCTCGCGAAGACGTTTGACGAGTCGAACGAGGCTCACGTGGCGTGGACGCCAAAGATGCTCGCGATTATGACCATGTCGCTGACGAAGCTCTTTGCTCGGGGTCGGGAGGCGACGACGATACGCCACGGGATCGTGCGGCAGGTGGTCGAGTGCGCGGATGAGTTCGACGGGCGCGGAGCGGCCAACGTGTGCGGGGCGCTCGGCAAGTGCGTGAGCGTCTTCGACGTCGCATCGAGCGCCCCCCTCTTCGAGGCGCTCGCGCCGCGCATCGTCGACCTCCTCCCGGAGATCGTCGAGTCGAAATTTGCGGCGCGAGACCTCTCAGAAATCGCCTGGGGCGTGTTCAAGGTCGGCTGGTGCGACCGGTGCCGCGTCCTGCTGCCCCTGAGCGAGGCCTCGGTCGAGGTCCTGCCGAGGTTCATCACGCAAGATCTCGCGAACCTGGCGCAGGCGCTCGCGTCCCTCGACCGCTCGCGCGACGTCGAGCGCTGGTTCGAGGAGGCCTGGAAGCGCTGCCCCATGCAGCGACTCCTGGAGAACGGCCTCGAGTACGAGCTCGCGGGTATCGCGAAATACTTTGCGCAGCACGCGCCCGTGGACGTCGCGACCGAGCTGGTGTACCTCGTCGGCCGCGAGGTGAGCCACCGTTTGAACATGGGCGCGCCGTGCCTGGCGCAAGCGGTCCAAGAGGCGAGCATGCTCGCGTACGCGATAGGCACGGTCATCACGCGCGGCGGGTCGCACCTGACGAAGCTCGGGCTGGACTGGACCGAGTCGGCCCGCGGCGTGCTCGACCTCGCCGACGACGTGGCCCTCGACCCGAGAAACGACCGAGACGTCCGGCCGGAGACGTACCGGCTCCTCGCGTTGGGCTTCGGTGGCGCGCAGGTGCCGTCGCGCTTCTTCGAGACCTGCGACGCCCGGCGCGTCGCGGACGCGGTCGTCTCCAAAGCGGATCTTCGCGAGATGGCCATAGCGCTCAACCGCCTCGTCGTCATCAACTTCGCCGGCGTCGACGAGCTGCGAGAAGCGTGCGTGCGCCGGGCCGGCTTCATCCTGGCCGAGGCGCGAGCGAACCGCTCCGACGGCGTGGGCGTGCTCTGGGCGCTCGTCGTCGCGGCGCGCCCCGACGACGCGCGCGAGGGCTTTCGCGACCTCGTCCGCGACCTCTGGACCGGCCTGCTCGACGCGGGGGTCTCGCACGACGACGACCGCTCGCAGCTGGCGCAGGTCTGGCTGAGCCTGAGACACGAAACGGACTGGACCGCCGGCCTGCCGGAGCCGCCGTCGACCTGGGCGGCGACGCTCACGGCCCAGGGCGTCAGAGTCTCTCGGGCTCAGGAGTCCGTGTCCCAGGTGCTCCGCGAGTGCGGCTTTGCGCACGAGATGGAGGTCGACCTCGACGGCACGGGCCTGACGGCGGACGCGGCCGACGTCGACGCCCGCGTCGCCGTCGAGTACGACGGCCCGCAGCACTACCTCGCCGACCGGACGCAGACGGGACGGACGCGCTTCAAGCACCGCCTCGTGCGCGCCCTCGGCTGGCGGCTCGTCGTCGTGTCCCATTACGGCTGGGAGCAGGCGTCGGACAAGCGCGCCTACGTCGAGGACCTACTCGCGCGCCCGTCGGGCGTCGGGGCCGCGGGAGGCGAGAGCCGGTCGACCAACGGCCGTCGCACGCAGCATCGGGACCGACGACGCGCACCCGAGGAGCCGGCGACGGACGACGAGGGCAACCCGGAGGACGGCGCCTCGTCGAGCGCCGCGCGGCCGCAGCGGTCGCTCGCGGAGCTCCAGGCTTCCCTCCCGCCGGCCGGAGGCGGCCGGCCGCGGAGCTCCGCCAAGTCCGGCGGCGGCAAGGGCGGCGGCGGCGCAACAGCAGCGCGCGCGGCCGGGGGAGGCGACGAGGCCCTGCTTCGAAAGCGGCTCCAGGCGAAAGAGCGGACCATCGAACAGCTCCAGGCGAGGCTCTGCGATGTCCAGGCCGCCGCGGATCTCGACCTGACGGCGCCGGCGCGCGTCGCAGCGGCCGAGGCGGCTGCGACAGACGCCCTCTCGCGCGCCGCCGCCGCCGACACCGCGCGCGCGGCCGCCGAGGCCGGGCGTGCCGCCGCCGAGGCGGCGGCGGCGGAGGCGGGTCGCATCATCGAGGCGCAGAAGGTAGAGCTCGAGGACGCGAGCGCCGGCGCCGCGAGCGCCGGCGCCCTCGACGCCCTCCGCGCCGCGGCCGAGGCGACAGCGACGGACCTCTGTCACACCGTCGCGGCACAGAAGACCGAGCTCGAGGCTGCGGCCGGCACGGTCCGGAAGCTCACGGACATCTCGGCGGACATCTCGTCGCGGCTCCGGCGCGCGGAGGTCGAACGGGAGGAAGCGTCGGCTCGACTCGACGACCTCTCGGTCCGCCTCCGGGACGTAGAGCGCGAGCGAGACGACAAGTTGGCGCAGCTCTCGCGCACACTCGCGCGAACGGAGGCGGAGCATGACAAGGAGAAGCAAAGGCACGAGGAGACGAAGCTTAAGCTGCGAGAAAAATGCGAGCTCATCACGCTGCGGGCGAAGGCTGACGTCGACGCGCGGGTCGCAGCGCTCGAAAGGGAGCGGCTGGCTCAGGTCTCGATCCCGGAAACGACGCCGGACGCGCCGGCTCGAGCTCCGGCAACTGCCTCGGACCTTGCGAACAGCGGCGGCGGCACTTGCGTCGCGCGTGTCCTCGACACGCTCGGCCTATCGGGAAAGCTCGCCGACAAGTTCGCGGAAGAAGAAATCGATGATCGGGCCTTCGGTGACCTCGAGGCGAAAGAATTTGAAGAAGTCGGAGCGTCGCCCGAGGAGGCGCGCCGTATCATCGAGTGCCGCGATGCCCTGGTCGTTGCGTTTCCTCCCGCAGATGCCAGAGGCGCCATGGCGTCGCCGGCGCCCATGAAGCGTGAGGTCGCGCGTGACCTGTTGAGATACGTGCGCACGCAGGGTGGATCAGTTTGCGGGAAAGAGATGGCACCATTTTATCGCGCTGGCGCTCACAGAAAAACCACGGTGGGCAAGCTCAAGGATTTTTGTAACTCCCCGGAAGCAAGCGACCTCGTGGTGTGGCGCTCTGATGAAGATCCGCGCAAAACCTGCGTCATGGTCCGATGTAGATACGACGCCCGCGGCCGCTGCGGGTTGGGCGATAAGTGCAAGTTTGGGCACGCGCGACCCGCGGCACCGAAATCCCCAAGGTCGCCGCAACCAAGATGACACCACCTAGTAGCATGCACCCTAAGTCACGGGCGCTGTCGACCCAGCTCGGGGCACCGCGCTAAGCTTAGGAGGACCCCGGGAGAGGCGTCGCGGCGGCGCGGACGCCGTTGGAGCAGATGCCGCAGATGGCGTTCGACGGCGGGTTGAGGTACGTGCACCCACTTCGCTGGCGACGCGGCGGCGACCTCGCCCTCGGGTGCTCCCCGGACGAATTTAATACATGTAATAATACATGTAATATGGACAATAGTATTCTTGTGGTGCTTTAAGGTGCTCATCAACAGTGTCGTTCGCACTCGTCTTGCCTTGGCAGCCCACGCCCGGGTGTCTTCCTCCCCGAACATGGTCTTCTCGTCCTCATCGACGATGGTCTTGTTTGCACTCGTCGCCCGCGCGACCGTCGACGCCGCCTTCGAAGTGTACGAGAACGCCGACGTCGGCCACGGCCGGCTCGGGGCCATGGCTCTCCTCGGGTCCAACGTCACGTCGCCCCGCGCGTGCCAGGCGCTCTGCGTCGGCGCCTGCCGGTCGTTCGTCTTCTTCCACGCGGACTACCGCGACGCGTCGCTCGCGGCGACGTGCCGCGGCGACGCGAGCGGCGCCTGGCGGCCGTTCTACTCGGACCTGTCGGCGCCCGGC
>Ga0257106_1001446_pt1 | contig 11746 bp, 8 predicted proteins | sample LP_taG_3_FD_190177 | JGI IMG/M metagenome (GOLD analysis project Ga0257106, IMG submission 190177) | Marine microbial communities from Northeast Subartic Pacific Ocean, Canada - LP_J_2011_P26_10m | ecosystem: Environmental > Aquatic > Marine > Oceanic | place: Canada: Northeast Subartic Pacific...
GTTTCTTTTGGTTTTGGTATTTTGTGGTCAGATTTCTTGGATCAGTTCAGGATTGGTGGTTTTAAGCTTGGTTTTTGGTTTGCTCAGCAAGGGAGTATTTACTTTTTTGTAATACTTATTTTCATTTATGTTCATCTCATGAATAAGTTAGATAAGAAATATTTTTCAGACTCAGACAAGGAAGATAAAGAATAGTGGATACCCAGTCATTAACTTATTTATTTGTTGGTTTGTCATTTGCTTTATACATAGGTATCGCCATTTGGTCTAGAGCAAAATCTACGAGTGATTTTTATGTAGCAGGCAAAGGAGTTCATCCAATAGCAAACGGCATGGCTACTGCTGCGGACTGGATGTCTGCCGCCTCATTCATATCAATGGCAGGATTGATAGCATTCTTGGGTAAGGATGGGTCAGTTTATTTAATGGGCTGGACGGGCGGCTATGTTTTATTAGCTCTTCTTTTAGCCCCCTATTTAAGAAAGTTTGGCCAATACACTGTCCCTGATTTCATTGGAACTAGATATTATTCAAACGCAGCAAGACTTGTAGCAGTTATCTGTTTAATTTTTGTATCATTCACATATGTAGCTGGACAGATGAGGGGTGTAGGAATTGTTTTTTCAAGATTTCTTGAGGTAGACATCAATGTTGGTGTAATTATTGGTATGTGTATTGTTTTCTTTTATGCAGTCTTGGGAGGCATGAAAGGAATAACCTATACTCAAGTAGCTCAATATTGTGTTCTCATTTTTGCTTATTTAGTACCGGCTATTTTTATATCCATTTTAATGACTGGTAATCCAATACCTCAATTAGGTTTTGGTGATACTTTGATTGACAGCTCTACTTATCTTTTAGATAAATTAGATAAAGTAACAACAGATTTAGGCTTCACCGCCTACACTCAAAATTCTAAGAGCACTATAGATATATTTTGTATTACTGCTGCGTTGATGTTTGGTACGGCTGGCCTGCCACATGTAATTGTTAGATTTTTTACAGTACCAAAGGTTAGTGACGCAAGAAAGTCTGCAGGTTATGCATTGGTCTTTATAGCTATTTTATATTCTACTGCTCCTGCAGTATCAGCTTTTGCAAGGATGAATTTTATTGATTCAGTTCAAGAGACAGAATATAAATCTGCTCCTAGCTGGTTTAAGAATTGGGAAAGTATTGGCCTTATAGCCTGGAAAGATAAAAATGATGATGGCCTTATTCAATATTCAGCAGGAGATGCTCTCGAGGGAGTGAAGCCTAGGTTTAATTCTGAGACAGGAAAATTCGGTGAAAGAGGCTTAGATAATGCAGCTAATTATGAAAATAAAAATGAAGTTTATATAGATAGAGACATTATGGTACTAGCCAATCCAGAGATTGCTCAGTTACCAGGGTGGGTCATAGCTTTAGTCGCAGCAGGAGCATTAGCTGCAGCCTTATCTACAGCAGCTGGTTTACTTCTAGTGATATCTGCATCCATATCCCACGATCTGTTAAAGAAAACATTGATGCCTAAAATCACTGAAAAGCAGGAATTATTTTATGCAAGATGTTCAGCAGCAGTTGCTATATTTATAGCAGGGCTTTTTGGAATATACCCACCTGGATTTGTTGCTCAAGTTGTCGCTTTTGCGTTCGGTTTAGCAGCAGCAACAATTTTTCCAGCACTGCTAATGGGAATTTTTTATAAGAGACTTAATAAAGAAGGGGCAATAGCAGGAATGCTAACCGGATTAGTTATTACAGCCTCTTATATTATTTATTTTAAATTCATTAGTACTCACCTTAACTTTGCAGAAAATTGGTTTATGGGAATATCTCCTGAAGGATTTGGTTTTATTGGCATGATAATTAATTTTATTGTTGCTATAGTTGTTTCTCAATTTTATTCAAAACCACCAAATCATGTATATGAAATGGTTGATAATATTAGAAGGCCATAATTATGAAATCAGTCGCAGTAATAGGATCATCGGGCGCTATAGGCAGTGCATTCATTTCAAGCTATCTTGAAGATGAGACGATAGAAAATATAATTTCTTTTTCAAGATCTTCACCCACTAATCCAAACAAAAGAGTAAAACATTTTTGTATAGATATTGAGGATGAGGCTAGCATTGAAGAGGCTGCTGCCAATCTAAATGGTTTGACGCTTGATGAAATCATCATCGCAAGTGGTCTTCTTCATACAGAAAACTTTGGACCAGAAAAAAGTATTAAAGATCTTAAGGCAGAAAATATTTTAAAGGTGTTGAAGGTAAATACTGTTGGGCCTGCCATCATCGGAAAATATTTCTTACCTCTATTAAATAAAGATTCCAAAAGTGTTATGGCATTCTTAAGTGCAAGAGTAGGAAGCATATCTGAGAATAAGCTTGGAGGGTGGTACTCTTACAGAGCGAGTAAATCTGCACTTAATCAAATCATTAAGAATTTTAGTATCGAAGTAAAACGATCTAATCCAAATGCAGTTATTATTGGCCTTCAACCTGGAACGGTTGAAAGTAAATTTAGTGAGCCGTTTAAAAAGAATGTAAAAGAAGGTAACTTATTTTCAGCTGAGTACAGTGTAGGCATGCTAAAGAAGGTCGTTGATTCTTCAACATCTGCTGATTCAGGTAAGCTTATTGGTTGGGATGGGATAGAAATTAATCCATAGTTTTAAAAAATAACCTAGAAATATAATAAAAAAAACCCGGTTTAGAACCGGGTTTTTAATTTAACTATTAAAGTTAACTAGTGCGAATGACTAGACTCTTTAACTGCAACATTCCAAATGATTAAACCAAATAATATCTTGTTGACAAAATCAGCAAGGTTATAAATTAAGTTTAATGTACTTGCATCTACTGCACCCATTAAATAGCCAGCAACATATCCTAGTGGATAAATAGACCAACCAAAAACGATAATCATCATCATTGCGTTATAAGCAGAGTTCACAGCAGGACTAGCTGTACTTACAGCAGCCTTACCTTCACCAGCATATAGCTCATAAATCATGTATAACCATCCAAGCATGCCAACAACAAAAGCAGGCAATGCAGGAGCTAATCCAGCTTCACCAGCAAATCCAGCACCTAACATTACTAATGAACCAACAAGCAGCTTCTTAAATAATGAAGCAGCAACACTAGTACATGCAGCAAGTATTAAATAGAATTCAACCATTTGTAATGGAACAGTTAATAACCAATCAATATATCTAAATACTGTTGGGCTAGAACCTGTATCAATCCAAACACCTCTCATATAAAGATAATGCCAGAATGCAATACCAGTAATTAAACCGGATACTGTAAGTGATGTTTTCCACTTAGCGCTTACTTGATCTCTTTCTACAAAAAAGAAAACAGTAGCAGCTAACATAGCAGCAGTAACAAGCCAGAATGAAACCCCAACTGAGTCTCCTATATCTAGATCACCACCACCAGCAGCGAATGTAGGAAGTGCGATAGCACTACCTAATAATAATAATAATTTCATATATAACTCCTATTAGTTTAACGAGTAAAATAACTCCCCCGTCTATATACAACAGTAATGATATCTAATTATCTCTTCGGTATCAAACATATGGACATTTATTTAACATATATAAATTCATGAAAGTTTTGCTAAATAATTAATGTTTAGTATGATTTAGTTATGAAAGTAGCAATATACCCAGGTTCATTCGATCCAATCACATATGGTCATATGGATATTATTGATCGCGGATGTAATTTATTTGATAAGGTTGTTGTGGCAGTTGCGAAGAGTGAATCAAAAAATCCTTTATTTACTTTAGAAGATAGAATTAACTTAGCTGAAACTATCTATGAAGGTAATAAAAAAGTTGAAGTTGTTGGTTTCCCTAGAAAATTAACAGTTGATTTAGCTAAAGATTTTAATGCCTCTGCAATCATAAGAGGCTTAAGAGCTGTTTCTGATTTCGAATATGAATTCCAGTTAGCCACTATGAATAGATCCTTGGCACCTGATATTGAAAGCATCTTTCTTACACCCAAAGAAAGTCTTATTTATGTTTCATCAAGCCTAATTAAAGAAATTTCTGATTTAAACGGTGATGTTTCTAAATTCGTTCATCCAATAGTTGAGCAGGCACTTAAGGCTAAATTACAAGCTTAACCCTGACAGCTACTGCAAAAAAAAGTAGCCCTTTTATTTATATTAATTTTTAGTATTTCTTTTTTGCAATTCTTGCATTCAAGTCCCTCTCTCCCATAAACGTTTAACTTAAATTTAAAATATCCTGGGCTACCATCAGCAGAATAAAAATCTTTCAAGGTTGTTCCGCCGACTTTAATAGCAGCATTAAGAATTTTTTTGGATGCCTTTACGATCCTGTCGCAATCATCGATATTTAATTGAGATGCATTTTTTGAAGGATCTACTGACGAAAGAAAAAGACTTTCAGATGCATATATATTTCCAATACCAACAACATTTTTTTGATTCATTATTAAGCTTTTAATATTAGTCTTAGAATTCTTACAAAGTTCAAAGAGTTGATTTTTATTAAAGTCCCTAGATAGTGGTTCAGGCCCAAGATTGCAAATTAATCTATGTTCATCAATATTTTTTGTAATGTGTAGAGATCCGAATCTTCTTGGATCATTATAAATAATACGCTCATTTTCAAATATAAACTCTGCATGATCATGTTTTAAAAAGTAATTTTCTTTATTATTAGCTATTCTTAAGCTTCCGGACATTCCAAGATGTAGGATGATATTTATATTATCAAGATAGAATATAATATATTTAGCTCTTCTGTCTAAATTGATTATTTTTTGATTTGCGAGAAGAGATTCAAATTTTGTATCAACTTTCCATCTAAGGTTTCTATTATGAATTTTTACCTCTTTGATAGAGGAGTTTTTAAATTTTTCTATAGCTCTTAAGGTTGTTTCAACCTCTGGCAATTCTGGCATTAATTAGTCTAGTAAATTATTAATATTAACAATATCACCAGGTGTTATAGTTCCTGAGGCTAGGGCAAGTCTAAGATTTGATAGAATATAGTCATACTTTGCATTAGCAAGATTTTTTTCTGCACTGTATAGATTTTTTTCAGCTTGAAGAAGATCAACTACATTTCTTGTACCTACCTTATAACCAACTTGAGTTGCCTCAAGCGCACTAGTGGCTGAAATCACAGCTTGTTTCTGAGCAGTAACATTTGCTACTAAAGTTAATACATTCGAATACTCAGATCTTACTTCTTGAATAATTCGTCTTTCAGTAAATAAAGTGTTCTCATTTACTTTTTCATACTGAGAGTATGCTTGTTTTCTTCTAGAATTAACTGCACCTCCTTGGAATATAGGCATGCTCAATTGAATTGCAAAATTTCTTCTTCCTGTTACTTCTGGTACTGGAATTCCTTGGCCATTAATACTAAATCCTTCATAGTTGAATTGGTTGGTTTCAGATTCTGATTTAGTTCCAATAATGTCTATTTTTGGCAAATGACTGGATGCTGAACTTCTTGCGCTATTCTTGGCCGCCTGTTTTCTGAGATATGCAGCTTTAAGTTGGAAATTATTTGTTAAAGCCAATTCAACCCATTTTTCTTTTGAGCTTGGTGTTGGCATAGTAACGATGAGTTCATCGCCCAGTTCATCTACACTAAAAATTTCTCTGCCAATCAATGCATTTAATGCTTCTCTAGCAGAAAATAATTTACCTTCAATACTGATTCTAGATGCTTTACTAAGGTCATATGCAAGTTGCGCCTCCTGAACCCCTGTAATTGCAGATAATCCAACTTCAAATCTTTGTTTAGCTTGATCTAATTGTTTTTTAATCGCTTTTTCTTCTGAAATAGAAGCATTGAGATTATCGATAGCTCTTAGTACTCCAAAATAAACTTCTGCAGTTCTTACAACAAGGTTTTGTTGCTCAAAAGCAAAATCTGCCTCAGCAGCATCAGTTAATGATCTAGATTGTTTGAACTGGAACCATGTATCCAATCTGAACAATGGCTGCGAAACTCTAGCTGAAGTTGAAAACGAATTATATTCTTGTTGTAGCTCTTTATTTTGATAGTATTCATTCCAGTTAGTGGAACCACTTAGGGTAAGGCTTGGCAAAAGAGCAGCTCTTCCCTGAACTACTATTTCTTTATCGGCTAAATAGGAATATTCCGCTGCTCTAAAAGTAGGGTCATTTTTCAAGGCCTCATTATAAATATCCAATATACTTTCAGCAGATGTACTGGTCACCATGAATAAAGTTAAGAATATTGATCGATTTAATTTTTTCATAAACATATTTTAACCTATTAATAATGTTTGCAGTGCAAACATTTATATTTTTTTGTATAGATAGATTTTTTTTATATTTCTTAGAGTAGAATAACTATCATAAGTTCATTTATTTTAAATTAAAAAAAAGGCTTCCTAAATTGGCTAAAAATTCATATGACGCAAAGGCTATTGAAGTATTATCAGGCCTTGATCCAGTTAGAAAAAGACCAGGGATGTATACAGATACATCAAATCCAAATCATTTAATTCAAGAAGTTCTAGATAATTCAGTTGATGAGGCATTATCAGGACATTGCTCAAACATAAAGATTGCTATATCTAAAGATGGTTACATAAAGGTATCTGATGATGGAAGAGGAATGCCTGTTGATGAGCATCCAGAACATAAAGTTTCTGGAGTGGAGCTTATTCTTTGCAAGCTTCATGCGGGAGCAAAGTTTTCTGGAGATGATTATAATTTTTCTGGGGGCCTTCATGGAGTTGGTGTTTCGGTTGTTAATGCTTTATCAGATGAATTAGAAGTCAGGGTTAAAAGAGATTCCAAAGAGTATCAAATAACATTTGATAACGGCAACAAGGCTAGTGAACTTAAAGAAGTTGGAGATGTTGGATTAAGAAATTCAGGGACCTCAATTCGATTCAAACCAAATCCAATTTATTTTGAAACAACTGATGTGCAAATAAAGCATCTAAAGCATCTACTTAAAGCAAAAGCTGTCTTATGTCCTGGACTAACTATTGAATTTAATAATGAAAAAAAATCCGGCGATAAAGAAAAATGGTATTTTGAAGATGGGCTAAAAAGTTATCTTATTGAATCCTATGAAGGGGCAGAGCCTGCTCTCGAGGATTCTATTCTATGTTCCAAAAAATCTGAAAACCAAGAATTAGAATTTGCAATTAATTGGTCTCTTAGACCTCCAAAAAATAAACTCGATGAAACATACGTAAATCTTATACCTACATTGCAGGGTGGATCTCATTTAAATGGTTTTAAATCTGGTCTATTAGACTCTTTAAAAGAATTTTGTGATTATAGGAATTTACTTCCCAAAGGCTTAAAAATAAATGCGGATGACGTTATAAATAATGCAATGTTTATAATTTCTTCTAAATTGCAGAATCCTCAATTTGCAGGTCAGACAAAAGAAAGACTAGATTCAAAAGATCATATGTCCTTTGTTTCTAGCACAACAAAAGATGTTTTAAGCATATGGTTAAACACTCACACAGAAGAAGGCGAGCGGATAGCAGAGCTTGCTATTATGTCTGCTCAAACTAGAGCAAAGGTTTCTAATATTGTTGAAAGAAAGAAAACCTTTAAAGGACCAGCTCTTCCAGGAAAATTATCTGACTGTAATAGCCAAGACTTAAATGAAACAGAGCTATTTCTTGTGGAAGGTGATTCTGCTGGAGGCTCAGCAAAACAGGCTAGAGAGAGATCATTTCAGGCAATCATGCCTCTTAGAGGTAAAATTTTAAATACTTGGGATCTAGAAAGTACTGAGATAATTAAATCTCAAGAAATAAAAAATCTATCCACTGCTATTGGAGTCCTTCCCGGTAACAGTGATATATCTTCATTAAGATATGGAAAAATATGTATTCTTGCAGATGCTGACTCAGATGGCCTTCATATTGCAACTCTTCTATGCGCACTTTTTCTTAGGCACTACAAACCATTGGTCCAAGAAGGAAGAATTTATATCTCTATGCCACCTTTATATAGAATTGATTGTGGTAAAGATGTTTTATATGCCCTTGACAATAATCAAAGAGATCAGATAGTAGAGGATTTTAAAAACAAGAAGGGCAAACCTAAAATCAACATTCAAAGATTTAAGGGGTTGGGTGAGATGAATCCACCTCAGCTAAGAGAGACCGTTATGGATCCTGCTACAAGACAGCTTGTAAACCTATCGATAAGTCCAAGCGATAATGTTAATTCTATGATGGATTTACTTTTATCAAAAAAGAATGCTCCTGCAAGAAAAGAATGGCTTGAGAAAAAAGGCTCCTTAGCGAAAATATAAATATGAAAGATCAAGAACAAATTAATTCTATGAGCCTTAAGCAATACGCTGAGGAGTCTTACCTAAATTATGCAATGTATGTCATTTTAGACAGAGCTCTTCCAAATATTGGAGACGGACTTAAACCTGTTCAAAGAAGAATTTTATATGCTATGTCAGAGCTAGGGCTTGATGCAGGATCTAAATATAAAAAATCTGCAAGAACTGTTGGAGATGTAATTGGTAAGTTCCATCCTCATGGTGATGGTGCTGCATATGAAGCAATGGTCTTAATGGCTCAGAACTTCTCTTTCAAATATCCATTTGTTGATGGGCAAGGTAATTGGGGTTCTCAAGATGATCCAAAATCTTTTGCAGCAATGAGATACACGGAATCAAAATTAACAAAATTTGCTAATCTTCTTATATCGGAACTTAAATCTGGGACTGTTGACTGGCAGCCAAACTTTGATGGCTCATTACTTGAACCGGTAATTTTCCCATCAAAAATACCATCTATATTATTAAATGGTACTTCTGGAATTGCTGTGGGAATGGCAACTGACATCCCATCGCATAATATAAATGAAGTTATAGATGCAACAGTCCATCTATTAGAAAATCCAAAGGCAGATTTACAAGATTTATTAAAAATTATCAAAGGTCCTGATTTTTCTAATAATTCACCAATAATTGCTAGCAAAGAAGAACTAGAAGAAATTTATACTTTAGGAAAGGGTGGCTTTAAAGCTCAAGCACAGTGGGCTCAAGAAAAAACGCAAATAATAATTAATGCATTGCCATACCAGGCCTCAGGATCAAAAATTTTAGAGCAAATAGCTGATCAAATGTATAAAAAGAAGGTACCTATGATCATTGATTTATCTGACGAAGGCGATCACAAAGAGCCAGTGAGATTAGTAATCACTCTTAAATCAAACAGAGTTAATGCTGAAGATGTAATGAATCATTTATTTGCTTCAACGGATTTACAAAAGAGCTATAGAGTAAATATGAATTTAATTTCCTTGAAAGGTGGACCTAAGGTTTTTTCTCTAGTTGAATTAATTAAAGAATGGTTAGTTTTTAGAAAAGATACTGTTATTAGAAAATTAGAACATAGACTCGATCAAGTAAATGATAGGCTTCATATCCTAGAAGGATTGTTAATAGTTTATTTAGATTTAGATAAAGTAATTAAGATTATCAGAGAGTCTGATGAGCCAAAGAAAGATATCATAAAGGCTTTTAAATTATCTGAAATTCAAGCTAATGCTATTTTAGAGATTAGATTAAGACAACTTGCAAAACTAGAGCAAATTAAACTCGAACAAGAAAGGGATACTCTTGTTTCTGAACAAGGCGATATTGAAAAGATACTAAGTTCAAAAACTAGATTAAAAACTTTGATTAAAAACGAACTTTTAGAAATAAAAGAAGACTTTGGAGATGAAAGAAAGTCACCTATAAAAGATAGTACTGCGGCAAAAGTTTTCTCTGAAGAAGAAACTTTAGTAACAGAGCCAATTACTATAGTTCTCTCAGCAGCTGGTTGGATAAGAAGTGCAAAAGGTCATGAGATTGATCCAAGTTCTCTCTCTTACAGGGGTGAAGACACTCTGCAAGATTTTTCTAGGGGCAAGAGTAATCAAATGTCCGTTTTCTTAGATTCAAATGGAAAAGCATATTCTCTTCCCAGTCATTCTCTTCCTTCTGCAAGAGGGATGGGAGATCCAATCACCGGAAGAGTCTCAGCAGACTCTGGGGTGAAATTCATCTCATCATTAATAGGTAATGATGACGATAAATTTATGATCATGAACTCAGCAGGCTATGGCTATATTTCTGAATTCAAAAATATGGTTTCTAACAAGAAATCTGGAAGAGCTTTCATGAAAATTCCAAATGATGCAGAGTTATTAAAAGCAATACAGGTAAGAGAAGATCATGTTTACATAGCTGCTGTATCCAATATTGGAAGATTATTAATTTTTAAAATAGATGAGCTACCAATGCTTGGAAAAGGCAAGGGAAATAAAATTATAAATATTCCTACTGCTAAATTTATTGCAAAAGAAGAGTTTATGTCTCATGCACAATTAATCTCTACCTCTAGTTCTTTAAGAATTGAGAGTGGAAAAAGGTTCTTAAGCCTTAAGCTGAAAGACCTTGAAAATTATATTTCTTCCAGAGCTAAAAGAGGAAATATGCTTCCTCAAGGATATAGAAAAGTAGATAACATGATTGAGGAAGTCGAAATCGAAATTAAAGAAGACTCTGAATAGACTTTTCAAACAAACCTAAACCTTTGTCTATTAAATCATTTTCTATAATTAAACTTGGTGAAAACCTTACAGTGGTCGGGTTAGCTTTTAGTATCATCAGGCCATTCCTATGAGATATTTTAATTAGATCATCAACGTTAATAGATGAATCTAGTTCGATACTTATCCATAGACCGGCAGAGGATATTTCATTAAAGCATTTGTATTTTTGATCAATTTTTTTTAGTAGCTTGCAAAATCGCATTTCTTTTTTCCCTACATTTTTAAGAAAACTCTTTTTTGAAATAATATCGACCACTTTTGACCCGATAGAGCAGGCAATAGGACCTCCTCCAAATGTAGTTCCATGAGAGCCGGGAGTCATTGAATCAGATATTTTATTTGAAGTTAAGATTCCCCCAAGTGGGAAGCCGTTAGCTATACCTTTGGCAAAGCAAAGAATGTCGGGGGTAATATTGAATTGCTCATAAGCAAAAAAAGTTCCAGTTCTTCCAATTCCAGACTGGACTTCATCAATTATTACTAGAGCATTGTATTTTTTGCTTAGTTTTTTTATCTTTGATATGAACTTTTTATTTGCTTTTGTGATCCCTGATTGCCATTGAACTAATTCAAGTATTACTGCAGCAGTCTTATCTGAGAATAATTCTTCAAGTTTTTTTTCATCATTATAGGGATGATTTTTTATTCCTTTTGGCAATGGGTAAAAGCCATCTATGAGATGTTTTGAATTAGCCAAAGCTATCCCCATCATGGTTCTTCCATGAAATGAGCTTGAGAAAGAAATTATTTCATTCTTATTTTTATTGATAGTTGATGAGCAAAACTTTCTAGCTGTCTTTACTGCTGCCTCAATAGACTCGCCGCCAGAATTACAGAAAAAAACCTTATCTGCAAAAGTTTTGTTACATAGTTTTTTTGCAAGTGTTACCGAGGGCTCATTAATATATAAATTAGATAAATGCCATAAACTTTTTGATTGATCATTCATTACTTTTATAAGACTACTATTGCAATGACCTAGATTAGTAACTGCTATCCCACCAGTAAAATCGATATATTTTTTATTACTTGAGTCCCACACATGAGACCCCATAGCTTTTTTAACAATAAAGTCTTCAGGTGCATAGAAAGGCACCATATAATTAGAATATTCTTTAATAATATTACTCAT
>Ga0257106_1001449_pt1 | contig 11730 bp, 10 predicted proteins | sample LP_taG_3_FD_190177 | JGI IMG/M metagenome (GOLD analysis project Ga0257106, IMG submission 190177) | Marine microbial communities from Northeast Subartic Pacific Ocean, Canada - LP_J_2011_P26_10m | ecosystem: Environmental > Aquatic > Marine > Oceanic | place: Canada: Northeast Subartic Pacific...
GAAGATGAACCTCTAGGTCCAGACCCCGAGTCAGGTGATTCTATTTGGATTAAAAAAGGGCCTTATGGTCATTATGTTCAATTAGGAGAAACAACAAAGAGAAAAGGTGTTCCAAAAAACTATCCAATGTCGAATGTTAATCTTGAATATGCCTTGAGACTATTAAGTTTACCCAGAACAGTCGGAATCCATCCTGAAACAAATGATTCAATCACAGCTGATTATGGACGATATGGAGCATATCTTAGGTGCGGTAAACAAAATGCTACTATTAAAGGTCCAGATACACCTCTTGACATAAGTTTAGAAAAATCTGTTGAACTATTAGCAAATAGAAATAAAAAAAGTGCCGATTTAAAAACTGTTGGAGATCACCCCGAGACAGGAGAAACAATTAGCGTTAAGGATGGTCGTTATGGTCCTTACATAAGTGATGGAAAAGTAAATGTTTCTTTAAAAGGAGATCTCTCACCTGATAATATTACGCTAGAACAGGCAGTTGAGTTAATCAATCAAAAAAGGCTCACACCTACCAAGAAAAAAACTACCAAGAAAAAAACTACTAAGAAAAAAACTGCTAAGAAAAAAACTGCTAAGAAAAAATAAAAATACTATGAAGGTAAAATGAATAAAACTATTGAAAAAATTGTTTCTCTTTGTAAAAGAAGAGGTTTTGTATTCCAAAGTTCTGATATATATGGAGGGTTTTCTGCAGTTTATGACTATGGCCCTCTTGGAGTTGAGCTTAAAAATAATATTTCTCAATTATGGTGGAAAGAAATGACCCAAGTACATGAGAATATTGTTGGCTTAGATAGTGGTATTTTGATGCACCCTAAAATTTGGGAAGCTTCTGGACATATTGGTGCTTTTAATGATCCTCTAGTAGATTGCAAACAATGTAAGTCTCGATTTCGAGCAGATGAATTTTCTAAAGAGTATCAGAAATTAATTTGGAAAGAAGTAAAATGTCCAAAGTGTGGGACTACTGGTGAACTCACTGATCCGAGACAATTCAACTTAATGTTTAAAACGAGTGTTGGTCCAGTTGAAGAAAGCGGCACAGAGGCTTTTTTAAGACCTGAAACAGCTCAAGGGATCTATGTTAATTATCAATTAGTACAAGGAGCAATGAGGATGAAAGTCCCTTTTGGTATTGCTCAGATTGGTAAAGCTTTTAGAAATGAGATTATCGCAAGAAACTTTATTTTTAGAACTAGAGAATTTGAACAAATGGAGATGCAATATTTTGTAAAACCTGGAAAAGATGATGATTCATTAATAGATTGGAAAAATAAACGATTAAAATTCTACCATCAAAAACTTGGGATTTCGAAATCAAAATTGCGCTTTCATGAGCATAAAAATGAAGAACTCGCTCATTATGCAAAAGAAGCTTGGGATATTGAATATGAATTTCCATTTGGATGGTCTGAGATCGAAGGGATTCATAATCGAACAGATTTTGACTTACGCAGGCATCAAGAATTTTCAGGTAAAAACCTTTTATACTTTGATCAACCAAATAATGACAAGTTTTTACCTTATATAATTGAGACATCAGCTGGACTCAATCGTATGCTTTTAACAGTTCTATCTGATGCTTACTGGGAAGACAGTGAAAATAACAGAATTGTTATGAAAATAGACCCTCGAATTGCTCCTGTAAAAGCTGTGATTTGTCCATTAGTTAAAAAGGATGGACTTCCTGAAAAAGCTAGAAAGATAGTTGATCAATTGAAACCTCTTTATAGAGTTATTTATGACCAGCAAGGATCGATCGGGAAAAGATATTATAGACAAGATGAAGCGGGTACTCCATTTGGAATAACGGTTGATCATCAGTCTTTAGAGGATGATACCGTAACTATTAGGCATCGAGATACTCAAAAACAAGAACGCGTTTCAAGCGAACAAATATTAAACGTGCTAAAGGATAATATTTAAAAAATGATCTTTGTGAAACTCATAATTATTTTAACTTTTTCTTTAATTTCAATTTTTGCTGCTAGCGATGATCCTGTTTATGGAGAGAATGGAATGATTGTCTCAACAAGCAGACAAGCATCTCAAGCAGGCGTTGAGATACTTAAGAAAGGTGGAAATGCAATTGATGCAGCTGTTGCAGTTGGCTTTGCTCTTGCCGTAACATCCTCAAGTAACGGAAACCTGGGTGGTGGTGGTTTTTTAGTTGGAGCAATGAACAACGGGAAATCATTTAGTCTTGACCATAGAGAAAAAGCTCCAAGAACATCACAAAGAAATATGTTTTTAAACGAGGACGGTGATGTCATAAACGGAATGTCACTTTATTCAAGAGCTAGTAGTGGAGTACCTGGAACTGTTGATGGTCTTATAAAGGTATTGGAAGATCACGGATCAGGAAATATTTCGTTACAGCAAGTTCTTGCTCCGGCAATTAAACTCGCTGGGAAAGGCTTTTATTTATCTTATTTTGAAGCTGAGCGGTTTAATATGTATCTACAATTTTTTGAAAGAAATGAAGCTGCCCGAAAAATCTTTATAAGAAAGAATGGTGAACCATGGAAAAAAGGCGATCTTTTTAAACAAAAAGATTTAGAAAAGACTTTGAAACGAATTTCAAAGTACGGGAGAGCAGGTTTTTATTCTGGAACCGTTGCCGAACTGATAGTAAAAGAGATGAATAAAGGTAATGGAATTATTAGTCTAACCGATTTAGAAAACTATTCATCTGAATACCGTGAAACGGTCTCTGGTACTTATCGAGGTTATAAAATAATTTCTATGGGCCCTCCTAGCTCTGGAGGAGTATTACTAATTAATATGTTAAATATGCTTGAACACTACCCCTTGGATTCTATAGGATGGAATTCTTCAGACTATGTTCATGTTTTAACTGAAGTGGAAAGGCGTGCTTACGCAGATAGAGCAATCCACATGGGAGATCCTGATTTTTGGAAAGTGCCAGTTAAAATGCTTACATCAAAAACATATGCTAAAGATAGAATTAAAAATATTGATATGAAGAAAGCAACTTTAAGTAGTGATATCTCAGCTTCTGAATTAGAGCAATATGAGTCCCCCGAGACAACTCATTATTCCGTTGTTGATCAATGGGGTAATGCGGTAAGTGTCACAACAACTATAAATTTAAGCTATGGGAATGGGCATGTTGTTGAAGGAGCAGGTTTCTTTTTAAATAATGAAATGGATGATTTCTCATCTAAACCAGGCGTACCTAATGCATTTGGATTAGTTGGCAATGAAGCAAATGCCATCCAACCCGAAAAGAGACCACTTTCATCAATGACACCAACCATAGTTTTAAAGGATGGAAACCCGTTTATAGTAATTGGATCTCCGGGGGGATCAACAATTATTACCACTACAATGCAATCTATATTAAATGTAATAGATCATAATATGGATATTAAAGAGGCGGTAACCGCGGCAAGATTTCACTCTCAATGGCTTCCAGACCTTATACAAATAGAGCCTAATGGACTTGTGAAAGATGTTTCTAATAATTTAATAGATCGTGGCCATAAGATTGTTGATTATCGTGGTGGTGGATATATTGGGGAGGCTAATGGAATATTGATAACCAATGATGGATATTATGGCGGTGGTGATAGCAGAGGTGAGACATCTGCAATCGGATATTAATCTTTAAATAGATAATCTATTAAATTTAAATAAATAGAAGGCCCTATCAATAAAGCTTGCTCGTCCATATCAAAATGAGAGCAGTGATGCGGAGTTTCAAATAACAGACGTTTATTTGGAGCAGAGCCAACAAAGAAAAAGCATCCAGGTATTTTCTGTAAATAATATGAAAAATCTTCACCTCCCATAGATAAATATGGATCTCCAGCTTTGTCACCAACAACTTTAGTCGCCGCTTCTAAGACATTTTCAGATTGTTTTTTATGATTAACTGTAGGGGGATATCCATCAAAATAATTAAAATCTATTTCAGCGTTAAAACTTTTTTCTACCCCTTCGATTACTTCTTTCATTCTATCTTTAATTAAGTTTCTATTTTTTTCTGTATACGCTCGAGCTGTACCAGTAAGAGTCACTTCATCAGCTATAATATTAAAATTATACCCACCATTAATTTGCCCTATTGTTAGAACAGTACTTTCAAGAGGGTTTGTGTTTCTACTGACAATAGTCTGAAGTGCCTGAATTAGATACGATGCAATAACTATAGAATCTACAGTTCCCTGTGGAGCTGCACCATGTCCACCGATTCCTTTTATTCTAATATCAAATTTATCAGCTGCCGCCATTACGGGACCTTCTTTTACCCCGACTTCTCCAACAGGTTGATAATTCCAAACATGTATACCATAGATCTCATCAACGCCATCTAGTGCACCATCATCAATCATAAATTTAGCTCCACCAAGCCCCTCTTCCGCTGGTTGAAAAATAAATCTAACTGAACCTTTTTTATACTTTTTTTTATTTAGAGTTAAAGCTTTTGCCGCAGCTAGAAGCATTGCCATATGCCCATCATGTCCACAGGCATGCATTACTCCTTCATTTTTTGAAGAGAAACTTAACCCACTAGTTTCTTGTATTGGAAGAGCATCCATATCAGCTCGCAGGGCAATCATTGGTCCATCGCCAAATTTTAAATCTGCAATTAATCCTGTCTTTCCTATTTTTAATTTTGGTTCTAATCCCATTTTTGTTAGTTCATCTGCTATTTTTTGTCCAGTTTGAAATTCTTTAAAACTTAACTCTGGGTTTTGGTGAAAGTCCCTTCTCCAATCTATAATCAAACTTTCTATATCTCTTATTTCACTACGTATATTCATATCATATTCTCTTTATTATTCCCAATAATAATTGTGATAAACTTTCTTTATTGGAGTTTGCATTCAATATTACATCTTCATGTGTTAATATTTGATCTGAGATTCCAGCTGCATAATTTGTTAAATTTGAAATAATTAACATTTCCATTTTTAATTTATTACATATTTTAATTTCAGGAACTCCACTCATTCCAACCGCATTACCACCTAAAGTTTTAAAGTAAGAAATTTCTGCTGGTGTCTCATACATAGGACCAAGCGTCCAACAGTATGTTCCTTTTTCTAATTTTATATCAAGTGTTTTAGAGACTTCTCTTGCTAGTTTTAATAAATATTCTGAGTGATATTGATTTCCATTTACTCTTTTAGGGTCTTTATAATTACCTTGAAAAGAACAATCAATATGCTCATCAATAGCCATAAGGGTCCCCGGTGGAAATCTTTTATTTAAGCTTCCAGATGAATTTGTAGTTATTATATTTTTTATTCCCAAGTTCTTAAATATTTTAAAAGGAAACATAATATCATTTTCTGAAAACCCTTCATATTGGTGGAATCTCCCATTAGAGATTAACACATTCTCACCTCCAAGGTTCCCTGATACTAATTCGCCCGCGTGACCTTCTACTGTCGAAATAGGATAATGAGGAATTTTCTCATAAGAAAGAGTGTTTTTGTTTATCAGGTTTTCGCAAATATGGCCTAAACCTGAGCCTAAAATTATTGCGGTTTTCCCAGTAAAAAGCATAGATGATTGGATAAACTTGGTTGCTTCATCTAACTGACTCATTAATTATTTTTTAAACCAGTCGCTAATTGCCCACATCCAGCGTCAATGTCTTGCCCCTTACTCCACCGTATTGTTACAGGGAATAATGCATTATTCAAACTCCCTAAAAATTTATTTATAGTATCATCATTTGGTCGTTTATACACCCCATCAATTTCATTATATGGAATTATATTCAGTTTACAATTAGTTGTATTTAAAATTTTAACTAACTCTCGACCATCGCTTGTTTGGTCATTAATCCCTTTTAAAAGAACATATTCAAATGTTACTTTTTCCCTTGAATGATATGCATAATTTTTAGCGACTTTAAGTAATTTTGAAAAATGTTGATTTTTTGTTATCGGCATTGTGATCAAACGTTGAGTTTGAGATGTTGCATTCAAACTAATAGCCAGCTTATATGGCTGTTTTTCAATTGTGTATTGATTAATTTTGTTGATAATTCCTGAAGTTGAAATAGTAATTCTCCACGCAGCCATATTAATTCCTTTTGAATGGTGGAGAAGTGCAGCGGTTTCGATTGTACTCGTATAATTAAGAAAGGGTTCGCCCATCCCCATAAAAACCACATTTGTGATTATCTTTCCGCTTATCTTTTTTAGCTGAATGAATTGATCAAGGATCTCACCTGTTGATAAATTTTTTATAAATCCCATTTTTGCTGTTGCACAAAAGTCACAGTTCACAGCACAACCAACTTGAGTTGATAGGCAAATTGTTGTTCTATTACCCTCTTCCATTAGAACAGATTCAATTTTTTCACCAGTACTTAACTGAAAAAGAAATTTTTGAGTCTTTTTTGAACCACTTTCATCACCTTTTACTATTTTTAAAGGATGAAATTTAATTGAATCAAGTTTTTCACGTAATGTTATCGGAAGATCAGACATTTTTGAAAAATCGTACACTTTTTTTCTATATACCCAATCAAAAATTTGTCGTCCTCTAAATTTTTTTTCATTTAAAGAAATTAATAATTCTTCCAGTTCTTCAAGTGATTGACCAATTATTGGTTTTTGAAATACGTTTGTCATATGTTTGAATTTGAACATAGACTTCTAAATCTCAAATGATAAAGTATTTAAAAATTTATTTATTTTTCTTCCTTTCGAGGACTCCATACGATACTTAATTTTTATATCACATATTAAAAATTAAACAAAGCGATATGAATCAAATAAATAAAGATTTAGAAATACTTGAAAGATTGACAGAAACAAAACATCTTTTTTTCAAAGAAACCAGTAAAACTATAGTTGGGCAAAAAGATATCTTAGATTTAATGCTTATTTCAATATTAGCAAGAGGACATTCATTGTTAGTTGGTGTTCCTGGACTGGCTAAAACATTAATTATAAAAACTTTATCTGAAGTCTTAGATCTTTCTTTTAAAAGAATCCAATTTACACCGGACCTAATGCCTAGCGATATTACCGGCACTGAATTAATTGATATAGATCAAGAAACGGGTCAAAGATCTTTTCGTTTTTATAAAGGTCCAATATTTGCAAATATTGTACTTGCAGATGAAATCAACAGAACTCCGCCTAAAACTCAAGCTGCTTTGTTAGAAGCCATGCAAGAACATAAAGTTACAGCAGGAGGAAAGAGCTACGACCTTGAAAAACCTTTCTTTGTACTTGCCACCCAAAATCCGATTGAACAGGAAGGAACATACCCTTTGCCTGAAGCTCAACTAGATAGGTTTATGTTTAATTTGAAGATTGACTATCCGTCGACAGAAGATGAGATTTCTATTGTAAGAAAAACAACTACTGAAGAAAAAGAAAAAACTAACTCCGTTATGAATCAAAGTGAGATAATTGAATATCAAAATTTAGTTAAGCGAGTTCCTATTTCAGATAATGTTTTGAACTACGCTGTCAAAGTTGTTTCCGCAACGCGGCCTTCATCCTCATCATTAGACTTTATAAAAGAATCAGTTGATTGGGGGGCTGGGCCTAGAGCTTCTCAATTTCTTGTTCTTGCAGCAAAAGCAAAAGCAATATTAGACGGCCGACCTACACCAGATATAAAAGATGTTCAGTCTTTAGTAGCACCAATTTTAAGGCATCGAGTTCTCCCTAATTTTAATGCAGAAGCAGAAGGATTAAAAATCGAGGATATCCTCGAAAAGCTACTTATCAGTATTCCTGAGTAATGTCAGAAAATCTCGACAAGCGAAAATACTTAAAGCCTGAAATTGTAACTTCACTTAGCTCTCTTGCCCTTAGAGCACGCTTAATTGTTGAAGGGTATATTATTGGCAAACACCGTAGTCCCTATCATGGGTTTTCAGTAGAATTTGCAGAACATAAATCATATGACATTGGAGATGATGTTAGAAATATTGATTGGAAATTATTTGGAAAAACAGATCGTTTATATATAAAAAGATATGAAGAAGAAACAAATCTTAAAACACATATCATAATAGATAATAGTAAATCAATGTCTTACAGTAGTGGCTCTGTTTCAAAAATTAATTATGCTAACTCACTTTTAGCATCCATAGCATATTTAATGATTAACCAACAAGATGCAGTTGGTCTTATACAATTTTCAGATAAAATAAATAGTTTTATTCCTCCTAAATCAAGGAGAAGTCACCTTAACACTATAATTAACCAATTATCCGAAACTGTAGAAGGGAAAGACACATTCATCGAGCCCGTACTTCACGAGATGGCAGAAAGGATTAATAAAAGAGGATTAGTTATTCTAGTGTCAGATTTGTTGGATGATCCAAAAACAATTATGAATGGATTAAAACATTTTAGACATAGAAAACAAGAAGTTATTGTTTTTCATATTTTAGATAAAAAAGAAATTGATTTTGATTTTAATAAACGTACAAAGTTTATTGATGTAGAAACTGGAGAAGAGCTAAGCACTGAGCCTTGGCATATTAGAGAGAACTATAAAAGATTAATGAAAGAAAGGCAGAAACTCTTTAAAAAAGAATGTAATAGTCAACTAATTGACTACGTACCTGTATTAACTAACGAAAGTCTCGAAAAATGTATTGCCGAATATCTGAATAAACGAAAGAAGCTCTTTTAGTTCACGCCTTCTGCTACATCCCGTTTATACCTAATTATATCGAGATTCTTTTTGTATAAATCTTTATTGTCTATGTCTATAATCATTACCGATTTAATTTTCTTTTCTGCTTTACGAAACCATCGAGCCGCTTTGTCTAAATCTTTTTCAAAACCTTCTAATCCATTTAGAAAATTATCGCCTAAACCTTCGTAAGACCTTGCCATACCTAAAGCAGCCTCAAAGTCGTCTTCATTATAGTAAAATGCTTCATCAAAAGATTTTTCAGCAGCTTCATAGTTACCTGTCTGATTATGGATTACTCCTAAATTAAAATATAGATCTGCCTTAACTATTTTATCTTTTTCATTAGAAATAGCATCCTCAAATACGCTGATTGATTTATCTTTTTGTCCCAAGTCATAATATGTACTTGCTAGCTCTCTTAATGCTCTACTATTAGAAGGCTCAATTGCTGATGCTTTTTCATAATAAGGTAAAATTTCTATTGATGGAGATCCTGCTCTTCCTAAAATTTGCGCTGCTCCAAAATTTGCATCAAAACTTTCTGGATTCACTTTTACCGCAGTAAGAGCAGCATTCCTTGCAGATTTTTTATCTCCTTTGTCAAAATAACACTTTGCAAGAGTTGCATGAGTATTTGCATCCGTTGGATTTATTATTGAAGCATTTGTAAAATGAATAATTGCAGTTTCAAGATAATCAAACTTATTATCCGGGTCCTCTTCAATTTTTTTAAATTGCCCTACTCCAGCATTAAATTCTGCTGCCCAATAAAATTCTGTATAGTTTTTGACAGCTTCTTTGACAGGTGCGAATGCTCCTCGAAGCTCTACTGGTTTATCTGGATTAATTGACATCGCTTTATTAAACATTTCAACAAACTCTTTCCATTGACCATTCTGTGCGTATATCTCTACCGCTAGTACTAGAGGAATCTCTGGGTTATCTGGCTCTACAGCCATTGCCTTTGGAAGCCACTCTGCAGCTTTTTTAAAATCTGATTGCTGAACTGCTAATTTTGCTGTTGTGTATTCTTGACTAGAGCAAGAAACAAAAAATAATGCCACTATTATGCCAATTATAAAAAAAGACGATTTTCTTTTAATCATATTTTCCTCATTATAAAATGTTTAATGTAAAGTTTTCTATTTTTTAATCATATACTTATGAATTGCTAAGTATTTTAATTCTTTCATTAATAATATCATCCTTAGCACCATAAATGGACTCTGTACCAAAGTTTTCAATACAGAATGAAGCCATAACTGTTCCTCTTATCATCGCATTCTCTATTGTCATCCCCTCTGCAAGACCACTAACTAATCCACCTCCATAGCTGTCTCCAGCACCGGTCGGATCAACAACTTTGGGAACATTGATAACTCCAACGGAGTGAGATTTTCCATTATGGGTAAACATCTTTGAACCATTGCTCCCATATTTCACTATGATTGTTTTCGGACCCATTTCAAGCATATCGCTAATCGACTGATCCATATTTTTTTTCTTAGTTAAGTCGTAAACTTCAGATTGGTTAATAAGTAAAATATCTGTTTGATTTAAAACCTTGATGAGCGATTCTCTTGCGATATCTATCCAGAGATTCATGCTATCCGTAATAACTAATGCATTATTTTGACATTGTTTTAATATTGATAATTGTAGATCAGGATGTATGTTTGCAAGAAAGATAAAATCTGGTTTTGAATTTATAGAGGATACATTAGGCGAAAAATTTTCGAATACGCCTAAGTTGGTAAATAGAGTATCTCTATCATCTCCATTTTCATGATACTCTCCTCCCCACCTAAAAGTTTCTCCTTTTTCAACGACTAAGTCTGTTATTGAGTTACAAGATTCTTTTAAAATTTTTTCTCCTACTTTTGGAAAATCATCTCCAATAATTCCTACTAGGTTTACTTTTACGAATGGACTAGAGGATATAGCAGCATAGGTAGCAGAGCCTCCTAACAATTCTTTTCTGACCCCGTACTTAGTTTTAATTGTATCAAGTGCAATAGACCCGAGGAGTAGTATAGATTTTGTATTCAAAATTTCACATGGTTTAAATGATTAATATAAATATTCTAATTTAAATTTAACTCAATTAGTAAAATGACCCAAATATGAATATTTTATCATAACAATTTAAATCTTGACCATGGGAAACTAAAAAAAGTATATTTTAAGACTATGAAAGCCAAGACCTTTGCAATAATAACTGATATTCATTCTAATTTAGAATCACTAAAAACTTCATTAGAAATTATTAACAAACATCAAAATATCGATCAATTAATTTGCTTAGGAGACTGTTTTGCACTTGGCCCTGAACCAGAAAAAACTTTAAAAGTTCTTAAAAGTATTGAAGACTGTATTTTTCTTAGAGGGAATCATGATAGGTATATCGTGGAAAGTCTCTGGGAATCTGAAAAACCAACTCTAGAAGGTATGGATCCAGATGATCCCATTACTAAAGCCATTGTTCAAAATGAAAAATGGACTGCTGAGAAGATAGGACAAGAGGGAATAGATTTTTGTAAGGGTATGAAAATTGCACATAGAGAAGTAATAGGAGAAACTTTAGTTGAATTTAATCATGCTTGGTTTAAGAGAGATGATAAACCACCTTCTGCAACAGAAGCTCTAAAATGGAGAGATCAGGTTATTGAATCTAATCCTGAAATAAAAAAAGTTGTATTTGTACACGGACATGTACACGTCCCAAGAAATCAAACCATTGAAAACCTCACGATTTTATGCCAAGGAGCAACGGGATTACCTTTTGATCGAGATCCAAGAGGATCCGTTGCATTCTTAACTATCAAAGATAACGAAGTTATATGGGACGTTAACAGATATGATTATGATGCGCTCTTAACCTCAAAAAAGTTAGAAGAAAGAAAACCTCCTTTTTATAGAAATTTGAAAAACACGCTAAAATTTGCCTCAATAAGAAACGACTTATAGCGAATATGTTGTTTCTCTAAATTTGTAGAAAATTAAGATGTTCTACTTTGACCATAGTGCAACGACTCCAGTGCATCCAAGAGTACTTAA
>Ga0257106_1001450_pt1 | contig 11729 bp, 15 predicted proteins | sample LP_taG_3_FD_190177 | JGI IMG/M metagenome (GOLD analysis project Ga0257106, IMG submission 190177) | Marine microbial communities from Northeast Subartic Pacific Ocean, Canada - LP_J_2011_P26_10m | ecosystem: Environmental > Aquatic > Marine > Oceanic | place: Canada: Northeast Subartic Pacific...
ACTCGCCGCTCCCCGCTCCTTGGTGCGGTGCGGCGCTCCTTATCATCTGCCCGCCCGAGCTTCTTCGAGTGTCTTTGCGCGACCTCGGCTGCACCTCTGATTTCAGCCGCGACCAAGCTCGCAGCACAGTTTTAGGTCCTCGACGGTGCACGCGACCTCCCTCAGCGACTTGCCGTCCGGCCGCACCGGACGTCAGGGGCAACGCGTCGAAGTTTGTAGAGAGGCTGGTCCTTGTGGCTGTCGCTTGCGTCAACCTGTCGCAAGGCAATAGCCAAGTCGGATATCTGCATCATCTTTTCCCGGAAGCAGCGGTAGGCGAGTCGCACCTGCGCTGTGATGGTGCTGTTACAAGAGCAAGTGGCGCGATCACCGCGCCGGCAACAGCCGGGACATTACTCTTATTACTGCCGGATTACCGAGTAATTACTGGGGTATGGTGGCAGAAGCTCGGGCTAGGGTTACTTGTCACTCCTGTCGCCCTTTGGGCTCTAGCCTAGTGTACTTACACATATAAGAATTTCTGTCGGCTATGGCTGGCGCCGAAAGAACGCCCCGATGTTGAGATGGCGACGACAAACAGCGAACTTAGCCGTTTGTTGATACTGGTATTAGCTCTTTCGCTTTGGGGATCAAGGTTTCTCCTCAATCAGACCTCAAGAGTACACAACCTTGGAGCGTTTCAATAAGAACTGCAAATACGCTAATATGGGCAAGTACGCTAATATGGGCAAGTACCCCACATATGAGGATATGGTTCGATCCCCTCCCTATGATACGACTCTGTATGCACGTCTACGCGGCCATTTGGCTGCAGAAATGGAGAAAGCTTTTGATAATGTCATCCGTGATTGCAGTTGGTGGCGACGATGCGCTGATTGGAACTGGAGACGACGAAGTGCAGTAACCCGGTTACTGTAACCGCGGCCGACTTGGACCAGGGATTTCACTGACAAGGTCTTGAATGCATGGCGCCACATGCTCAATAAGTCTAAGGAGCTAACTGGTGGTGGTTCATAAGGCCGAGAGGTCTGCAACCATGTCTTGGAGCATGGCGCATTTCCTGACCAAACAAATGAGGAGCAACGTTCGGCGTTTGCTGTTGATATGTCAGTCTGGGTTACTGCCAGCTCGGACGTCAAAGGTCAGGCCCTTGAGAATATTCCCAATAATCGAGAGCGACACCAGTGTTTTTTAGCATGCCAAGTCCACCAATCTTGTTGTCCATGAGGCGCGAAGGGATGGCATTCAGCCATATGGTGTTGTTGATCTGCGTGGTATGTTCTGGTTCACAATGATAAACCGCGCCATTGCGCACCATCGCAAGGCAGGCCGAAACCCTGTTTATGACGACGAGTGTTGCGAGGCTTTTTTTTGGTAACATGTACAACTCCGTTGGTTTTGTGAAAAAGAACAACAACATAGTTCTCATTCATGGAGTTACCTGTAATTTGCTGCCCAAGCAGGTCGATTTCGAAGGGGTCTGTCAGGCCTTGCGGGTCTGCTTTGCAAATTCTTTGATATTTATCCAGTACTCCAATCAGTTTGCGGGCAATCACTTGCCTTGTTGGGACAGAGTTGAAGCGGTGGTCACGAACTGTGCAATTCCGACCGAGCCCTTTCTGGGCTATTCAGGCCCTGATTAAAGCGGCGATGTGCGAACCTCTTCCAATAATAGAAGCACTCGTCGCGGACTTACAGGAGTGCTTCGCCCGACTTGAGACCTAGATCTCGTATCAAAGATGTCTATGATGGACACTATGATGAGGACACTATGATGAGGAAGTGCAAAGAATATATATAGACGGACCTTGCTGTCTGCCTCTCTTTCTCTCTATCTTTCTATTTAAATGACTATACTGCAGTGCAGTACGCTACTGCACTACTACCCTACTACTATCATGCTAGTACTGTACCTACCCTAGTAGGCTCTCCTTCCCGTTCCCCTCCTTCATAATCAGTTAATTATATGATGACTGCGCTACCGTGAGGTAGCACACTGTGCTTCCCCTCTCTCACCCATTACGCTCATCCTATTATTGTTTAGCGTCGGAGAAGCCGCATGCCCAAGAGCACACGCGGCCGATAGGTCTCGAACGGGGCCCTGCTTCTACGGACTGTACCTAAGCGAAAGTTGATGTACGGTACAGTGCGCCAGGGTCCTGTGTCTCTCTCGTGCAGTGCAGCGGCGTGGCTTTCTTTGTTCGCGGACACTATTGCTGTCGTTTGCGTCTAACCTATTGTAACGGCAGAGCTATAAAACCAAGTAGACCTGCATCGTCTCTTCCGGAAACCCTAGCAACCCAACTGCAACAAGTGCCGAATCTAAGCTGAGAGCGCCCAGGTGAGACTCACGCGCGCCACAAAGCCCATTGGGATCGCGAGCCACGCACGCGAAGAGGGCGATCCGCGGCGAGAGGAAGACGAACTCGGTTACGGTCACTTCAACCGCCGACACCCCCGAACGTGGGCTATCCCGCGGCGGCAATGACGTCAACTATCCTCGAAGAATCAGAGCCTCTGAGCGTGCGCGCCATGCTCGTGAACGTATGATCAGCAGCCATGCCAGAAAAGCGTCCGCCGGTACCGACGTCGATTTAGGAGAATCAGGCGAGGCGCTGTTAGGCTGCGCAAAGGCTCCATTTCCTGCCGCAGCTGGCCACGACTGTTCCCTGCGGGCATGCCGCGGTTGCTGCGTCCAAGGGGCCCCTCAAGGGGAGTACGACTATGTTCTGTGACCTGCCACGTGCGTTTAGGCCCTGGCTCTGACCACGGTCGACCCCCCCCCCCCCCCAGAAGCACGAAACAATGGCTAATGGTATCGAGTGGTCCCAAAACCGGCCACGAAGCGTCCTTCCCAGTCGGGGGGCGTCCACGAGGGACGTCGTCGGCCAGGGGCTCGGGTAGTGTGCCGCTAGTGGTGTGCCGCGCGTGCGCGCGAAACAAAGCCCGCGGGTAAACAGTCGCCAAAAACGGAGTCATTGCGCCGCCCCGTGCTCGATCACGACCAGGGCATCGGGGGTCATCGCGTGCCTCGTGCGGAGCACGACGGGGCGGCACCATCGTCGACCGCGGGCTGGTCTTTGCGACCATCGTCTGCGTCGAACCTGTCGCAACAGCGGACCTACAATATCAAGTCGAAGATCTGCATCATCCTCTCCTGGAAGCCCTGGCAGACGAGCTGCATGTGCGGTTTCATGGTGCACCGCGCGTTGCAACGAGAGCATGTCCGTGCCGCGCGAGAAGCGCGACAACCGCCCCGGCAAAAAACCGTGGCCCCCAGTACGAGAGCGTCCGCAAGGCCCGTGCCAGAATCATGCGCGCCACAGGGCCCACCGGAACCGCGAGCATGAACGTGACGACGGCGGCGAGGGCGAAAGCGTGACGAGCTCATTGGACGTTCACCACCGACGGCCCCAACTGAGGGCTGCCCCGCGGCGGCAACGACGAGGGGTTGCCCGTAGAACCGGCCATGCTCGCGGCGCACCTTTGGCTGTGCGCGAAGAAGTAGAGAGTGCGCGCCATGGTCCAAAAACCATGATCAGCAGACCATGCAAACGACGCTATCGACACCGATTTCGAGCGGCTGTATCTGGGCCGAAGTGCGATATTTCGCATTTCAGGCGAGGCGCTGGTTGGCTACGCAATGGTCCCGGCGCTTCTCGCCGCTGGAGGCGGCCAGGACCGTTCCCCGCGGGCGCGCCCCCGCGCCACCCCCGTCCCAGGGGCCCCTGGGACACGTCCGGCCAGGCGCCGGGGCCGAGGACGTCAGCCCTGAATTAACCGGAGTTTGGGGGGGGGGGGGTCGACCGCGACCCTGTCCCCCTTAAACACAACCTCAGGGCCAGGCCTCCGTAGAATGTATATAGGCAACTCCGGTAATGCCCAGCCTCAGATTAAGCGGGGATTCAGGTGAGGGGCTCGACTGCACCAGGGCTAACCCGCGTGTGACGAGGATTCCAGAATCCAGAATTCCACCACTCCAGCCTCTCACCGCAAGCAAAGCGCGACCCCTGCGGCAGGCTTGGTCGGGCCCGGCTTGCGTTTGGCAGGCCATCCCATCGCAACACAACGGCAGTATCTAGCGATGACCGGCCTTCCGTCCGATTGGGGTCTGTGCAGTTTGGAGACGCACCATCAGCAGACTGAGATGGAAAGTGCACAATGAAGGGCGGACATGGCTCTGGGAAATTGCTTATCAACGAGAAGGCATGAAGCAAGCTGGCGATAAAGGCCAGCATAATTTGGGATTCTTTCTAGGCTTGCATCGAGAAGTGATATTGTTTCGGCGTGGCCTCCTGCTGTGTGCTCGACTAATATCGCTGCCGCATAGTTTACCCAGGATGTTGCGGCTATGGCCTGGTGTGCAAACCACGATGGAAATTGAGTGTTTTTCAGCTCCTTGCAGACACGCCGCAAGATATCTCGGGCAATTTTGAACTCGCCTTCCATCATCGATGATACTCCAACGGTGGCATGCACGAGCCATGAACAAGGAAGTGGAAGATTTATCCGTGAGCCAGCGTCGCCAACATGTCCTGCATGAACCTCCAGAACCTGGTGGACAAGGCTATGTTGGGAACCGTCAGCACAGGTCAGGTATTGCGCGAAGGGACGCCGCGCTCCTGTTTGGTGCTAAAGCATCGTCGCCTCCAGAGCATGCTGCAAGGTAGCCCCAATCTCACCCTTCACACGCCTGCCCCCTGCAAATGAAATAGCAGCTATGTTGGTCGACTCGCACCACAGTGCATGCGCTTTGAGCTGCACCTCAGAGAATTGGCAGTTAATCTCTGCTATCTGCCTGTAACGTCGCTCCGCTGATCTAAACTTCCCCCCCCTCTGATGAAGAACAGCGATGTTCGTGAGGATTAACGTGCGCATCGCAAATGAATTCGATTGAAGTACTTGGTGGTTCAGCGCATTCCGCAATGGTAATCGCCGCTCACGCAGTTGGTAGAGTGCATTGACGAGATAGAGTTCGGAGCTCAACACGTTCCCTCTGTCGCACTCATCAGCAGCGATAGCGAGGTGGGTAGGAATATGGTCACAGTGTAGCTGCAAATTTGCAACGAGTTGACGTAGAGACAGAACATCAACACACGCTGGTCGAGAAGAGAGGTGGTTTTGCTCGCGAAGCAATGTTGCAAGATTAAATCGAAGCGTCGGCGAAATCGGGCAACAGTGAAGACCGTGAATTAGCGTTCGTTTAGCCAAAAATGACACCTGAATTAAGTGCCTTATACAGGTAATAATTAGTCAAATGATGACGACGCAGCCCCAAATAGGGTCTTCTTCATAGCACGTCTTCAATGCTCACCGAGGTGGTCACACTTCCTGGTGTGAGCGTCCGGATCATTTTTGGCCAAAGCTGAGGGTGGCATTTACGAGCACCAACTCTCTTCACATGGAAGGAAACTGGGGAAAGCGGAGACCCGTTGGTACTTTCAGGAAGCTTATGCGATTTTGTCTGCGTGGGTGTCATTGCCCTTCTATCAGATGCAGATAGCTGCGTTTCAATGGCCAGACCTCGCAGCGCAAGGCCGAGACCACTCAAGGCTGCTGCCAGCTGTTTTACAGACACAGCCTTACGTGGTAGTGAAACTATTTGGCAATACCTACCAGATGTCTCAAGAAGGAAGGCTGCTGTGCACTGAGAGACAATAACATGGTTGCAGCTTCGATCCAGCGGCCTAGATGCAGTAGGATGAGAGCACGTCGTAGAAGCGGCATCAAACGTTGGCTAGGCAAAGCCGTATCCTTTGGCAGGCGCGCGCGCCCAACATCTGCTAATTTCCAGAAATTGAGTAAACCAGGGTGAATTTTGGCCTTTGCTCCTTTTTCTCGAGCTTCCAGGGGCAAGCTTTTGTGGCTCTTTGCATCAATGACTTCAGACTGAGGAGAATTGGAGACTTGCAAATCATCCAGTTGCTTCTCAATAACGCCAGCCTGATCAACGTTACTGAGTGACTGAGTGGTAAAGTTACCGCCCCAGGCGTCGATGATCGTCCGGTTGCCAAGCCTAGGTTGCACGATTGCTAACACTACATTTCTTCTCTCCAGCAATCACGGGGCTCCGGGACGAGCGCTGAGGCCAGAATACGAAGGGCCATGCGTTGATGTGTTTCTCCCGTTGAACTGCGCCTCCCGAAGTTCTTCTCCAGAATGGTAAGCTGCGATGCTCTATCTTTGCTTAAGGCTGGAGAAAGAAGATCCATGCTTCTTGAAAAGTCCGCTTGTGACTTGTTAAAGTCTGATGCTATGGCGAAGCAAATGGCACGATTGTACCTACTTGGGTCCGGTATGTGGGTTCTCTTCACGCGGAGGCACCGATTGCAGCACAAAGCTAGGGCAAGACACACCCTAGTAGTGGTAGGACGTGGGATTGGCCGTGCGCTATCACTCACGGCATCTTCAGAGTGACCAGGTGATCGTCCTTTTGCGGTTTTGTGCCTCAAGGCAAGTGCAGATACTGCATCGTCCAAGTCAGCACGTGCCACAATCACACTCTGATGAAGGTTCAAAGAGAGGACGGCACGATTGATGCGCGCCTCCACGCAGTGCGGGGCACGTTTGAGCACCGCGTTCAAGTCAGCCAAGGCAAAGGCATTGTTGCCTCCTGAGATATGCAACTCGGCGCGAGCAAGGCGAGCATCGACAAGGTCTGGGTTTTCTCCGAGTGCCTCGGTGAGATCTCCCAGACCTAAACAATGGAGAGCCTCGGTACTGAACCGCGCATCGCGGGTCCTCGGGGGCGATAACGTCGTCCTGGGTCTTACTTTTGCCTTTCGAGATAGCCGTGCTCTTTGTGACCCAGCTTCACTGGAGAAATCGAACAGGTTAGAAATAGCCAAGTGAACAGGATCTTGGTTTCCCCCCTTGATGTTTGGACTGCAGGGGGACGATTTGGCGGTGCTGGCGTGCGAAGTAACGAGCCTAGGCAAGACCACAGCACTAGAATCCAATTCTTGAGTCACCCGATCTGTTTCCTTCTTGGAACATTCATCTTGATTTGTGTACATATTAGGTTCTTCTCTAAGTCTGAAGGCCATCGCTGTTTGAAATAATGAACGGTGGTAGTAGACCATAGCGAGCCCCCGTTCTACAACTGAAGGCACATGATGCTTGGCCCTAGCAGTGTCCTCTTGTTTGCGGGTGTAGTTGTTCTGATCCGCGGATCTCTCAAGCTTATACCATACGTCTACCGTCCGACCCTGATTTTGCAGCATGATCGCGTAATTTGAGATGGAAATAGAAAACTCTTCTAGGGCTGCTGCTGCATACCCAAGTCCCGCATAAGAGCGAGCTCGGAGATGATGAATTTGGGCCACATTTTTACTCGAAAGGCCGCACAAAGAAACGGCACTACTAAGCAGATCCACTGCCCGTCGGAATCTCCCAGTGATAAGTGACGTTTCCACAAGGCCCATCACTGCACGATGATAGGTTCGTGAATTCGTGTCTAATGTGCTCTCTAATTCAGGAGCGGCATTAGATCCAATGACTTTATGAGCAAGGACACATTCAAAGGCGACAGCGGCCCGCGAGAGGTGATTCTGAGCAAGCTCGAGCTGACCTTGCCACTCGTCTTTCTGGGCACCGGAGACCAATTCTTTGTCCGTCACTGACGATGCCGAAGCAAGTGGAGCGGGGTACCGATGCAGAATGCCGTTATCGCTCGATGAAGTGCAATAGAGAAAGTTTCCTAGGGCATGAGCTGCGAGATGTATCTGATCGTGGAGGCGTAGTATAGCTAGGCCTGTGATGTGATCAAAGCTAGTTTATCTTGGCGAAGAATCCAGAAATTGGGTGTTTATCGATCCACTCAGGCACCACCTCGGAGTCGATGCAGCGCTGCCGAGGTCGGGAATGAGTGACAAAGGTGAGAATATTGACGAATACAGGTCCTTACATCACCTCGGCGCACAGCACAGGTGGCCAACAGAAGCCGGGGTCGTGTATCTCCAGGCAGTGTGATTACCTATACGCAATAATTGCTGAGTTTCGGGGACAGAAGAATGTGACAGAGTTTCTGTGCGTGCGCCTCTTTTGCGGCGATCGCGGCAGATTTGAGATCACACATCTCATCAATGAAAATAGACGCGCGCATAATATAAGCTTCAGCCAAAGATGAGTCTTGTAAGGTGACCTCCTTGAGGTCCCGTAAGGCGCCAGGTATGTTTTTACAATCAAGACGAAGGTTCGCTCGAGCACACAAAACCTCAGTGTTCCACGGATCCAAGGCTGCAGCCAGACTGAAATGATGATTAGCCGCAACAACAGGGAATCTTGACGGGGTCATGAGGTAGCCAAGGTCGCTCAAGCTGGCATCATTGTTTGATTTTGCACTCACCATCAAAGCCACCCCAAGTACTGTGTGAGCAAGCGCCTCAGCTCGCCTGAATTCAGCATTCGAACCATTTTCCAAAGGGCCGCCTGGACCTAGATAGAGCAACCCATTGACAAAATCAATTGGCATGGAGATTGTGCCGTTGGCTGTTGCATCACGAGCGATGGCAAACATTTTTAGCGACTTTTGGGCTTCATCTATCGCTCGAGTGAAGTATTTTGCTTCAAACAGTATCCGAGAGACCTACACAATGAATCATACCAGCTAGAGCTGTAATTTGCATCGTCTTGCCTGGAGTATGCTGGCAGCCGTGAGGTAGAGCACATGTGCTGACACGATGGGGGATGATTGCTCTTGGACTCCACGTATTATGGCAAGAACTCGGATAGCATGCTTGATCACTTCATCGCAGCGCCGTTGAAAAGCTACATCGTTGTTGGGATTGAGCTCGCCATTGGCGGTGACTGATGCCGCGCTCTGGTACATCCGGAAAAGCAGGACGTCACCGTACCGCAAAATTAAATTGAAGGGTAAATGTTGCATCATATCGTCGTTGGCTGCCATGGCCACCGCATCGGAGATCACATTGGTCGTTTTGTGCAAGGTCATGGCATCAGTGGATCCAAACGTGCCCGTCGACAAGATACGACACGCAGCAGCTTTTTCATACAAGACTGAGACTAAGCCGGGTCGGCTTAAAGCTGGTACATAGAAAGCATTTGCGGTGAGGCCGGATTCTTCTGCAAGCAGATCTCCAAGACACCACCACACGCGCCAATCGTGCGGGTGTGCCTGGTCTGCGCGTTCAAGCTCTGTATGAGCCACCCTAAATTTTCCCAATAATCGGAAGACACCTACAAGGATGAGCCATGGATCCTCCTCGAAAATGCCCGCAACACCACGCGAACATGTTACATTCCCAGAGGAGCTTGTCTGTTCCTCGCACTTTTGCCCAAGTTTTGCATCTACGAGGGCAGAATTGGCGAGTTGAACAGAATCATACCCCGCTTGATCACGAACGGATGACACGTAGCTCAATTGGAGTCTGGCATGTGCACGCCGCGCGTAGGCGCGGGACAGTGATGCGCCAGAGGCGCCCCTGGTCTGTAATGCCAAGGTACAGTCCGCCACTACCTGGTTCCAGACCCTGAGCTTCATCCAACAGGCAGCGCGGAGCTCGAGCGCAGGGACAACACAAGTTGTTGCGTCGAGAAGGGACATCACTATTGTAGAACACATGATGAGGCAAGACTGCCAGCAACCATCTTTGAAGATTGTAATCGCACTATCCAAGATGCGTGCCGCGTGGCGAATCACGAATCCCGAGCCCCTCGCCGTTGTTGGACTTGCAATCGACGCTTGTGTTAGGATCTGGCGTGCAATAAGTGGTTGCTGCACATTGTGCTTGTCGTGGTCAGTTGCAAGTCCCAAAAAACTGAGTCGCTCAGATTCTTCCTCACGACCCGCTGTCGTTTTCGCAGCTGTTGCTGCGGCGTGCAATTCAGCCTTAGCACGCCTCGCTGCTGCCTTGAGGCGCATCGCCTTCACGCGCTTCTTTGAGTGCTCATCAAAATGTGACCCCCCCACCTTTTTACTTTCAACTGCTACGAGACTCTCTTGCTGTTCGCCCCATTCCAGCTCATCAGAGCTAGAGTCAGAGCTGATTCCACCCGCTTCGAGGTGCGGGTACTTTGCTGGAGCAGGGGAGGGCTCCTCCATAGCAGCTGATGCCAGTGCCATTGCGTCCCTCGAGAGCACACGCGGGCTTGTGTGTTCAGGCTGAACGATTGAGGGCTCTGGCAGTAAAGTGGTAGCTTCCTTCCTTGTTGATATCGCTACATCATCTTGCTGCTGGGGAGGAAACTTTCTGCCTGGCAACAGCTGCGCTTCACTCGGTGACTGTGCTTCCATGGGAACATTTTTCATTGACAGGTCATCATGTTGCTGATCCCAGGCCCTCAGATCAGCGATCGAGCCCTGGTTGCTCCTTGGAGAACTGAGCGCGCTGCTTTCTAGATGCGAGGACTCTTCATCAAGATCCTCGGTGGCACGTTCGAAAGCGAGTGCAGCCATGGATAGCGCCGTGGCTTTGGGTAGCACAGGCAACTCTTGCTGCCGTCTACGATCAGCAGTGGGCCGCATAAAAAGTTTGGATCTTTCTGCTGTAAGTTCAAAAGTGTCCTCTGGCGATGTCCCCAAAATTTCAGGAAAGACACCCAATTCAACTCCACGTCGCACAGCACCAAAGAAAATTGACGCTGATAGTCCATTCGAATCCTGAGCCATCGCTTTATCAATATATATCCCATGTAGCGGTTCAGGAAGCAATTTTATCACAGCATCTTGGGAAATCCCAGCGATAGGAGCCCGTCGGTGGATTTTACTTTTTACTCTACAGCTCTTACGGCGCTTGCGGCGTTGCGCGTTTTTTTCGATCCAGGCGTACGCGCCAAAGGACATTCTCATGCGTGACTCGTCTAGAGAATTCACATGCATCGCTTCAGTTGATAGCATCAACGGTATTGGCATTTGCACGTTTTGAATGCCGTCGCCGGTGAGTGCGAGAGCCGGCTGTTTTTTTCGCTGCGAAATGAATGCAGCCGGAGGATCGGTGGTGGCGGGACTCGATTGAGTTCGCATTGTCAGTCCCGTTTCGTCAACTAATTGTATCTACCGCTAACTATAGGGGAAACAAGGACCCGGGGCTGGAGTTGACGCCGGCCGCCGGCGACGAGTGCGGCGAGGATACCACGCCCATCGCGTGGGCGGGGTCCGAACGGCCCTCCATCAGCGCCGGAAATTACCGCCGACGACTGGCTCCGTCCGCGGTCGACCCGGGGGGGTCTTGAGCGAGCAGGCCAAGGCCAGCCGAGCGGGACACCTTGCGCAGCGCGTTGCTCGGCTCGCCGATGCAGAAGGACTGGCAATTCGTGTAGCACCGAAAGAGCAGAAATGCGGCACTTTTTTCATGCTGGCAGAGACCAAAAAAAGAGAAAAAAAGAGGAAAAAAAAGAAAAAAACCGGCGCCGAATGGGTCCGTGCGACTTGCCTGGAGGCCCCAATACTAACGTGAGCAGCCCCTTGGCCAGCCAGGTACACTCGATGACGCTGTGCGCCATGCCAGTCGTTCGAGGCCACCGCGCGAATGGCTCCGGTCACGGCGCGGTCCATGGCGCGGCGCTGTGCTCGCCGACATACTAGAGCGTGGTACTTGCCGCTCGGCTGCGCGTGGTGCCACCCTGGGGCTGCCGCAGAGGCACTGGAAGCTGTGCCGCCACTGGGAATCGCCGCTAAGACGCCCAGGCGACCAGCTCGGCGCGAGGGGCTGCCTCTCGGAGGACGAGCGCCGGCGCCGAGTCGAGTGCAACATCAGCTCAGTTCGAAT
>Ga0257106_1001451_pt1 | contig 11728 bp, 3 predicted proteins | sample LP_taG_3_FD_190177 | JGI IMG/M metagenome (GOLD analysis project Ga0257106, IMG submission 190177) | Marine microbial communities from Northeast Subartic Pacific Ocean, Canada - LP_J_2011_P26_10m | ecosystem: Environmental > Aquatic > Marine > Oceanic | place: Canada: Northeast Subartic Pacific...
GGAGTTGGACTTTAACGGCGGCGGCGGCGGACCGGGCGGGATCCTCCGCACGGGCAGGTGGTTCGGCACGCGTGACCCCGTGGTGGTGACCGACGGCGTCGGCGCGTGTACGTCGATGGCTACGTACGTCACCAGGACCGAAGATGTGATTCTCCTGGCGATTTCCTCCGAGCTCTGTCGCGAATGCTTGGTGGAGAGCGCGGTGGCCGGTTCGCTGACGGGTTTCTTCGGCGACGCGGGCGGCGACGACGACGAGGGTCAGGTCAGCACGTCGTCTAGTACGTGGGAGTACGGTGAGAGTGTCTGGGACGCCGCGGAGCGCTCGAGGCGTTTAGAAAAGTCGTGTCCGATGCGTGTTTATTTCGTGGACACCGGGTTGACGGACGCTTTGCTTCATCGCTCGATGGGTTCGCACCCGCTGAGTCCGCGGGTACAGATCGCGGCGCTTCGCGCGATACGAACCGTCGCGTTGGAGCCGTGCGGGGAGGCGACGCGGCGTGTGCTCGGGGCGGCGGGGGCGCTCGATAGGGTCGCGGCGGCGGCGACGGCGGCTGAGTTTTACGGCGGAGAGGACGGCGGCGCCGGCGTCAAGGAGGAGGCGAAACTGTGTTTACAGGCGCTCACGATGGGGTGCGAGCAAAACATGCGGGCGGCGCTGGCGCTGGGATGCGAGCGCATGGTCTGGTAGCGTGACGTGACTAGGATATGTTCGGTGGAATGAATTCATTTACATTCAAGTGTTAGTTCCTCGCGCTACTCTAACTTTGTTTTCAGATGAACCCGGGCGGCGCCACCTTGCGAAGCTTGAGCGCCAGATCCGCCGAGAACGGCAGCAGCCTGCTCGCCCTCTGCGCCAGGAACGAGTGACACGTCGCCATCATCTCCTTACCCTGCCGACGTGACACCAGGCCCGTATACGACGCGCGAGCGACAGTCTCGCCGACGGCGAGCGCCGCCGATGGAAGCAGCGGGTGCGCCGTCAGCGACGTCGCCTTCAACTGCGCGCACAGCTGTTCGATCATCGTCGCAGCCTCTTCAGTACTCCCCGCGCACCACAGCGCCTGCGCCGCGAACGAACGCACCGCGAGCAGCGCCGGCATGTCCGCTCCAGCTTCCGCGACGGTGGACAGAGGCGTCGCGTCTTTTCCCCGACTTCGCCGGGCGCTGTCGAGCAAATCCCCGTTTCTGGACCCGACTCCGGAGGCGCCCAGACGCCGGTACGCCGGATCGTCCGCTCCGAGGTGCAACGACCTGAACGGCTCCCGTCGCAGCGCCTTCCTCCACAGCGCCACGGCGGCGTCTGGCTGACGCGTCGCGGTGAGCGCCGCCATTCGCATCGCCAGACACCACGGAGCGATTTCCGCGTGCGACGACCTGTCGTGCGTGATGCTCGTCGCCGCCGCGAGCGCATCTTCCCATCGCCCGAGGTGCGCGTCGGCGACGGCGCCGAGGCACCTCGCGAGGTCCCCTAGCCGCGCGTCGCCCCACCCTTTCTCGGTGATGGCCACGCACGCGCCAGCCGCGTGTCGCGCGGTGACCCAATCGCCCTGGCAACATCGGCCCAACGACAAAAATAAAAGCGCGTGACCAGACCGGGGCGGGGGCGGTGTCTTGGCGAACGTGAGCTTCTGCTTCTTGCCGTCCGCGAGCGCGCTGCGGGCGTCGGTGGACGTGCGGAGCCTCGAGGCGGCGTCGGCGGCGCGAGCAGCCACCGCGCCCTCCGCGTCCGTGTTGTTCGATTTGTTCGCCCCTTCCCTCAACTTGGACTCGAACACGCCTTCGAGGTCCAGCATCTTTTGCGCCTTGTCAAGCAGCTCACCGCGCTGGCGCTCGGGGCATAGCACCGCCACGGCCGCCACGAGCGTCGCGGCGTCCACCGGTGAGGCGCCGGGGCAATCGGAAAACGCGCGCCCGTGCGCGATGACCGAGTGGCACGCCGCTTGCAACCGACCGGACCAGACGCTCGCGAGGCTCAGCTCGACGCACGCGACGAGCGCCAACGACTTCTTCGCGATGTCCCTCGTCGCTTTGGAAACGTTCTTATCCTTCGAGAGCTGTTTCCCGAAGGCCACGACGTCGCCGATGCCCGGAGCCATCGAGTTCATGGGCCTAAAGTCGTCAACCTCCATAGCCCACGCGTTATGTCCCGCCATCACGCTCGTGTCTAAACCCGACGACGGCGCTTGCGCCGACGACGCGATGTTTTCACGCGTAATGTTATCATCACCGTCGGTGGAGAAGAAGTCCATCCCGAGCTTGGCGATGGACCGCGCCACCGCCGGCTCCACTTGCTTGAACCGGCCGGAGAGTTTGCGAATGATGGCGAACGAGTCGCCATCCACGCATCCGTTCAATCCGCACGCGCCGCTCCCGGATTCACGGCCGAACGCGGCGGGGAACATGGAGTGCACCAGGTTAAGCGCGTTCCTATCCGCGCCCGCGTTCGCGTTTCGTAACCGTTGGTCGTCCAGCGGCCACTTCATGCCCAGTATTTGCATGCCGCGGCGAAGGTTACGCAGCGGCGCGAAGTTTCCGTCGTCGGCGGCGGAGTGCAAACCGCAGAAAAGCAGCGGCGGGTGCCCGTCACCGAGCCCGAGGGTCAGCCTGTTGGCTAGGATCGCCCAGGACGCGGATCGCACCTGGAGAATCTTGCGATCGGCGTCGTCGAGCAGCGCGGCTCTGATCGCCTTTAAATTTTTCGCATCCACGCCCGACGCGGACGTTACGCAGCGCTGGTAAAACTTGTTGAGCGGAATACAAGCGTCTGTCCACGCCGACGCCGCGACCCCGGCGCTGGCGACCGATGCGAGCGCCAACAGCTGCGTGCCCCTGCGCAGGTGCGCGAGCGCCGCGTTCTCGTGGCATCGCACCCTCAGGCCGAACGCGCCCGCCGCGGAGATGGCCTCGTGGGGGTGAACGTCGGCGGACCACCCTCGTTCGTTGAACGTTCCGCTCCTGGACGACGACTGGCTGACCAGCGTGCCCGTGCTCGGTATCCCTAAACTCGCGTCGCTGTCCGTGGCCTCCACCGTGGACGACGAGTGCCGGCGAGCGCCGCCGCCTGATGCCATCGGGCGCAGCTCCACGTTCCCCAGCTGCCTCTGAACGTCGGCGACTCTGTTTCTCTCATCCGATTCCAACGCGGCGACGTCCGCGGAGGACAACGTGGCTAAATGCCTCGCCACCGCCTCGTACAGCGACGCCGTGGACGCCGGATCGTTGAGCCAATCCTCCGCGCGTGATGCGGACTCGCGCAGGGATAGGACGGCGTCGATGTGCGCGGCGCGGCGGTGTCGCGGCGGCGTCGAGAGGTACACGTTTTTGCGAACGGCGTCGTTGACGAAGCGGATCTGCGCGATTCGTCCGATTCGTCCGCGGCTGCCCTCGCCGCCCCTCGGTCTGCCGTGGTACACGTCGGCGACGGTCTTGGGCTTGCGGAGGGGGAAGTCGAGGCCGTCACCCGCGAACTCGACGTGCGCCAACTGGGCGTAAACCTCGGCGGATCCGAACGCGTCATCCGTGGAGGCCCAATCGGGGGCTAGGTACCCGCGGGCAATCAGCTCCGCCACCGCGGAGGATGCCCTGGAGACGTACTCGACGCTGTTCAGGCCAGCCTCTACGGTGAGGGCGTCGCTCTCCTTCTCGGGGGGCGCGAATTGGATGCGCGGCTTGCCGTCGACGCTGATCCGCGACGATTCACCTACGAATATATCGACGAGCGCGGTGGCCGCCCTCGCGTGCGACTCGGATCGAAGGCGTTGCTCCTCGCGGTCCATCGGTGAACTCGGGTCCTCCTCGCGTTCCACGCGGGCGAGCGCGCGCTGGATGCACTCGCACGCGTGGACGCTGCCGAAGCACTCGCCCAGCGCCGAGAGGACGCCGATCGCGACGGCGGCGTCCTTGGACAGAGAATTTTTTACATTTTCGGAGGCAATCTCCGCGAGGGACATCGACGTGATCTTACCGGCGGATGGCGTCAGCGAGGGTTTAGTCTCGTCGGTGCGTACCTTGACCTCGCGGACGCCGTGTGTGTTCTGCGTCACCGACACCGCGCCGCTATCGCACAGCAACTCGCACGTCATCGACGCGAACAGAGCGTTTCCGCCCGTCTGTCCGTAAATCGCCTGGTGAAGCGACGCGGGTAAGCCGCAAATCTCAGACTGGTTAGTCATGGACGCGCCGCTCTTCACGCTGGACGCTCTGGAGCTACCGTCGCTGTCCGACGCGTGGTTCCCATCGGAGAGGTTCCCACCGTGCGCGGTGTCCACCTCGGATCCCGTCGAGGTACGGCGATTTCCGTTGGTCTTATCTTTCGGGAGCAGCCGCGAGGCGCAGACGTTTTCCACCAGCACTCGCAAATCCGACTGCGACATCGGCGCCAGGTCAACCGTCGTCGCGTACGTCTGTCCGAGCATCGACTCGAGCTGCCGCCGTGACTGCGTGTCCCAGATCTTGCTCGTGTAGTCGATGGTCATCATTTGCTCCAGCGTGGTCCACGATGAGTCGTGCTTGGAACCCCCCGATTGAGGGTTCACCACCGGCGCGGGCGCGTCTTTTTGCTTTTCGTCAATTTTGGAAAACTGTGAATTCGCGTCCGACGCCGCCTCGGTGAGCGACGATAGCCCCCTGCCGGACGGGATGGACTCGAGCCTGTCGAACGTCTTGGTACCGCCCTTACGACTTGTGCTGCTGACCAGTTTCCGCCCGCCCGCGGGTTTAGAGCCGCGTTCGAGATGCGTCATCATGACCACCAGCGGTATGCTGCATTCCTCTAAGATGGCACGCACCAGCCCCATGGACAGCGGGTCCAGCATGTGCGAGTCCTCGACGAAGAGGAGAAAACCGGGAATGGAGGGTTGCGCCGGAGCCGCCTGCGTGGACCGCCCCAGAAGCAGCCGCTGCAGCATCAGCGCGAGCGCCTTGCACGCGCGCTTGACGCCCTCCTCGGAGAGGAGCAGCGACGCTAAGGAAAGTTTCCGCCGGTCCACGCTCGCGGTGAAGCGTTCGTTGTGGTCCCTTCGTTGCACGCCGTTGCGTTGACGCGTGAACGCCACGGATGCGCTCAAACGCCCGGCGATGACCGGGTACGCTCGAACGCCGATCGTCGGTTCACCGTCGAACGCGTCGTCTGCATCGGAACGATCGGGGCTTTCCATCGAGAGAGTCCCGGTGGACTTGATCTCCGAGAGCCTTCCCGCGCCGCCGTTCGACGGCGCGCGCTTGGCTGGCGAGTAACCGCCAGACGGGATGTCGAGCGACATGCGTTTGCGCGCGTTGGAGATGGCCACGCCCGCGTCGCCGCCCGCGCGTGGGGTCTGGCGTTCGTGCCTGGCGCCGTCGAGGGTTCCGCCTTCGCCGTCGGAACTTTCGGAATCCGTCTCGTCAAAGACGTGCGGCTGCAGCGGGATGTACGATTCCCCAAATCCATCCGCGAGCAACGCGGCGGTGGCCACCGGGGATAAGTACTCGTACGCGTCGTTCACCGCGGCGCTGGACATGGCGTCGAGGATGTTAACCTCGGCGTTGTGCGTGGTGTTGGTTCGTCCGCCGGAGCCCATCGAGCCGGAGCCCATGGACGTTTCTCGGTGCGCGAAGCCCCGGCCGGCGGAGCCGCGGCTCGACGAAGCCTTCGCCGGTTGTTGCAAACTGTGTAAGCTGAGCCCGGAACCCTTCTTCGAGTTGGACCTCGACGTGTCCTTGCTTCCGCCGCTAAAGCTCGGTGTTCGTTCGCCGAGCGCCAGGCCGAACGATCGCGAGCCGCTGGAACCGCTGAGCCCGTCGGAGCCGCTGTCGGTGCCGAGCTGCCACTTGCCGCCGCTGCCGTCGCCGTTGTTCGATCCTGTCCCAGAGCCGGAACCGCGAACCTTGCCGTCCGCGGTGTACCCCTCGGGCTCCTCGAGCTCGAGCAGCTCCAGGATGGGCTTGGCGTAACGGCCGTAACGGTCGAGCGTGTCGCCGCACGATTCCAACAGCGCCACCATCGCGTTCTTCCGCGACCGCCAGCTCGTCTCCTCGGCGAAACCGAGGAGCTGACGAAAGACGGAGACGAACGGCTTCAACGGCTGAGCGCCCGCGACGTTGGCGCTGCCCACCGGCTGGCACCCGCGCACTCTCAGCAGCCAGAGCCGTCGCACCTCCGGCGTGTCCAACACCGCGGAAGCCGCCTTGGTCTTGCCGCTGTGCGGCGGTCCCTCCAGGAACAGGAGCCTCGGCGCCATCGCCTCTTGCGCCTCGGCCACCACGCGCTTAGCCGCCATCAGCGTCGTTTCACGCGATATGGCGGGTAGGTTGGGCGGGCGCTTGGCGCGCATGGACCGCGTGGGACGCTCGGCGCGGTAGAGAGAGTCAGCCGCGGCGCACGCGGCGGCGGCGGCTGAAAGCGCCGCCGCCGCCGACGGCGACGGTTTGGCAGCCTTCTCCGTGGACAAGAGCTCATCCTTTGAGGACTTTTTCGAGTCGGTTTCGGAATCCTTCTTTTTCGATTTGGACTTCCCGCCCTCCTCGTCCTCTTCCTCGATGATCGTGGCGCCGTCGTTCTTACCCCGCATCCGTTCCTCGCGCCCGCCGTCGTTCTTGCCGTACATCTCGACGAGGTCGGCGGGCATCAGCACGGTGGGCCCGGGCGCCAAACCGTCGCCAGTTTCTTTACCCCGTTCGCTCAGCTCCAACACGCCCATACCCGAGGTCATGCCCCCAAAGACGCCATCCCCATCGTCCCGATCGGGCGTCTTATTCGCGCCCGACCCGGACGCCTTGGCGAGTATGGAGTCCAACACGCCGGGCGCGAGGTTACGCGCGCGCGCGGTGTCGTCGCCCGACGCGTGCGGAACCGGGTCGAAATCGACCCGTTGCCCCACGCACGCTCGTTGCACCCGCAAGTCGCATAGCACCTCCGAGTCGGCGAATTCCGCGAGCCGCTCCGCCCGCGACACCGCATCGCCGACCACGGACCACTCACACCTGTCGCTCTGTTCACCCGCGGGCATCGCGACCGTCTTACCCATCGCGACGCCCAAGGACACGGACGAGTGACCGCAGTGCGCCATCGCCGCGCGGGCGGCGAGCGCGAACGCGACAGCCATCGCGGGCGCCTGGTGGTTAGTCTCCCTCAGCCGCTCAAACGCCAGCGCCCTATTAGCCCTACCCGCGATGGAGGACTCGCTGCCGAGCGTATCGAACACGAGCGCGGACGAATCCTTGCCTTGGCCGAGCGCGTGGATCGGAAACGTGCAGTGGTAAATCACGCCGTCGCCGCCGCCGCCGCTGCCGCCGGTGAGGGCGTCGACGTCCCGTCTGAACAGCACGTCGCTGGTCACCCTGCTCAGCACCGCGCCCGGGAACCGCAGTATGAGGTCCATCACCGCGGAGGTTGACGTGGTGTAGATGTTCGCGTTGATGTCCGTGGTATCCCCCGACACGCAGTGCCCTTTGACCGCGGACGACGGCCCGGGGACGTAGAGAACAACCTCCACGGCTTCCATGATTCGCGCCTTGAGCTTGGGCATCTCGACGACGAGCCGGCCGTGTCCACTTCCGGTGGACTGGTTCGTGGACCCCGCGGCGGCGGTACCTTGGGACGGACGACCGCTCCCGGAGGCTCCGGCGTCGGAGCCGCTGTCGTTCCCCCCGACGCGTTCCTCGATGATCTTCGCCTGTTGTTCCAACGCCTGCGACGTCGCGGGCGCAATCTCCAGCACCGCCGCGCGTAACGGCCGTGGTAGGAGACCCGCCATGGACATGAGCGCGAGGACCGGGTCGGGGGCGCGCGGGATGATCGCGTAAAGGTTCGCCTGCGCGAGCACGTGATCCGTCAACGGCGGCACAACCTCGTGCACGTGAAGTCTGTTCAGTCGCACGCCGCCGCGCAGCCGCGGCGGAGCGTCGACCATCACGTTGCCCCGGACCAGTCTCCACGCCACCGGGGACATCGTCGCGTCCCCCGTCGTCGCCAGCAGGTTCAGCGTGGCGCACTGCTGGAAAGGTCCGCCGACGCCGGGGCCGCCCGCGGCGGCTCGAGCGGCGGCGGGGCAACCGCGGTGACCCGCCGCGGGGGCGTCGATTGCGAAAACTTCGTCTCTCGACGCGTGCAGTAAGAGATCCGTCGCGTCGTCCCACGTCATGCCGCCGTGGTGTCCACCCCCTGGGGACCCACCCGCGATCGGGCTACCGCGTCCGCTGTGCGCGGATCCGCCAGAGACCCGGCGTTCCTCGCGGATGGGACTGGCGGTGTTGTGCTGGCCTCGTTCTCGCTGCGCTCGCACCAATAGGTCCCGGCTCGTCTTGACGGCGTACGCCGCGGACCCGCCGACTCGAACGACGCCGACTTTGCCGAATCCCACGGTGGCGGTGACTGTTATGCACACGGGCATCTCGTCCGGGTCCTCGTCGGAAGATGAATCGTCGCTCGTGTCTTCGAAGAGTTCGTCGGTTTCTTTCGCTTCGTACGCGGCGACGGCGCCCTCCGTGGATGAAACGGCTGAAACGGCTGATGGAGCCTTGTACTTGACGAGGCCGATCGTAGCCTCGGTGCGCACGTCTATGTTGGGTCGCACGTACGACCCGGCCACGCCCATCGCCTCCGCCGAGTCTGTGTCCACCCCGGGTAAACCCGAGTGCGCGGTTGACGTAATCTCCGAATTATTCATCCCGGATCCGCCGCCGCATAGGGAACCCGCGAGCCTCGCGATCCACGATGGGCGTTTGAAGCCGTCGTCGTTTGAACCCGATGACGTGCTCGCGCGTGAGTGCGCTGACTGGCGGATACGCGCCGCGGACGACGCCAGTAACATGTCGGTGTACCTCGGCAAGTTGACCGGAACGCACTTCTCCCGTTCCTCTTTTTCCTTCTCCGCATCCGTCTTCTCCTTCTTCGCGAAGGGATCGGACGGCGCGTAGGAGTTGATCCGCCGTGGCCGTGGCCTCTCCTGCGCCGCTACCTCATCCGCGGATAACCCACCGAGCTTCAACCGGCCCCGTGACATCTTAGCCTTCTTCTTCTCCTCGCGCGCGTGACGCTTAGCGCGTTTGAACACGCCGTGCAGGAGCTGCATACTAGTGGGCTTACGCATCACCTCGTTCATCCCCGCCGCCTGGCACTGGCTCAAGAGCTCGGGGGCGTCCACGGAGGTGAGCGCCGCGATGTACGCCTTGCCGTTCACGGGCCCGCCGTACTTGCGAACGTGCCGGCACACGTCGTAACCGTCAACCTCCGGTAACATGATCCCGATGAACATCAAATCAAACTCCATATTCGCGCAAGCCGCCTGTAAACAAAACATCGCATCAGTCTAAGTGCCCATACGAAAGTAAAAATAAACTTACCGCCGCTTGGCTCGCGTTCTCCGCGAAGTGAGCCATCACACCGAAGTGGTCCAGCAGCCTACCCAACGTCATCCGCGACAGCTGTAACGTCTCCACGACGAGCACGCGTAAACCTTGCGAGTACCGCCTTAAACCCGGCCACGCCTGCGCCGGGGTGAGCTGTCCTTCGACTCTGTCCTCGTGGTTAACGGCGCTGAGCTCGGGGGTGCTAAAGCTGAGCTGGCTGACGAGCTGAAACGCGCACTTGCACGCGCGGAGCACCGCGCCGGCCGCGCGGTTCTTAGCGGACGGCCCGGACATGGGAAACACGCACGCCATCCCGTCGTATCCCATGCGGACCACGTCGCCGCCGTTGGCGTGCACCGCCCGCACCGCCTGCGCCAGCAACGTCGACAGCGCTCCAGAGACGATTTGCGCTCGATCGTCGTCCGTCGTGTCGGCGTCGTCGCTGTCCAACGCGCGGTGCATCAGCTCGAGGAACCCGCCGAAGGAAACCACGACGGTCGCGGCGTCGAACTCCACGCCCGCGCTCAGGTGAGCCGCGGCGTGCGCGGTGGCGTCCTGTGAACAAAACACGACGCGACGTCAGTCTAATCGCCTATACGAGAATAAAAAAAGAGACGCACCTGCAGCGGAAGATGACGGCCTCCTTGGGCCTTGAGGAACGGCAGGCGCTTCGACGACCCGATCGTGCCGTCGCTCATGCCCAGCAAACCGAGCTCCGCGAGGCGTATGAGCTCCAGCCGTGGGATGAAAGGCAGGCACAGGCGAGTAGCGGCGCGGACCTCGTCGCCCGCGCCGTAATTTTCCTCCAGCGTAATCTCCAATCCCTTCATCTCCATCGCGTTGGACGTGAGCATCGTGAGGTTACTCTCCTTGAACGACCGGAGCCAGTGCTGTGAGCTACCTCTGAACCGCGTCGATGAGCTCCGCGCGTTCGAGAAGCTGCTCCTGGACCGCTGCACCAAAGAGCCCATCGGCGTACCTTTATCGCTTCGTTTCCTCGCGAGTTTGTTGGCACCCGGTCGGTTGGCGTTCTCCCGTTGCGACCAAGCGTCGCCGTTCTCCGCCGCCGAGCTCAGCACGCTCTCACGGGTCTCGTCGTCCGTCAGCTGCGTGAACGTCTCGAACAGTGGTTTGACCACGTTGACGAGGAAGCCGTTTTGGTGCCTCGCGAATATGTAATCGAAATTTTTGCGATTCGGAAACGTCGTGAGCGGCAGACCCAGCGCGAGCTCCTTCTCCCCTTGCTGATAAAACTCCTCCATGATGCGCTTACCCCACGCGTCCGCCATCTCCAGCGGCCGCACGACGTTCCCGAGATCCGCGCACTTCAGGAGCAGTTGCATCACGAGGGTCTTGTCCTCGGGGCTCGAGCTCGCAACCGCGGGTTCGACCCATCCGGCCCATCGTTCATGTCCGTGAAGTTCATCGGACGCCGTCGTATCCATCGGCGTGTTCGTCCCGTTGCTATTGTCGGACCCGAGGGTTTCGTGCAGCATGGCGTCGCGGCGCCTCTGCGCGTGTTCCTCCTTGGACCGTTGGCACCAATCTTTAAATCTGTCCACGAGGAGCCTGTGTTTGCTCATGTCCGTCGCGAGGATGAGGTTGGTGACGAGCTCTTTGAACCGCGTCAGCTGCGTCTCGTCCAAGTGCGTCGCGATGCCAACCTCCGGGTCGTCCACGAGCTCGAACACCAGCCCGAGGTGAAAGTTCTCGAGCACCGAGTCGGGGTACTTGCGAAACAGCGTGTGCTTGCTGTTCTTGAGGAACGCGTTGTTGAACCGGAAGTGCCCCGCGTCGTGGCCGAGGGCGCCGATGTACAGCGCCAGGATCTCCACGTCGTCGAAGACATCGGGGAAGCCCATGCGCAGGCAGTGCGTCGCCGCGAGCACATCCTGCACGGGGCCAGGGACGGGAGATGAGGGTAGGGTTCGTCAGGTGACATTCTCTTGGAAAGTGCTTGAGCGGCTCTGGAAAATAATCTTGGGCGAGGAGGCGGGGGGGTAGTTGGCCGGTGCGATGTCATCGGGACGCACCGCGGCGTGAAGCGCGCAGTGGTACGGGTTCTCTACCGAGTACAGCAGCTCCATCCGACCCAAGAACGCCTGGAACCGTTCGTCGGGTACCCCGAACCGGGCGGTCACCCCGGTGGACTCGAAGATTTCCCACGCAACCTCCCTCAGCCCGCAACCGCCCCCTTCCGCGGCTGCGAGGACATCGAACTCCCACGTGCTTGGGGGCGGACCCGCCAGGCCACCGGCCGGCGGGTCATCCACCGGGGTCGACATGTCCGCCGAACCCCCTAAACCTAAACCGCGTCGCCCCTACCGCCAGCGGCGCGCGTGTTCTGCAGGGTCGCGCCCGATTCGCGTATGACAAAGCAAAAACGTGGTTGGGTTGGCCA